>Ga0116143_10001947_pt1 | contig 23546 bp, 17 predicted proteins | sample AD_UKC034_MetaG_FD_89745 | JGI IMG/M metagenome (GOLD analysis project Ga0116143, IMG submission 89745) | Active sludge microbial communities of municipal wastewater-treating anaerobic digesters from USA - AD_UKC034_MetaG | ecosystem: Engineered > Bioreactor > Anaerobic > Digestate | place: USA...
AGACATCCGCACTGGCGTGTCCTGCCGCCCACCCGCCATGCTATTGGCTGAAAGCGGAAAACCTCCCTTGCACGACCGCTTCGGGCGTGCCTGGATCACGAAAGTACGCAAGAACCGGATGAGCCATCTTTTGATGCCGGCAGGAGATGTTCGGGCTGTGGGGTGGGTGGCCATGCTTGTGTCGAGGGCGTCCCGCCCTCGAATCGCGGGCAGGATGCCCGCGACACGCTCATCATGCCCACCATTTTAAGGTGGACGGCGCACTACGCGTCTGACAGGTTTGTCGTGTGCCCGTGAGGGCATATCTTCGAGGCATGGAAGATAACGCCTCACGGCGTCACGACAAACGCGCGTGCCAAGCCCTCCCTCTCTGTGGCACGTGGCACATGGCATCTTCGGTTTTCAGGGCCACCAGCCGAAGGTGCCACGTGCCACGTGCCAAACACACACGTCAGTGCCCTCCCTTGTCTGACTCGGCGGGCAGCCTCCAGACCCAGGGCCCGTCCATCGAGGCCCGCACCGGGCGAATGCCCAGGCTGTCCTTGGCGCGGTGTACGGTCCGCCAGGCCAACCCGGCATTGTCCGCCTCGCGACGCACCTCTGCGGCGGCCATCGGTCCGTTCGCCAGCAGCTCTTGCAGCCATTCGACGGTCGTGCGACGGACGGGACTGTCCGCAGACGCCTTGTCTGACGCGCTCTCGGCCGCCAGGGCTTCGTTGGCGGTCAGGTCCACCGGGCCCGGCTCCCAGCAGATGGCGGGCGGAGAGCCTGCGATCGTGAAGGCCAGACCCTGGCCCTGCTTGTCCAGGTTGTTCTTGCCGGGCAACAGCAGACGGCGCGACCTGTTCTGGCGGTCCCGCGTCAGGTGCCAGACGGACCGTGCGACTCCCGTGAACGCCCGGCTGCCCAACGCCAGGTCGTCCGCGTGCGTGGTGCCGCCGTCCTTGCGACGGTGGGCGACCAGCAGGACCGCGGGACCGTAAAGGTCCGCAAGGCGTGTCACAGGGTCCAGAATCGCACGCACGTCGCTGTCGCGGTAGGAGTCCGTCCCGCTGCCGAGATAGGAACCGATGGGGTCCACGACGATCAGGCGGCAGTCGGGATGCGTTTGCAGGCAGCTCTCCAGGACCTTGGCGTTCTCCAGAGTGAAGGACGCGTCGTACCATTGCCCGTCGGGGGCGGTCCTGCGGACCTTCTCCAGCAGGTGCACGCGACGCACGTCCGCGCCGTGGGCGTCGAGCCGAGGGCGAAGCGTATCCGCAGGGTCGTCCTCGGCGCAGATGAAGATCACCGACCCGCTGACGGACTCGCTCCCGTCCGGCCAAGGCTTGCCCGTCGAGACCCGTGCCGCCAGGTCGGTCGTGAGGAAGCTCTTGCCCTCGCCCGGGCGGCCTACCAGCAGCGTGATGCGACCGAGCGGGATGCGTCCGGGCCAGAGCCAGCGGACCGAAGTCGGCACGACATCAAAGAAGCACTGCAGGACCGGCGCGTGTGCAGCGACACAGGCGGTGGGTGTCTTCTCCTCGCAAACAGGCAGGCTCCAGGCATCCGCGCTGTGCGCCAGCTTCTGCAGCAGGGTCCGTCGCTCCTGGAGCTGCTCGACCGGGCAGGACGTGAGCCAGTCGTACAGGTCGCCCTTGGGCGGCAGGTTGGGCAGCTCGACGACCTTGACGCGCGGTCGCGGCGACAGGTTGTGCAGGATCGACGCGACGGTCTGGGCGTACTGGCGTCCCGCGTCGTCGTTGTCGGGCAGGATCACCACATCGCGCCCGGCCAGGGCCCGCCAGTCGGCCTTGCCGGCGCTGCCGCTGCCGTGCGGACTGGTGGTCGCGAGCAGGCCGAGCCATCCTGCGGCGTCGGCGGCCTTTTCCCCCTCCGTGACGTAGACCGGCTCCTCGGGTCTCGCCAGCAGGCTGGGCAGCTCGTACAGCGGTCGCGGCTCGGGCATCCCGCCGATGACCCAGTCTCCCCGCGGCCTGCGGCTGACCGGGCGGATCTCCTTGCCCTCCGGCGCGTCCCATCGCACGATCAGGCCCACCGGGTCGCCCTGGGCGTCCCAATAGGCCCACTGCTGCGACCGCTTTCCGTGGCGCTGCTCCAGACAGGCCACCGCCTGGGCCGCGGTCTCGAACGCCTGGATTTCGCGCTCGGCGCTTCGCCCGCCTGCGACGCTCGCGGCCGGACCCGACTCGACGACATCATGAACCATCTCCATGCTCTCACCTCCTGAAGATTGGACGGCCCGCCGCGACGACTCACGCGGTCCTCGCAGCGGCCCGACGTATGGTTATATAGTCACACTACTTCCCGAATTGTAACTGTGAACCACTCTCTGTCTAGACTTTTGTTGGATATTTTTGCAACATTCTTTGTGGTGTGTCTGTAACCTGTCGTGGATTCACGAGTTACGACGACGCGGTTTCCCCGCCCGCCGTGCGAATTTGGTGGGAGGAGCCGTGCCCGTCGTTCCCTGTGCTGCGAGAGTCCGCAAGACCGTGGGCACAGCTCGCCCGACGCGTCGCTCCCGGTCGCGGTCATTCCCGCGAAGCGGGAATCCATTCTCTCGGTCGCGTCCGGTCCCGCGGTTCCTGGATTCCTGCTTGACTTGGAGGGGCCTTCGGCCGCAACCCAAGTGCTGGATATAGAGGAACGGACGGACCAATCCGGAGTCCGCCGCCCCGACGCGGAGCGGCGCTTCGCGCCGAGGGCGGCGGGAGTTTGACGCTTTGGAGCCACCAGCGGTAGGGGGGACGGCAGCCTCCGGCGTGCTGCGCCAAACCCGCAAGCGAGCGTCTCGCTCGCGTTCACGCCGGAGGCTGCAATGCGAAAAACTCCACTCGCACGACCGCTTCGGCGAAGCCTGCGACGCGCGAAAAGGCTTGCCTGTTCGGGCCCTCGCGGGTATTCTGACCCGACGTTTCGTAAGGCATTGATAACCTCTGTTTGTATAGGAAGAACCGATGGGTCATCCGGGTTTGTCGAAACTGGACCAGTTGTGCGTCGATACGATTCGTTTTCTGGCGGTGGATGGGGTGGAAAAGGCCAAGAGCGGGCATCCGGGGATGCCGGTGGGCCTGGCGCCCGCGGCGTACGTGCTGTGGACGCGGCACCTGCGTCACAACCCCGCGAATCCGCAGTGGCACAACCGCGACCGGTTCATCCTGTCCGGCGGGCACGGCAGCATGTTGCTGTACTCGATGCTCTACCTGACCGGCTACGACATGACGCTCGACGACCTCAAGCAGTTCCGGCAGTGGGGCAGCAAGACGCCGGGACACCCCGAGTACCATCCGGGACTCGGCATCGAGCTGACGACCGGGCCGCTCGGACAGGGCGTCTCCAGCGCCGTCGGCATGGCCATCGCCCAGAAGTATCTCGCCAGCCACTTCAACCGCGAGGGCTTCCCGATCATCGACTACAAGGTCTACGTCTTCTGCGGCGACGGCGACATGCAGGAGGGCATCTCCTCCGAGGCCTGCTCGCTGGCGGGACACCTGGGCCTCGATAACCTCGTCGTCATCTACGACGACAACCACATCAGCATCGACGGCCAGACGGAGCTGTCCTTTACCGAAGACCGGGCCAAGCGGTTCCAGGCCTACGGCTGGCACGTCCAGAAGGTCGAGGGCGACGGCAACGATATGAAGAAATTCGAGCGGGCGCTCATCAACGCCAAGAGCGAGGTCGAGCGGCCCTCGATGATCCAGCTCCGCACGCACATCGCCTACGGCGCTCCGACCCTCCAGGACACCGCCAAGGCGCACGGCGCCCCGCTGGGCGAGCAGGAAATCAAGGGGATGAAGGAGAAGTTCGGCTGGGACCCGAATCAGCAGTTCATCGTCCCGCAGGAGGTCCTGGACCACATGCGCCAGGCGGTCGAGCAGGGGACCGAGATCGAGCGAGAGTGGAACACCCTGTTCGAGCAGTACGCGGAGAAGCATCCGGAGCTGGCGAAGGAGTTTCGAGACGCAGCGGAGGGCCGGTTGCCGGTCAAGCTCAGCGAGATCCTGCCCAAGTTCGAGCCGGGCAAGGCGATCGCTACCCGCGAGGCCTCGGGCAAGGTCCTCGACGCGATCATGCCCAGGATCCCGCTTGTGCTGGGCGGCTCCGCGGACCTGACGCCCTCGAACAATACGCGATTCGCAGGCGCGGTCGATTTTCAGAAGGACGCCCGCAGCGGGCGGTACATCCGCTACGGCGTCCGCGAGCACGCGATGGGCGCGATCATGAACGGGATCAGCGTCTCGCGTCTGTTGCGAGCCTACGGCGGGACCTTCCTGGTCTTCTCCGACTACATGCGCGGCGCGGTCCGTGTCGCGGCGCTGTCGAAGTACCCGACGATCTTCGTCTGGACGCACGACAGCATCGGCTTGGGCGAGGACGGCCCGACGCACCAGCCGGTGGAGCACTTCGCGGCGCTGCGGTCGATCCCCGACCTGCTGGTGATCCGTCCCGCGGACGCGAACGAGACCGCCCAGGCGTGGAAGTACGCTCTGGAGCACGCGGACCGGCCCGTCGGACTGCTGCTGAGTCGGCAGGGGATGCCGGTGATCGATCAGAACCGCTACGCGTCCGCGTCCAACCTGAGCCGGGGGGCGTACGTGCTGACCAGCCGGGGCGATCCCGACGTGATCCTCCTGGCCAGCGGTTCGGAGGTCCAGATCGCCCTGGAGGCCGCCACCCGACTCGACGCGGAAGGGATCGCTTCGCAGGTCGTGAGCATGCCCTGCTGGTCGCTGTTCGAGAAGCAGGACGACAAGTACCGGAATTCCGTGATTCCGCCGCAGGTGAAGGCCCGCGTCGGGATCGAGGCGGCCACCGATTTCGGCTGGCACCGCTGGCTCGGCGAGCACGGCGTCTTCATCGGCATGCAGAGCTTCGGCGCCTCGGCCCCCTACAAGACCTGCTTCGAGAACTTCGGCATCACGACCGACAACGTGGTCAAGGCCGCCAAGGGAATCCTCCAGAAGCTCAAAGAGCAGGGACAGTAAGCCGCAGGCAAGCTGTCCGCGGAAATCCGAAATCCGAATTTCGAAATCCGAAACAAGCACGAATGACGGAAACTCGAAATCCAAAACGCACGGTCCAGTGATTGGGCTGCGTTTCGGTCATTTGGATTTGTTTCGGATTTCGTGCTTCGAGCTTCGTGCTTGGAAGCCTTCGGATTGATGGATTTGTCGCGTGACAAGGTGGTCTCGGAGATTGTCGCCCGATTGACCGGCTCGCGAGGGCCGGTGAAAGTCGAGGGGACCTGGGGGTCTTATGCGCGTCTGTTGACCGCCCATATCTCGCGGACGCTCCATCGGCCGGTTCTGCACGTCTGTGCTCACATCGACGATGCCGACCGGGCGTTCGACGATCTCAAGACCTTCGGCGTCGAACGGGTCGAGTCGCTGCCCGCCTGGGAGGGTGAGGAGGAACTGGCCGACGCGACGGACGAAACCCGTGCCCAGCGTCTGCGGATCGTGTCCTGCCTGACCGGCGGCGGGCGGCCGCTGCGGGATCTCGTGATCGCGGCGCCCGTCCAGGCTCTGTGCCAGCCGATCCCGAAGCCCTCCGCTCTGCGGGCCAGCGAGCTTCAGGTGGCGCGCGCCAGCGTGGCGGACCCCGAGCGGATCGTCGAGTGGCTCGTGCAGAACAACTTCGAGCGGGTCGATGCGGTGGACCTGCCCGGCCAATTCGCGCGTCGCGGCGGGATCATCGACATCTACGCGCCGCTGGCCAGCAGTAGCGACGAACTGCCCAGGCAGGATGCCCAGGGCACTCACGTCCGGGACGGCCGTGCCAGCGGGCCGCAAGCCCAAGCTGTCCGCGTCGAGTTCTTCGGCGACACGGTCGAGAGCATTCGCGAGATCAACCTCGACACGCAGCGGTCCACGCAGGAGATCGAGGACGTTCACATCATCGCGGCCGCGTCGGGGGCCGTGATCGAGCAGCGTGAACTGTTCCTGAACATCCTTCCGGAGGACGCCATCGTCGTCTTCGAGGAGCCCGCGGACGTGGAGGAAGTCGCGAACGTCTTCCTCACGCGGATCGAGAAGGCGGACCGCCTGTACCCCTGGGCGGAGATCTACAACGCCGCGGGTCGATTCGCCCAACTGCACGTCTGCCGATTCGCGACGGACCGGCCGGAGGAATTGCTCCACGTCGAAGTCAAGAGCGTCCAGCAGTTCGAGCGAACCGCGACATCGCTCTGGGCCGGGCACAAGGCGGCCCTCGACGAGCTGCTCCAGCAGGCGAAGGAGGGCAGCCAGGTCCTGCTGTACTGCGAGAGTCCCGCGGAGACCCAGCGGATCACGGAGATCATCCGCGAGATCGCCGGGCAAGTCCCGCACAACTTCCAGCTCCCGCTCGGCTATGTCCACCAGGGTTTCGTCGTCGAGTCGCTGCGTACGATTGTGGTCAGTCACCACGAACTGTTCGGGCAGTACGCATTGCGCCGTCGGGAGCGTCCGGCCCGCACGACGGCGCCGGTGGATTCGCTGGCCGACTTGCAGGCGGGCGAGTACGTGGTCCACGTCTCGTACGGCGTCGGCAAGTTCCTCGGCACCGAGACCATCGAGGAGAAGGGCGGCAAAGCGGAGTACCTCACCATCGAGTACGCGGACAACGCGAAGATCCACGTCTCGGTCCAGAACATCGCACTCGTCCAGAAGTACATCGGCACGAGCCCGAAGCGTCCCACGCTCAGCAAGGTGGGCACGAAGCGATGGCAGAAGCAGAAGGAAAAGGTCGCGGAGTCGGTGCGCGACCTGGCGGCCGAGCTGCTCGATGTCCAGGCGAAGCGCCAGGCGGTCGGCGGCATCGCGTACGACGAGGACTCCCAGTGGCAGATGGAGTTCGAGGAGTCGTTTCCGTATCAGGAGACGCCGGACCAGACCGGCGCGATCCGCGAGATCAAGGCGGACATGCAGGAGCCCGTCGCGATGGACCGCCTCCTGTGTGGCGACGTCGGCTATGGCAAGACCGAGCTGGCCATGCGGGCCGCGTTCAAGGCGGTCGAAGGGGGCAAGCAGGTCGCGGTCCTCGTGCCGACGACGGTGCTGTGCGTCCAGCACGGACGGACGTTCAGCGAGCGATTCGCCGACTTCCCGGTGACCATCGAGGTTCTCAACCGTTTCAAGACCGCCCGCCAGGCCAAGGACATCCTCCTGCGGACGAAACGCGGCGACGTGGACATCCTGATCGGCACGCACCGCCTGCTCAGCAAGGACGTCGCGTTCAAGGACCTGGGCCTGCTCATCATTGACGAGGAGCAACGGTTCGGCGTCGAGCACAAGGAGCGTCTCAAACGCATGAGGGTGAACGTGGACATCCTCACGATGACCGCGACGCCCATCCCTCGCACGCTGCACATGGCCCTGCTGGGCCTGCGGGACATCAGCTCGCTGACGACTGCGCCGCTGGACCGACGGAGCATCGTGACAAGTGTCACCACGTACAACCAGGATATGATCCGCAAGGCGATCTATCGTGAGCTGAACCGCCAGGGCCAGGTCTTCTTCCTGCACAACCGCGTCCAGTCCATCGACAAGAAGGCCTGGGAGATCGGCAAACTCGTTCCCGACGCCAAGGTGGACATCGCGCATGGCCAGATGACCCGCCGCGAACTGGAGGACGCGATGATCAACTTCGTGCTCGGAGCCACCGACGTGCTCGTCTGCACGACGATCATCGAGTCGGGCCTGGACATCCCCAACGCCAACACGATCTTCATCAACGACGCCGACCGGTTCGGCCTGGCGGAGCTGCACCAGCTTCGCGGTCGGGTCGGGCGGTACAAGCATCGCGCCTATGCCTATATGCTCATGCCCAACTCCCGGCCGGTCTCGCCCATCGCTGCCAAGCGGCTCAAGGCCATCGAGGAGTACTCGCACCTCGGCGCGGGATTCCGCATCGCCCTGCGCGACCTGGAGATCCGCGGCGCGGGCAACATCCTCGGCGCCGAGCAGTCGGGCCATATCCAGATGGTTGGCTATCAGATGTACTGCGAGATGCTGGCCGACGCGGTTCGCGAGCTCAAGCACGAGAAGGCCGCGCCCGTGCCGACCGCGACGATCGATCTGGGCGTTCCCATCTATATCCCGAAGAACTACATCCCCATCGACCGCCACCGCATGGACGCCTACCGCAAGATTGCGGTGGCCCGCTCGGTGGCCGACCTCAAGCAGATCGAAGCGGAACTGGCGGACGTCTATGGCCCGCTGCCCGACGAAGCCAGACTGCTCCTGGACATCGGCGAGCTGCGGATCGCGGCGTCGAAGTGGGACATCCGCCAGATCACCGCCCAGCTTCCGAAACCGGGCTATTACCCTGGCACCTTCAGCGCCACAGGCGACCTGATCTTCACCTTCAAGCGTGGCGAGGGCGTCCCGCCCTTGCGTGTCGCGGGCATCTTGCCCGCGGGTCGAGGGCAGGATGCCCGCGATACGAAGAAACGAGGGCAAGATGCCCTCGCCACAGTCAAGACCCTCTTCGCCAATGTCCGAGGCGAGGTGCGCATCCCCGACCCCAAGACCGCCCGCCTCCGCCTGGCCGCAAGCTACTTCGAGCCGGCGACGCTGATTACCTTCTTGCGAAAGATTCTGGCTGGCGGCAACAAGTGACCGATGTTGAGGAAGGCCCGCGCGGTCGAGAATCATCGGAGAATCCGATTGCCCCCTTCCTGAGCGCCGTGCTGCTTCTGGCGTATTGCGGTTCCCGTTGCGTCGCTTCTCGTGCCAGGCGCCGACCAGCCAGTTCGTAGTGCGCCCGTAAGGGAGTATCTGCCAGGGCGTGGAAGATAACGCCTCACGGCGTCACTACAAGCGCACCTGCGGCGCTGTCCCTGTTCAGGATCAGTCCCGTAGGGGCGGCATGCGATTGGCCTGTTTGCGGGACTGAAATGGGATGGACACATCCGGCTGAGCGATGGATAATAATCCCAAAGCAAGACGTTCGAAGGCGAAAATGAAGATCGGGTGAACGAGATTTGTTTGCGGAGGTTCGTCATGGCGAGGGAAACTGGCGGAGAAAGTGGTCGGTCCCAAGTGTCCTCGAATCCTGGAGCTTCTGCGGTTGTGCTCCTGGGTTGCGGATTGTCTGTCGTTCTCCTTGCGGCGACGGTTGTGCGGCTGTGGCCCTCCCCTCGCGAGGGGAAGGCCCCCATCACCGCGTGTCGGATGAACCTGTCTTGCCTGGGCAAGGCGATGGCGGCGTACTGCCGGATACACGATGAAAAATACCCGACGCCGGAGAAGTGGTGCGATCTTCTCATCGCAGAGGTGAAGGGCTTGCCCGCCGGCGCGTTCCGTTGCTCCAAAGGGAAGGACGGGCGGTGCCATTATGCCATGAACCCGCTGGCGGATCCGTGCGGCGCCCCCGACGTTGTGCTGCTGTTCGAGAGCAAACCCGGCTGGAACCAGGCCGGCGGACCTGAGCTGCTGACCACTGAGCATCACGATGTGTGCAACGTGCTGCTCGTCGATGGATCTGTCATGACGGTCGGGCCCGACGAGATCGGCGGTCTCAAGTGGATGAGCGAGCCCAGACCGGTGCGGGATGTGCAGCAAGGCGCGACGCCCGCGCGGTGAGGGGGCGAAACCTGCCAGTGATGATGCGAACACGTATCTGCGTTCTGTGCTCTTGAGTCCTCAGCGATTGTGGCGCCGCCTGCCGTCAGGTGTTGTCCTGCCAAATGAGGCAAGAAGAATTGTCTCATCCGGTTCTTGCGTACTTTCGTGATCCAGGCACGCCCGAAGCGGTCGTGCAAGGGAGGTTTTCCGCTTTCAGCCAATAGCATGGCGGGTGGGCAGCAGGACACGCCAGTGCGGATGTCTTGGGCCTTTCTGGATCGGTCGGCGGGAACCCCGGTGAGACCCGTTTGTGCTCGCTTGCACAGGGTATGCCGACGCCGCCTGCCGGGTGCGTCGCTCTCTTATCCATACCATGGGTCCCCAAGAACCACCGAAGTACGCGAAATCCGGATGAGCCGAAAAATTGCCGTCCAAGCCATTTTTATGGTTGACATCGCATAGTAGGCTTAACATACTAGGTGAACCAAGATATGATTCAAGTGGCGCAGGCCAGGAGGTTGACATGAAGTTCGAGAGTCAGTTGCTCAAGGGGGTGGCCCCGGTGGTGGTGTTGCAGATCCTGTCGCGCGGGCCGATGTACGGCTACGAGCTCAGCCAGGCGATCGAGCAGCGAAGCGGCGACATTCTCACGCTCGGCAAGGGGACGCTGTATCCGCTTCTCTATAACCTGGAGGCCAAGAAGCTCGTCGCGGCCAAGTGGGAGACGACCGACTCCGGCCGGAACCGACGCTACTACTCGATCACAGGCAAGGGCGAGCAGGAACTCGCCAGTCAGAAGGCACAGCTCCAGGGCTTGGCCAAAGGCCTGGACCTGCTCTTCGGCGGGGCGCTGAAGGCAGCCCTGTGAGAAGACCGGAAAAGGAATCCTGCGATGAGAACCAGGGCGAGATTCATCGTTGTAGCCGTAGTCCTGCCGTTGGTGCTTGTCACGGTGCTCAGTCTGGGCGTGTCATATCATTTTACCAGACCGCCCAAGATGCTTCCCGGCATCCCGACCGCCGTCGTGGAGCAGCGGTTCAGGGACGAGACCACGTTCGCAACGGCCGGTGATGTGGAGACGAAAATGCTACCCGTTCCGTTGGAGGAAATCGTCATGGAAACCCGCAGCCTTGCTGCAACGGGACTGAGTACACGGGAAGGCAGAAGAGAGATCTGTGTCCGGTTATTCCGTGACGCCGGGTTCGATCCTATCGTTACAGAAGAGGGAGATGTCGTGACATTCAAGGAGGGCCTTTCCGCGGATTACGTGGCGGTCGGCGCCCATTACGACAAGGTCAACGGGCCTTCCCAAGGTATTCTGGACAACATGCTTGCCTGTATTCTGGTGGCCAAGACGGCAAGGACCATCCGAGATGAGGAGACACATCACGGTTATCTGTTCTTGGCCTATGGAGACGAGGAAACCGGTAGAAAGATCGGTTCGGCCATTCAGCCTCATAGGAGGGAATCCGGCCGGAAGCCTGTCCACGTGATCGAGATTGACTATGTCGGAGACAAGACCGGCGAGCTTGGGGGTAGGTGGCTCAGCCCGACAGGGGGAGCGTTCATTGAGACGGGCATCAAGATCACCACGCACCCAATGCCCGATCCCCCGACTATCCACACAGAGAGGGACAACATCGATAGCGTGGACTTCGTCCGGGTTCAACTTGCGTACAAAACCGTGATTTCGCTCATCGAAGGAATCGAGCAAGGGATAGGACTCAGGCCTCCAGACACCGTCAACTTCTGGAGGCGTGAACAGCCTGTGAATCGAAAGGACGGTGCGGAGAAATGAGACCTTCTGACCTTCCTCCATCCGTGTCGAACTTCATCGCGGAAGTCATCCGTAGGATGCGGTATCGCAGGCGTGCTTGTGAAGAGGTGCAAGCGGAGCTGACCGCGCACTTTGAGGACCACTTGCGGGAGTGCAAGGGCCCACAGGAACGAGAGCAAATGGCCCGCCAGTTGATCGGGGAGTTCGGCGATCCGAAGCTCTTGGCGGTCCTGTGCAGGCGGGCGAAGAAGCGCTGCTGGCCCCTGTGGTTCAAGGTGCTCGTCCGCAGCGTGCAGTCGCTCAGCGTGTTGATTCTCTATTGCGTATTGTGTTCCCTGCCGCTGTTCGTTGGAAAGCCGACCGTGAAGGTGGACTATGCCCAGTGGCTCAGCGAACGATGGCGACCCTCCCAGAAGGGCGTCGAGAACGCAAAGCAGTACTACGACCAGGCGGCCAAGCTCTACGTCAAGCCCCCCGCAGCGCTGGAAACCAGGCGCGAACTGCCGGGCTGGACGATCCGCGACTGCAACGAAGCGGACTTCCAGTCGCTCACCGATTGGCTGGCCGAGAACAAGCCGGCACTCGATCTGGTCCGCAAGGGCGCCGCGACGGCCCACTACTGGCCGGTCTACGACGTGAACGAAGAGCAGAAGGCCCCATTCCTCTGGATGGCAGTCAATGTCGTACCCGAGGCGATGAAGACAATCTCTGGCTACGAATCCATTGCCCATGCGATGCGCGACTGGGTGGCGCGCCAGGTTCGTGTCGGCGCGGTCGATGAGGCAATCGGCGATGCACTTGTCATCCTGCGTTTCGCGAGGCATTTGGAGGGCAAGGGACTCTTGCTCGATCAGTTGGTCGCTCGGCGTATCGGGGAGCTCGGCCGGGACGCGGTGTATGGCTTGCTTCGAAAGCCGGACATCTCCAATGAGATCCTGCAACGCGTACAGAGCGGACTCGATTCACTCTTTGCCGGCGACCGAACGCTCATCAGTCTTGACGGCGAGAAGGCCTCCTTCTACGACGACATTCAACGCACTTTCACCGACGACGGGCATGGCGGAGGCCGGGCCTTGCGGTACGGTTTCTTCTTCGCGGCCGGAGATTGGAGAGGCAATCTGGCTCGGATGCTCCTATTCGATTACCCCGACCGGCGCGAAGCGATGACAATGGTCGATGCCTATTTCGAGCAGGTCCAGGCGGCATTGGGGAAGCCCCTTGGCGAAGCCGGGTTCTTCCCAGGCGAAGGTGCCGCCATACAGATGCAGAAACTGGGCCTGTTGATCTCGACGGTCTCTCCTGCCTATGAAGGGTTATCGCAACTGGTCTGGCAGAGCAGGACGGAAGAGGCGGCTCTTGTCGCGACGGTGGCCATTCATCGCTGCAAAGCCGAGAGAGGCACGTACCCCGACCGGCTCGAAGACCTCGTCGCAGCGGGGCTCCTGGCCAGCGTGCCCGACGACCCGTTCGGCAAGGGCCCGCTCACGTATGCCAGGACAGCCGACGGATTCACGCTCCATAGCTGGGGCAAGAACCGTGCGGATGATGGCGTTCGGCGGGGGACCTCCACGAACGGCGAGCCCAAGATGTGGGCCGACAAGGGCGACACGGTCTTCTGGCCGGTTGGTCCTTGAGTTTTGGAGGGCCAGGGCATAGGATGACTCCTGCAAACCGCGCGGGGTGTGTTCGGTGGCCCTCGCGGGACTGCTGGTTGTTTCCGGTTGCGGGAGGTTGCCATGACCGATGGACGGTGTCCGCTGCATTGTCGTGAAGGCGAGTGTCTGAGCCGTCGCGAGTTCCTCGTGGGTTCGACGGCGTTTCTGGCCGGTTCGTCGCTGCTGGCGGGACACGCCGCGATGGGCAGGGAGCCGTCGGGCGCCGAGCGGATTCGCCAGTGCGGACCCGCATCGAAGTGCCGACCCACGATTTGGGCGGCCTTCGTCCGTCGGCAGGAAGACTACGGCATGCTCTGGCCCGGCGCGGTCTATGACGGCCAGGCGGCCCGCGAGACGTACTCCGCCAAAATGGCCGAGACCGCCGGCCGGATCGGGACCCAGTTCAGTCTGCGAGAGGAACCTATCTACAGCCTGGCGGAGGCAGATGCCTGGATTGCCCAGGCTCAGGCAGCCAACGTCGATGGGCTCGTGCTGGTCACGCTGGATCGCCAGCAGCACGCCTGGCCGACCGCGAAGAAGGTGGCCGAGAGCAAGATCCCTTCGATTGTCTACTCGCCGCTGGGGTCGTCCTTCACGACGAACACCGCCAGTCTGGCCGCGGCGCCGGGCTGCGTGGTCTACTCGACCGACGACTTCAGCCAGGCGGCTTACGGCATGAAGATGCTCTGTGCCAGGGCCAGGATGCGCCGCACCTGCTGCGTCGTCATCAAGGGCGACAAACGCTACGACGCGACGCTCGCAGACACCGGGATCACGCTGCGGCACATCCCTGCTTCGTCGTTCATCGAGGAATACCGACAAACCCCGGACGGGGAAGAGATCCTGAAGATGGCCGACCAGTACATGCGCCGCGCGCGAAAGCGAGTCCGGGCCACCCGCCAGGACGTCATCAACGGGCTCAAGAGCTACTACGTTGCCGGTCGGATCCTCGAACGCGAGGGGGGCGACGCGATCACGATGGACTGCCTCGGTGCGCTGGGCAAAATCGACGTGAGCCTGCCCTGCATCGCGTGGTCGCGGATGAACGACGACGGCATCCCGGCCGCCTGTGAGGCCGATGTCGGCGCGGTCGCATCGCTCGTGATGACGCATTACCTGTTCGACCGGCCAGGCTTCCAGCAGGACCCGGTGGCGGACACCGCCGACGACACGATCATCGGCGCCCACTGCTCGTGCCCGACCCGCCTGAACGGTTTCAGCGAGCCGCCCGAACCCTTCGACATCAAGCACCATCACGGCAACCGCGACGCGGTCCCGCGAACCCTCTGGCGAAAAGGGCAGCGGGTCAGCAGTATCGATCTGCTGCCGGGGGACGGGCAGACGCCATCGACGGTGCTGGTCTCAGCCGGCACGGTGGTCGAGAACAAGGAGGTCCCGCCCAGCGGCGGATGCGTCGTCTCGGTCAAGGTCAAGTTCGACGGCAACCAGGAGGTCCTGAGCTTCCCAGGTTTTCACCAGATCTTCTTCTACGGCGACTACAAGGAGCGGGTCCGCGACTTCTGCCAGCTCTGTGGGTTCAAGGCCCAGGTGGTGTAGAGAAGGATAGGCAAATGGGACGGATGGGACTAATAGCGTGTGCGATGGCCGCATCGCTTGCGGTCTGCGCGAACGCGTTTGGGCAGGCCGCGGATTTCACCGCGGTCCGCGCCGGAGTGGATTTCTCCAAGCACGTCCGCGTCTGGGACGGCTTTGGCGTCAACTACGTCGAGGTGGCCCAGGCCATCGACTACGCGCAGGACCCGCAGGAGTATGGGGGCCTGAGCCTGATGACCGAGGAGCAGCGTCAGCAGGTCATCGACATGGTCTTCGGCGAGGACGGCCTGAAGCCGGGACTGGTCAAGATGTTCCTCGATCCGTACCACCAGCGTGAGCCCGATGGGCCTTTCGACCACAAGACCACGACGCGATGGATGCGGTACTTCGTGCGGGAAGGTCTCAAACGGACCCGCGCCCGCGGCGACGATCTGACGATCATCACGACGCTCTACGGCCCGCCCGCCTGGGCGACGAAGCAGAAGTTCATGCGAGGTCGGGACCTGGACCCTGCCCGAAAGGACGACCTGGCGCGGTACATGATCGACTGGGTGCGATATCTCCGCGACCAGGAGGGGTTCCCCGTCCGGTACCTCTCGCTGCACAACGAGGGCGAGGACTGGTCCCGCTGGCCCACGGATGGCGCGAGCGGCAATATCGGGACCGGGCACGACTATAATCTGTTCTGGCCGCCGGAGCAGGTCGTGGACTTCATCAAGATCCTGCGTCCGATGCTGGACGCGGCGGGCCTCCGGGACGTCGGCGTCACCCCAGGGGAGTGCACGAACTGGTATCGCTTCAGCGCCTGGGGGTACGCGGACGCGATTGCCGACGACCCCGATGCCCTGGCGAGCCTGGGCCTGATCACCTCGCACGGTTTCTACGCCGGCACGTACGGGCGCTGGTTCGGTGAGCACCGCAGTCTCGGCACGGACACGCTCCGTGAGAAGCGGCCCGACCTGCACGCCTGGGTGACTTCGACGAGTTGGAGCAAGATGGACGCCGCGAACGTCAAGGAAATGCACGGAAACATCTACACCGCCAAGGTCAACGCGATCATCCCCTGGGCCTGCATGCAGCGCCCGGTCAAATGGGTCGGCGGCGACCCGAACCCCGGCACCGCATTCCGCGTGGCGGAGGACGGCTCCTGCGAGGTCCAGCGGGGCTATCACTACTACAAGCAGCTCGCGCGGGCCGGGCAGCCGGGAATGGCGGTGGTCAGGACGTTCGCCATGGATTCGGAGATCGCGGTGATCGGGTTTGCCAGCAACGGCACGGAGCATCCGGACGCCTTCGTCCTCGTCAATCTCGGCGAGGCGAGGAAGGTGGCCGTGAAGGTGCTCGGACTCGGCTGCAGTTCGTTTGGACTCTTCCGTACGGCCGACGACCTCGATCGCTACGAACCGGTGGGCCAGGCGGCGTTGGAGAACGGCACGATCCTCTACGACGCTCCGGAGCAGTCGGCGACGACGTTCTTCGCGCAATAGCGGATCGTGCGTTCTCTGACACGGCGCTTGTGCGGGGAGAGGTTCCTGTGAGGGATCGGATTCTATGATCGCGACCTTGCGACGGGTGAACCTGTTCTTCGACCGTCTGCTGTACGTGGGCACGGCCGCCTCGGCGATGGCATTCTTCGCCGTTGTGATGGTCGCCATGGCGGCTCGTTCCGTCGGGATGCGCCCGATCCACTCCTCGGTCGAGCTGAGCCGGCTGTTCTTCGTGTGGTCGTGTTTCCTCGGCGCGGCCCTGGCGTACCGCCGGAGGGCACACATCGGCTTCACGTTGCTGTTCGACAAGGTCCCAGCCTCCTGGCAGCGGCGCCTTGCGGGGATCAACTACCTGCTCGTCCTGGCGTTCGCAGGCATCGTGCTCGTGCAGTCGATCCGCGTCTGCCGGCTGTTGTGGCCGACGGTCCTGCCCATCCTGGGCATCTCACAGGCGTGGTTCTACGTGCCCGTCCCGATTCTGTGCCTGTGTCTGCTCTCGTACACGGCCGAGTCGCTCGTGGAACCGTGGGCGAGGTCCGCGCCGGAGGGCGGCGGATGATCCTGACCCTCGTCATCTTCTCCGCAATCCTGGTGGCGATCAGCACGCACGTCGCATTGGCCATCGGCATCGGCTGTTGCGTCTCGCTGGCGGTGTTCAGCGACATTCCACTGGCTGCGATCCCGCACAAGATGGTCAATGGGATCGACCGGTTTGTCTTCCTGGCGATCCCGTTGTTCCTGCTGGCCGGTCGGGTGATGAACGCCGGCGGGATCACGGATCGGCTCTTCAAGTGTGCACGCGTTTGGGTCGGCAGCATCCCCGGCGGGCTGGCCCACGCGAACGTCGTGGCCAGCATGCTCTTTGCGTGGATGAACGGTTCGGCAGTCGCGACGGCCGGTGGGCTTGGCGAGATCGAAGTCCGGGCGATGCGGGAAAACGGCTACGACGTACCCTTTGCCGCGTCTGTCGCCGCCGCGGCCTCCGTGCTCGGGCCGATCATCCCGCCGAGTATCCCGCTGGTCATCTACGCTGCGATGACGGAGGAATCGGTCGGCCGGCTGTTCCTGGGCGGGATCGTGCCGGGCGTGCTCATGGGCTTGGCCTTGATGGTCCTGATCCACTGCATGGCCCGCGCGAGGAACTACCCGCGAGATCGGAGGCCCAGCTTGCGCCAGAAGCTGGTCGGCACACGCCGGGCGATCGTGCCGCTGTTGATGCCCGTCTTCATGTTGGGCGGGATGGTCACCGGGCGATTCACGCCGACGGAGGCGGCCGCGGTGGCTGCGGCGTACACCCTGGCGATCAGTCTGTTCCTCTATCGCACGGTGAAGGTCCGTGACCTGCCGGGGATTTTCGTCGATGCGATGATCGCGACGTCCGTGGTGACGTTCATCATCTCGACCACCTCGGTCTTCTCCTTCCAGCTTTCGGTTGCGGACGTGGGGGAGAAGATGGGCGCCGCGGTGCTGGCATTCACGCACAACAAGTACGTGGTCCTGCTGATGCTCAACCTCCTGCTGCTGCTGCTGGGGGCCGTCGTGGAAACGGGGGCCGTCCTGATCCTGTTCATCCCGATCCTCTATCCGCTGGTGACCTCGCCCGAGGTGGGTGTGGACCCGGTTCACCTGGGGGTCATCATGGCCGTCAATCTCATGATCGGGGTGGTGACGCCGCCGATGGGGATGTGCCTGTTCATCCTGAGCCACGTCGGCAAGCTCAAGCCGGAGGTCCTGATGCGGGCCATTCTCCCTTTCCTGATTCCCTTGGTCGCCACGCTGATGGCGATTACGTACGGGGAACGCCTGGTGCTGTTCGTGCCTGACCTGTTCCTGCCGCGAGCGGCGGTTGCCTCGCCGCCTGAGCTGCCGCCAGCCTGCGAGCCGGCCGAGATCCGAACACGAAATGAAACGGGCGGCAGCGCCCGCCTCGTCAAGGTCGGCGTAGACCACTCGCGACAGCACTCCTTCACTCGGGCGCTGATGCGGTTCGGACGCGACCTCGAAGCGAGGACCGACGGCCGGTTCCACGTCAAGGTCTACTGCGGCGGCCAGCTCGGCAGCGAGAAGGTGCTCCAGGAGATGCTCACGCTGGGAACGACGGAGATGACCGTCACCGGCCTGCTGAACACCTACGATCCACGGTTTACGCTCTTCGAGATGCCCTACCTGTACCGCGACCGGGAACACGCGATGGAGGTCCTTGCCGGGCCGGTGATGGCGGGACTGGCGGAGTCGTTGCCACGACATGGGTTTCGACTGATCGGCGTCTACGAGAACGGGTTTCGTCATATCACGAACTCCCGACGGCCGATCTATCGGCCCTCGGATCTCGCGGGCCTCAAGACTCGCGTGCCGGAAAACCCTGCCGAGATCGAGACCATGCGAGCCCTCGGCGCCGACCCCGTCGCGATGCCGTATTCCGACTTGTACGCGGCTCTTCTGCTCGGGACCGTCCAGGGCCAGGAGAACCCGCTCCAGAACATCTGGTCGGGCCGGCTGTTCGAGGCCCAGAAGCACCTCGCGATGACCGCCCACATCTACAACTCGGCCTACGTGCTCATCAGCGAGTCATTCTGGCAGACGCTGTCCGACGAAGATCGACAGGTCTTTCGCGAGTGCTTCGCGGAATCGAGCCGCTGGCAACTGGAGTTCATGAAGCATCGCGACATCGAGTTGGAGGGCCTGCTTCAGGACTCGGGTATGGAAATCACCCGGCCGGACAGACGCGAGTTCGAAGAGGCCTGTCGGCCGGCATATCATGTGGTCTTCAAGCGGCTCGGGGCGCAGGCGAAGGACACGGTGGACCGGATCCGGAACACAGGGCTGACGCCCTGACGTCCATGCCGGCAAGGGTGGGGTCGAAATCCGCGGGGCAATCTCACGCGTGTGCCTGGCATGTCCGGCGGACGCAGGGCAGAAGAACTCCCCGCAAGCCCGTCACGGACGGAAGATTGGAAACGGTCTCACAATCCACTGGGAGCGAATGGACAAGCGTCACAAGTGCTTGTCCATGAATGATTTGCATCTAATTCGAGGAGAAAGGGACGGTTCAGTGGCGAATGATCCGCTGGGCCTTCCGCATCCGACGTCGTTCCCGCTCCGACGGCTTTTCGTAGTAGGCCGTCCGCTTCATATCGCGAATCAAGCCCTCTTTTTCGCAGAGTTTCTTGAAACGCCGAATCATCTGTTGCACGGACTCGCCTGATCGCATCTTTACTTTGAGCATGTGCACTCCTTAAAACCGTGATCGTTCCCAGACCTTGCGACTGCAAGACACCCTGCCGTGCAGGATGGAAAACCAATACACTAGCACGCGCCCTCGCGATTTTCAAGTCCTAAAAATGCGCCGCGATATTTTTCGTGAAATCCGCCGCCGACGGGGTATGCTCTTTACAGGCCCGACAAGCCCTGTCGGCCTCCCCGGTTCGGGGTTCAACACGCCACGGGAACCTGTGATTTGGAGGTTGGATCTTCGTTGGAGAAGCTTCGGGAGACCCTGAGAGTCAGGAAGGAGCGAGCCATCCTGGTGGCCGCTGTATTGCCGCGTTCAGACTACAACGACAACCTGGCGGAATTGACCTCGCTGGCCGAGAGCGCCGGGGCCATTGTCGTCGATCGTTTTCAGCAGAGGATTCGCACGATCAATCCCGCCACCTACCTCGGCAAGGGCAAGGTCGAGATGCTAGCCGGGCGAGTCAAGCGGTTCAACGCTGATGTCATCATCTTCGACAACGACCTGTCGCCCGCCCAGATTCGCGAGCTGGAGACCGTGACACAGACCAAGGTGGTGGACCGCAGCGAGCTGATTCTGGATATCTTCGCCACGAGGGCACAGACCAAGCAGGCCAAGCTCCAGGTGGAACTGGCCCAGTTGCAGTACACGTATCCGCGATTGACGCGGATGTGGTCGCACCTGGACACGGTGACCGGCGCCAGCGGCGGTCCGGCGGCGGGAGCGGTCGGCGCTATCGGCGTCCGCGGGCCCGGCGAACAGCAGTTGGAAATCGACCGTCGGCTCGTCAGCAAGCGAATCAACGAGCTCAAACGGGAGCTGGAGGGGATCGACGAGCGGAAGCTCCGCGAGATCCGCGGCCGCAAGGACTTCTTCCAGGTCTCCATCGTCGGCTATACGAACGCCGGCAAGAGCACGCTGCTGAATGCCCTGACCGACGCGGGGACCTTCGTCGAAGACCGCCTCTTCGCCACGCTGGACACCAAGACGAGGAAGTGGTCGCTGTCCCGGGGCGTCGAGGTGCTTCTGAGCGATACGGTCGGATTCGTGCGGAACCTGCCGCACCAGCTCGTGGCTTCGTTCAAGGCGACGCTGGAGGAGGCGGTGTTCGCCGATCTGCTGCTGCACGTGATCGATGTGTCCAACCCGGACGTTGTGGCCCAGGTCGAGTCGGTCAACGGCGTCCTGTCGGAGATCGGTTGCGAGGACAAGCCCGTCCTGGAGGTCTTCAACAAGGTCGATGCGATCACGGACGTCAGTCCGCTGGAGATGCTCCAGACGCTGCACCCGGACGCTGTGACCATCTCGGCCAGGACCGGCCTGGGCCTGGACGAGCTGGCCCTCGCCATCACCCGGCACTACAAGGGCCGCGAGTTGGTGCTTCGCGTCACCACCAGCCAGGCGAACGGCAAGGTGCAGAGCTTCCTTCGCACCTACGGCCAGATCGTCAACGAGCGATACGACGACGGCCAGGCCATCATCGACGTGCGGATGGGCAAGAACCAGCTCCCCGAGCTCGAACGCCTCCGCCCGGAGAAGGTCGAAGTCATCGAGGGCTGAGTGTAGGAGAGATGTAAGTCAGCGGAACACAGAGGGAGAAGACCATGAGACATGGGACATTGGGCCGACGGCCTGTCCGAGTCGTGTTGTTCGGGATGCTGCTGCTCTTCATTGTTCTCGTCGCAATACCATCTCTCGACCGTGCGCACAGCTATCCCATCGAGTTGCGTCAGGAGGCTCAGTTGCGCTCGATTGACGCGGCCACTGAGCTCTTCAGGAATGAGTTCCTGGACTATCCTCCATCCGACGCCAACGACTCCACCGGCAAACCGTATTGCGGGGCCATGAAACTGGCCGAAGCTCTGATGGGTCGGGATTTACACGGGTGGCACTCCCGGTCGGCCTTCCGACAGGACGGCCTGGACCCGAACACGCTCACACCGCTTTATCCCGCCATTGTGTCTCCCGCCGCCGACACCCTCCGAGCCAGAAAGGGACCGTACATTCCAGCCGAATTCGCCAATCCATGTCGACTCGTGGACATCTACGGCAAAGAGAACACCGGGTTGTTTCCAGAGGATGTCCTGGTTCTATGTGATGCATTCGAGAGAACGCGTCCCGGCGGTGCCAAGACGGGGATGCCCATCCTCTACTACAGGGCCAATCGATTTGGGACCGCGCATGCGCCGGATGATCCAAACGACTTCTACAGGTCGGCAGACAATCAAATGTTGGTTGCCTTGGGGGTCCCAGGCCAGCCTGGGAAGGTTCATCCGCTCAGCGATCCGAATCGGTTCTACTTGAACACAGAGAACACGCTGATTACGTCCGAGATCCAGCCTTTCAGGCGAGACTCCTATATCCTCATCAGTGCCGGTCGGGACGGCCTGTACGGCACCGCGGACGACATCTGCAACTTCGAGTGGAAATACCGCGAGCAGTAGGGGACACCAGATCGGCGAGAGCCCGCCGCGTGCCACTTGCGTCCCATAATGGGACAACATGCTCCCTGTGGGTAAGGAATTTCCCTACGTGGGACATCGCGAAATTTCTGCGTTTTGCGATTTATTATATACCCACTGCGTCGGCCGCGCGATATAGTGGATACTCTGTAAAAAGGTGTATACTTTCCTCCCTCGGAGTTTACCCCTTCATAGAATAGAGGGAACGTGTTTGGAGCCCGTGTGGGCTCGGGAGAAGATCCAGTGGCACAAGGTACAGTGAAGTGGTTCAACGCGGACAAGGGCTTCGGTTTCATCGCCCCCGACGAGGGCGGCGACGATCTGTTTGTCCATCACTCGGAGATCAGGACTCAGGGCTACGCCTCGCTCAACGAAGGGCAAAAGGTGGAGTTCACCGTCGGCCAGGGACGCAAGGGCCCGTGCGCGACGAATGTAGTCCCGAAGTAACAAGCAGCAAGCAGGGGAGAGAATAGTGCAGGGACCATGCCGAGGTCCCAGGGAGAACCGGTTATGGCACGAGGAACAGTGAAGTGGTTTAACGAGAAGAAGGGCTTTGGATTCATCACCCCCGATGACGGCAGCGAAGAGCTGTTTATCCACCATTCCAATATCGCCGGCGAGGGATTCAAGACGTTGCACGAAGGCCAGGCGGTCGAGTACAACAAGGGCCAGGGTCGCAAAGGACCCGAGGCCACCAATGTCACGCCTGCATAAGGAGTGACGCGGTCCGAACGCAAAGGCCCCGCCACATGTCGCGGGGCCTCTCTTTTGGGCAGGTTTGTCGGAGCCGTCAGGGTGTCGTCGATGGAAGCGTCGTCGCGCCCGTCGGCGGGACGGACTACCGGCTGGCGCTGGGATCGGTGCCGGTCAGGGGCTCGGGCGCGAGAGATTCGGGCTTGACAAAGAGGTAGTAGAGGCGGCCTTCCTGATAGGTCTGTCCGGCCAGTTGTCCGGCCTCGTCGCCCTCGCCTATGTAGATGTCGCAACGGCCCGGGGCGCGGATGGCGCCGCCGGTGTCCTGGTCGAGAGCGAAGCCTCCATAGGGTTCGATGGAGATCCGACCGGCCTGGATCGAAGGCAGGGTCGTCGAGAGGAACGTCAGGCAGCCGCGGGGGAAGATGGATTTGTCCGTGGCAATGGTTCGCCATGGGATCACCGGCTCATTGAGACTGCCTCGCGGAGTGCCTTCGCTGCTCTGGAAGAACACGTAGCGGGGATTCGCTCGCACGCAGGCGTTCACTTCTTCGGGGTGCTCTTTGAAATAGGCGATCATGGTCGCCAGACTGATTCGATCCGCGGCGATCTTGCCGTCGGCCACAAGACGCTCGGCCACGCTGGCGTATTCGTGCCCGTTGGTGGCGGCGTAGCCGACCGTGACAATCCGGCCGTCTCGGAGGCGGACTTTGGCGGAACCCTGCACGTGGGCGATGTAGGCCTCGAACGGATCGCCCAGCCAGATCAGCTCCTGTCCTTTGAGCATGCCCGATTCCTCGATCTGGGCTCGCGCCGGGTAGGGGGTGATCTGTCCGCTGGGCCCCCGGCGACCGAGCGTCTCGCCGTCCGGTCCTTTGACCAGGTCCGTCGGCGCCTTGTACAGCGGGTAGCGGAACTGATCGGTCTGCTCGCGCGAGCCCTCAAAGATGGGTGTGTAGTAGCCGGTGAACAGGACCGTGCCCTGGTCATCACAGCCGACAGACTCGTACACGTCGAAGCCGGCGGCAATCAGGCCGTTGATCTCCTCGGGCCTTGCCCCGGAGTCGAGGAGCCTGAGGAACTCCTGCAGGCTGGCGACCGCCTGGTCATGGCTGATCCGGTCGTAGGGGTA
>Ga0116143_10001953_pt1 | contig 23520 bp, 32 predicted proteins | sample AD_UKC034_MetaG_FD_89745 | JGI IMG/M metagenome (GOLD analysis project Ga0116143, IMG submission 89745) | Active sludge microbial communities of municipal wastewater-treating anaerobic digesters from USA - AD_UKC034_MetaG | ecosystem: Engineered > Bioreactor > Anaerobic > Digestate | place: USA...
ACTGTAGGGAAACTAGATAGTATGGTCATGATAGTGTAATCTATCTCTTATATAATTTAGGAAAACGGAAACCTCATTTAGTTAAACATTAATTGTTTAATAGACTTAGTACGTTTTCCTAAATAAACTTAAATCAAACTCATCATCATATGTTACACCTGCTTTTTAAAAAAGAAAAAACAACACTCACAAACCCAGAACCACCCGAAGATGTTACGTTTTTGGGTCAAATTAATGGAAGAGAAGAAGCCCTGTCTAAAGCAGAAGAGCTTAATAAATCTGAAATTAAATCTTTGAACCCTGATAAAGATATTGTCAGGGGTAATAGAGAAGATGTGTACGTAATTCCGAAAGAGGATTACGTACAAGCAAGAGAAAAGCTTATTCAAGAACACGAACGTAAACAAGCATGGTTACGTGGTGAAATTCCTGATTAAAAAATATGACTACTCCCACAAAACCCTTGACCGGGGGTCTCATGGTAATTGAGATTCCAGCACGGAAAGGGTGTCGTTTGTACGCAAGCGATGGCAACCATCATTACCACCAACAAGTCACTCAGTCTCTTCACAATTTGAGCGATGATGTAATTAACTTCATGGCCGTAAAACCACTTCCTGATGAAGTGAGTTACGGTGGTGATGGTAAACGCATCATCAAACTTAAACATCCATTTCAAAAGCGGTTGCAGTTTTGGTTAAACGATCACTTCCTTGCTCTCATCGGGGGGATGAATTATCATCCTCAAGTATGCGCCTGGAAGTTCAATCACAACCAATACTAACCCCGCCTTAGACGAACCACCGTCATCCGTTCCTTTTTTAAATATCACAATAATAGCATCTTAACAGAGAGGTGGATTCTCTCTGTTTTTTTCAAACAATTTAAATATGAAGAACGTTTTATTCATCGCATTGATGGCATTTAGCTCTATGCTATTTGCTCAAAGAAATAGTATCATTTTCAACGCCAATACTACAGTAGAAACTGATGAATATCAGTCTATTGAAGCTGGTGATACTATTCAACTAGGTTTCGACTTTGAGTCACACAGACTCGTCGTAAGTGGACAAGAAGAATCTGTTCTATTTATCGAAGAGATTTTGGGTTTCGAACAATCGATACCTGGAGTTCAGATGACTGTCTGGACAAATATGAGCAGATGGGAGATCATTTATGGGTTCTCTAACAATCGTCCGATGATTGTTATTGAATTTCCGTATATTGGTCTGGTAAACCATAGGAAATATTATTGGATTAAAAATAAACCAGCTAACGTAAACGGTATCGGAGGTACTAAATACCACACTACTTGTGATACTTGCTGGTGGACTAAATATTAATGATCATGGCAAAAATATTTCAAACAACCATTAAAGATGGGGATATTGGTAGCCCAGAAGCTTTCGATTCAAAAGAAGAAGCTGAAAAAGCTCTTCACAATAAACTGAAAGAGACTGGAGCTCACGATATTGATCTTAGCAGAGAACCTAACGGTGATCTTGCTGCAACTGCATTTACTAAAGATAATGCAGTAATTTCCATTTTTAATTTTACGGACAAAGATAATGAGATCTAACCAATCTCTCCAGTTAATCGGTCTGGATGAAACAAACGATTGGGTTGGTAGTCACCTGAGATTACTCGTCCTGCAGAATAAGCTGTCTGTAGTTTTTACAAGTTTAATAGTTAATGAGAAACTTGTCGGTTTTTATGCATTTAATTACCGTCATAATTAAATCACAGTTACTCTTCTGGAATAAAGAGCGTAGGACACCCTGCGTAGGTTGGTAACCAGGTGTCAATTTTATGCCGCGTTAGCTCAGTTGGTAGAGCGCTTGATTTGTAATCAGAAGGTCAAAGGTTCGAATCCTTTACGTGGCTCTAAATCAAATTATTATGCAAAAAGGATCAATTGTTGCTTTTAAAACTATTAATGAAAATTGGTTTACAGGAATAATTAAATTTTATTACGATGATAAAAATTTTGCAATAGACTTAATTATTCCTATAGAACCAGATTTTTATAACGAAGATGATCAAACAGTTTTTTATGCAGATGATGTAGTAAAAATTGTTCATCTTGAAAATTAAAAAAATGTCAAAATTTAACTCCGAACTCAAAAAAAAGTTGGATGGTAAGAATCAAACTGCTTCATTTGTTTCACATAAAAAGAAACAAACAGCAGCACCACCAAAAGCTACTAATATCAGTGGCTCACCAGCGTATAATATGGATAAGTGGTTAAAACTACTTTCTATGCTTAATACGCTAAAACTAGAACAACAGTATTATAAATCAGAATCTCAACAGATTCGTAATTTGAAAGCTGTTGTTATCGAATGTGCTAAAGAAAATCCATATTTCACAGCACAATGTATTGTTTATTCTCGCTGTTTGGGAGAAGGTCTACGTTCTGTATCTCATGTAGCTGCAGTAACAATTGCTCCATACATTTCTGGTCAACCATGGGCAAAGTATTTTTATTCTGCTTGGAATAAAAAAACTAAGAAAGGCGGTGTTATTTTCAGAACTGACGATATGTCTGAAATTATGGCATATTATAAATTGAATAATAACAAATCCCTGCCTGCTTCCATGAAGAAAGGATTTGCTATGACGATTGAAGGATTGGATTTGTATAATTTTGGCAAATACACGAAACAAATTCGTGATGTTGCTAATATGGTGCATCCTAATCCTTGGAAAACACCAGAAATATCATTAGAAAAAGCACATAGTGTTGCAGCACTTGACTATATTATGAGAGGAAATAACATTCCTGCTCATACATGGGAGAATGCTCAGAGTGAAGCTGGGCAAGAAATTGCTCGTGCTGTACGTGAAGGTAATATTAACCAGCAAGAAGCTCAACAACTTCTACAAGAAGCTAAAGAGCAAAACTGGAATCAGTTGCTGTCAGAAGGTCGTCTTGGTATTATGGCAGCACTGCGCAATATCCGTAGTATTCTTTTGTCAAATCCGACAAGAGATACTGTAAATATGTTATGTGCTCTTGTATCTGACCCTAACAAGGTTATACAAGGTAAAATAATGCCATATCATTTCGACATTGCTATTGAAGTAATTAACAATGAATTCAATTCTCCTGAATCAAGAAGAATTGTACAAGAATTAACAGTAGGTTATAAGCAAAGTATTCCAAACTTCGCTGAATTGCTTACAGGTAATACTCTTGTTATTGTTGATCAGTCTGGTTCAATGTGGATGCTAAATGGTTATGTAAAGAACGGCAATCGAAATAATGCAGTTACTTACAAATCATACGCTGGTGATAAAGCGTGTTTGTTAGCAGCTACTATCGCTAAAGCTACAAATGCGGATATTATTAGATTTGGGTCTAAAGCAAATTATGTAAACTATAAAATCAGTGATGATGTGTTTACAATTGCTTCTGGATTTAAATCTGAAATGGGCTCAACTAATTTAGCAGAAGCTTGGAAACTCGCTTCTACTAAAAAGTACGATCGTGTATTCATTTTCTCTGATCATGAATGTAATGTAGGTAATACTTACAAAGCATATCAGGATTATATAGAAAAGTGTGGAAGACCTTACGTGTATTCAGTTGATTTAGCAGCCTACGGCACAACTCAATTAGTTGGGCCAAAAGTACATTATATCTATGGATATGGAAATCATGTGTTTGAACAAATCAAACATGTGGAATTCAATCCAAATGAAATAATTCAAACAGTTAAATCAATTGAATTTGTATGACATATAAACAAAAAGCTTTGTTATTTACTGTTATTACAGTAATTGGTGTTATTGTTACAATGTGTAGTAGTGATGAATATTTTTATATTTTCATGCTACTATTATCATTTTGCACAGGTTTAACAATAGCATCACCTAGCAAACAGTAAATTCTTTAAAATATAAACGTGGTTAGGGGAGAGTTACTTCGACTTTTTGGTGTCACAACATAACTCTCCCCATTTACCCGTTAACTTTTCGATTATGATAACATTTTTTATAATATTTTTATTAATTATTCATGTATCACAATGGTTGGTAAATTTAGGTATGTCAATAGATGATTTACTTGATGAGTATGGTACTAATTTAACAAAAAAAGAATTCTTATATGCTTTATGTGGTATTCTATTCTATATAAGAATAATTGAAAAATATAAAGAATTATCTTAAAAAACGCTTGCGTAATTTAATTCGAGTCTAGTCATTCCGTCAATAGAGGAAAATGGAACAGGGTTACTTAAGAATACCTGAAAAATGGCAGTGACAACCATTAAGTCATCAAAGGATGATAAACCTCTATTGGCGGATATAGTTCAACTGGTAAAGTATATGCCTTATAAGTAAGTAGTTGAGGAGTTCAAGCCCTCTCTAGCAGGTCAAATTTAAGTTAGCCGTATAGCTGAAGGAAGCAGGAACACCGATCGTAATTCAGTTTACTTGTCCTGGGCGGCTATCTTAAATAAAACGTTTGCGTAGCTCAATTGGTAGAGTATTGGTCTCCAAAACCAAAGGTTGCAGGTTCGAATCCTGCCGCATTCGCTAAATATTTTTTCACTTAAAAACAAATTTATGGAAAAGCTAATGTTTTTTCACGTTAATCCGCCCGAACAGCGCGGAAAAAAACGTTTGTACAAAAGCCGTGCATCATTTGCCGGCATCTTCGTTAACGACGAACTTCGAATTGGTATGTCTTATTGTCATGGAGCAGATCAATTTTGTCGCAAAACAGGTCGTACAAAAGCGGCCGGTAAAGCTATGGTTGATCCACAATGGAAATTTGACAGTGAGGGATTACCCATAAGAGATCGAAATGATTTCTTTGTTACCAAGTGTCGAGAATTGTGTGATATTCTCAAGATGAATCACAATTATCGAAGACGCACAAGAGGTGCTAAGAAACAAAATACTTTTCAAGTAGCCTAAAATACAAAACACTATAACATACGGCGTTGGTCTACGTCTGATCCCGGATGTGCGTATGCAGGGATAGTGTTTTAAAACTAATGGGGGAGTAACTCAGTTACAACAACTCTTTAAATTTTCTCCGAAAGGTAGTTATTTAAGAGTTTCATCGGTAGAGTATCAGCCTGCAAAGCTGACTGTCGCTAGTTCGATTCTAGCCTCCCCCACCGATGGTTATAGTCCCTGGGAGTTGGGTTGCTAAAACGATGGCATCCTTGTCGAAAGACACCTCACCATAAAACTCTGGGCAAAGTCCTCTAAGTCGAAAGGCGACCAGGTAAAAAAAGAGTCTTGACCGTAAAACTGTTGATAGATGGAGTTAAGATGCACATCTGGAATTAACCAGCGAGTGAACTCCTCTAATGCGGGTGCATAGGGATCAAGACTCCCTTTTTGAAATGAATTGGATACTTTGTATAGAGATGTTTTTGTTCGGAGTTGCCTTTACTGCAACTGCACTTAACCTAACTTACAGGTATCTTGAAGATACACCACACCCTAAATATGAACGGATAACTTCAACGGTTGCTGTCGTATCAAGTTTGATGGTATTAGCGATAATCATACTTATTAAGTGATTTGAAGAAACAAATAGCGGGTTGGTAGAAGTTGGTATCTCGCCAGGCTCATAACCTGGAGATCACGGGTTCAAGTCCCGTACCCGCCACCAATCAAAGATAGTTAGATAAAACTTACTTCGCATTAGATCAATTGGTTGATCGCAAAAATTTCGGATTTTGAATTACGGGTTCGAGCCCCGTATGCAACAAAGACAGTTTTATCATTTTTCTTCTTTGATTTTTATCATTCTTAAATATTTAATTATGGAACTTTTAATTCTTTTAATGATTTTAATTATGCTAAATTTAATTAACAATTATTTAAATTATAATTTAGCATTAGATTTAGAGTCAGCAATTTCTTTATTAAATTCGGAAAAGAAAACTTATCCAATAGAAGTAGAATTTTTCAAAACATTAATTGCTTTTCCAGTATTTATAGTTTTAGTTAGTCTTATTATTTATAATTATAACCAAATTGTATATGTACCCAAAATTAAAGTATCTAGACATTTGGGTTATAAAGAAAGAACCATTTACGGTTATAAAGGAAAAGTATGGATATGTAATGGTAGTGGTATACATGGAGAATATCCTGCAGAAGTAATAAAAAGAATTAAGAAATATTATGCAGGTAGTCCTTTAAAAAACGATTACATTAACGCTGTTAAATATGTAACATCATGATAATATCACCAGAACAGCATCCGCAATTATTTATTTCAGATTATGAAGATTGTACACAGGCTTATAAATCATTTGCTGATGTACAATTTGAAATACCTGAATTAAATACTCAACAAATAGATAACATTATGAATTCAAGTAAGCCACATGTAATACATCGTGGATTATCGAATTTATATGTTGATTCCACCATGAGAGTAATCAACGGATGGAATCCAAAAAACAAACACATTTTAGGTAGATTATTACAATCTATCTATAATTAAAAACTCGACACTACATGTTCCTGAACACTACATTTGTATGTGGGCGAACCAACGTAATACTAGTTCTTCTGCGGTTGTGGTAGGTTAAATTCCTGCTAGTGTCATCAAAAATATTATATTACAATTAAAAGTGTGTATTAAAACACCGGGCCCATAGCTCAATCGGTAGAGCGCCAAACTCATAATTTGAGGGTTGTAGGTTCAAGTCCTGCTGGGCCCACTAAAATAAATTTATATGAAATGTAAACTTTGTGACGATACTGGTTGGGTTACAATTAATGGACATCAATTTCCATGTATTTGTAAACCATTGTTAAAAATAACTTGGCATTGTGTAAAACGATGTAAAGTTGTTGCAGATTGTGACGGTAGTTGTAAACATTAAATAACCTGGTCCCGTAGCACAAAGGATAGTGCAACAGATTTCTAATCTGTAGGCTACAGGTTCGACCCCTGTCGGGATCACTAAAAATTAAACAATGAAAAAGATTATTTTTATTCTTATTTCAATACTTCAGACTGTACATATTTACAGTCAAGTATATTGTCCACCTATTGTTGAAACTAGTTCAAATCCTAGTCCAGCAATGTATTCCGTATCTATCACAACTCCTAAAAACTACAAACCAGATATTTGTAGTACAAAACACCCTAAATATACAGGTGTATTACATTATTATGAAAATCAAGATGATATTGTAGAAAAAACTAAAGAAGTGCGTATTAATGCAATTCTTGACGGTTGTTACAACATTATTCAAATTTTATCTGTAGATACTATTGAAACTGGTACTAAAGTTAGAAAAATGTTTTATGGTAATTGTTGGACTGTTAGATTTGGATATTTAAAAACTCCAGCTAAAAATAGACCAAAAGATTTTTTAGTAAGTCAATTACAAGATGGTAACTGGATCACTCATTATGGCGTATATGAAACAAAATATGATGCTGAAAAAGCATTAAAAGGATTATTAGAATTATATCCTCAATTTTGTAAAATGTACGTAACATACATCCCTACTGTACTATCACAAGGAATTTATAAATAGTTTAATCAAAATTAATAATTCTTATAGTTGTAAAAACTGTAAGATTTTAATGCCGGTTTATTCCGTAAATGGTCGCGGGTCTGACTGTAACTCAGGTACTTAATCGTTCGGGTGGTTCGAATCCATCAACCGGCACTAAATTATATTTTATGATTATATATAGAAAAGATAATAAATTTATAGTAAATAATTTTCTGAAACCTGTTGGGAAAGTATTTAATGGTAAATTTTTAAACAACCATGATGATGCTATCGCTAAACAACAGTATCAAGAAAATTCAGCTCAATTGATGAAACAGCAAATGCTGATCAGTAAAATATCAGAAGAAAATATTTCTGAAGATGTTAAAGCTGAGTATCAAAAAGAGTTTATTAAATCTCTTTCTAAAAAAGAGAAACGAATAACTGTTAAACCGAAACAAGAAAAGTTCCGGGTAATAGGCTATGAAGACAATAAAACTATTGTCGAATTCGCCTATGAAAATTCAAAAAAACTCAAAAAATATGGATTTGTAGATTCTGAATAGAATACAGTCCATATAACTCTTAACAATTTCAACTTTTTCACACATGAAACCATTCTCTAAAGTTCAGGTACGTCGCATTTGGCCAAACGCTAATTCTGACAAAAACCAAGTAAATGTGATGCTGCAACAAACTTTCAAAGGTTCAAGCAATCCGCTTCTTTCAATTACGCAAGGCATCACGGGTGAAACAAAAGCAGTCGCTGTAGTTTCTTTTAGCGAAGAACAGGCAATGAAATATTTCGGAACAACGGACGCTGATTATAGCAACAAACCGCAAGCTGAATGGCCCACAATTGAAAATATTGAAGCTGAAGCTGGGATTGAGTTTCAATTGCAGGTTACCGAATCTTTGACGCCAAATCCAGCTCGCAAAAACCCAACTCCAAAAATCAATCCTCAAACTAATGAGGTTCTTTTGAAAGACGGGTCTCCAATTTACCGTGAAGTTTCTTTGACGCCTGCTTCTGAAGCACGGCACACTTTTATCACTCATAACGGATCTGTAGCTGCAGATGCGTTTACTCCAGCAAAAGTGGAAGAAGAAGCGGATGCTTTTAATGTAAACTAATTACAAAAAATAAAACTTTTGTCAGAAGAAGTTTCCTAATTATAGGTTTTAATCTGACATTTTTCGCTCCGGTGGTGGAATGGTATACACGAGGGACTTAAAATCCCTTGGAGGCGTAAGCTTCTTGCGAGTTCGAGTCTCGCTCGGAGTACCTAGCGTTTTTTCATTGCTGGTTTTGTATCGCTACTAACAAAAACAAAACCCAGCTTCTTATTTATTACTTAAATTTCTTAACATGACAGAAACATTTAAAAAAAAAAGAAACCTGTTTTCAACCGCATTACTCATTTCTTTCTTTCTTTCACAAGAACCGAAAGAAAAAGAAGTAGCAGAAAGTAAGTTTTGCGATGACATTATTTTTGGAGAAGGTGCAAAAGATCACTCAGAATTGTTGGAAAACGCTTTGAATGATCTGACAGAAGCCGGTTATCTTGAACTAAAAAATGGAGAACCACTTCGATTGACTAATTTCGGTCGAAAAGTAGCACTGGCAGCTACTTCAGACACACCTGATCTCAATAGACTCGCAAGAGCTAACATCAACGCAGCTTTCGCCTGTTTCTTTGCTGGTGCCAATGCTCTTCGTGAGCATATTGGAGATCAGCAAATTACTCAAGGTAAAAATGAATCATTGATTCCAAACTTGCAAGAAATTGCAAATTGGATCATGAATAAAACACAGTCTAAAAAGAAATAAATATTAAGGTTTAGATAGGGTTATTCCCCGTCTAAACCTTTTTTCTTTACCTTTTATGGATTGATTTATAATTATTATGAAACATATACTTTTAATTCTAATCATGATTTTTCTTCCAAGAAAAGAAACTGGAACAGTATCTGAAATTACAATTGAAGAAAATAGTATATTCAATTGTTATGTAGAAGTAGGAAAAAGAATGCAGGATGTATTAACAATAGATCCTTACGAGTTTGCAATTGCTAGTATGATAGTACATTACGCAGAAAGTAATTTAAAACCGAATGCGTATGGTAAAGGAATAAATACAGCATCTAGTCAAATAGGTGTGTTTCAACTTACTGAAGCTACTAGACAAGCACTTAACATTCCTAAACTAGATAGTTTAACATTATCTGAACAACTATTATATTACGAAAAATATTTAAGAAATTGTAATAAAAGATATCTAGCAGCTGTTAAAAATAGTATAGATTTACATATATTACATTTTGCACCAAGTAGATACAATAAAACTATTTTAAGTAGAGTAACTAATAAATATTTAGCTGCTTTAGATTTGAATAAAGATAATGTTATTACAAAAGAAGATTTATTAAAATTTCAAATTAAACGAGCTAAAAATAACAATCAAATTCAAACTTTTATCGATCAATATGAAATGATTAAAACTTAATGGATTTACTGTATTCTAGATGGGCTAGTCAAAAAGGACAGCCTAAATATGTTAAGAAAATGAAATACCTCGGATTAAGAGGTTGGAAAGGACATATAGAAAAAAAAGTTGTTAATGGAGAAGAATATGCTGGAGAAATTTATGAGTGTTTGACAGAAGACGGTATGAGAATTAGAGGTGTATTTAGAGTTCCTTATGAACAAGTCGTTGGATCTACCGATCCTGTAGATTATGTAGAAAAACCTATTGAAGACCCACCTAATTATCATACTGATGGTATAAAAGCATACACTACTAGTAATTATCGTGATGCTATTAATTGGCATTTAAAATCTGAAGAACGAAAACTTCAAACCAAAATTAATAAGTTAAAAGAAAAATTTGATTTATTAAATAACTTTGAACATGCTGAATTAAGACTGGCTGTTCAACTTTATTTAAGAAGATTAGAAACTCCTGATTGGTTAACTTATAAAGCTTGGAAAAATTGTGCGATCAAACATAAAGTCATTGAATTATTAAATGATTAAAAAAGTTTGGACGTATGACCTCGAAACACTACCTAATTTCTTTTGTGCTGTATTTAAAGCAAAAGACGAAGAAGATTACAGAGTGTTTGAGATATCGCCTTACAGAGACGATTATGAGCCTCTATGGGCATTTTTACGTAATGAAGTAAAAGCATTGCGAGGATTTAATAATTTAGATTTTGATGCTCAAGTTATAGAATACATTTGGAGTATTGAAAAATCAGCTGAAGAAATATTTAATTTTGTTCAAACATATTTAATAGAACAAGATAGGAAACCTTATAAAGTAAAAGATTTTCATATTTTTAATCTTGACATTTATAAAATATTACATTTAGATAATAAAAACAGAAGAGTTGGTTTAAAATGGTGTCAGTATATGATAGATTGGCCTAACATAGAAGACATGCCTTTTTTCAAACCAATTAGTAATAGAGAAGAAGCTGATAAAATAATACAATATTGTATTAATGACGTTAATTCTACTGAAAGTTTATTTAATAAAAATAAAAAAGAAATAGAGTTAAGAATTAACTTGACAGAAAAATATAAATTAAATTTTTTAAATGCTAGTAATTCAAAAATAGGAAGTGATTTAATGTTAGAATTATATTCTAACAAATGTGGATTAAATAAATGGAATGTAAGAGATTTAAGAACTTATAGAAGTAATATTAAATTATCAGACATTATATTTGATTACATTAAATTTGAATCAAAAGAATTTAATGAATTATTAGAATATTTTAAAAATTTAAATATTAATTCTGAAAGTTCTATTTCAAAATCCGCTATTTATAAACATTTTCAATTTGATTATGGATTGGGTGGTATTCACGGTAGTTTAAAAAATATCATTATATCTGCAGAAGATGATTATATTATAATAGATGCTGATGTAGCAAGTCTATATCCAAGTATTGCGGTAGTAAATAAACTATATCCTGAACATTTAGGAGAAGATTTTGCTACTATTTATAATAATGATATTGTTGCTGTAAGATTAGCTGAAAAAGCTAAACCAGATGGGGATAAAGCTATTATTGCTGGACTAAAAGAAGCTGCTAATAGTGTGTACGGTAAAAGTAATGAATCTACTAGTTGGTTGTATGATCCTAAATATACTTATACAACTACTATAAATGGTCAACTTATGCTTACAATGTTAGCTGAAAAGTTAATGAATATTCCAGATAGTACACTTATTCAAATAAATACAGATGGTTTAACTCTTAAATTAAAAAAAGAGTATGAATCTATGTATTATGATATTTGTAAAGAATGGGAATCTATTACAAAACTTCAATTAGAATATGCATACTATTCAAAAATGATGATTAGAGATGTAAATAACTATATCGCAGTTTATACAAATGGTAAAACTAAATGTAAAGGTGCTTATGAAATAGAAAATATTCCTTTACATAAAAATAAATCATCATTAATTGAAAGAATAGCTGTTTATAACTGGTTTTTATATAACACTCCAATAGAAAAAACAATTAAAGAACATAGTAATATATTCGATTTTTGTTTTGGTATTAGAGTAAGACAAGGAGCTGAATTATACGAATATGATAAGAACGCAAATAAAAAACCATTACATAAAACAATTAGATATATTATCTCTAATAAAGGTAGTGTATTTAAAAAGTTATATAACGATGGTAGAAGTGAATATCTAAATGCCCCATCTATCAAAGGTAAAGCATGGTATCAAACACTATTGAATACTATCACAGATACTAATGCTTTAAATTATGATATTAATTACAATTTTTATATAAAAAATGTAAAAGAAGAATTATCATTATTTGATAAAAAACCTACTTTATTTTAATATATGTCATTATCCAATTACTTTAATCAAGATGAATTAGCCATGTCAGTATGGCAAGGAAAGTATGCTCAAGAAGGAGAAACGACTCCCGATGACATGCACAAAAGAATGGCAAAAGAATTTGCTAGAATTGAATCTAATTACAAAGAAAAAGAAGAAAACTCCGAAAACAGAACAGAATTAAGTAAATATGGACAAGAAAGAGAATATCTTTCAGAAGAACGTATTTATGATTTGTTTAAACACTTTAAGTATGTTGTACCACAAGGATCTATAATGTCAATGCTAGGTTCTAAAAAAATAGGATCTTTAAGTAACTGTTTTGTGGTAGGGCAACCTGAAGATTCTTATGGAGGTATTCTTCAAAAAGACGAGCAATTAGTTCAGTTAATGAAAAGAAGAGGTGGTGTAGGTCTTGATATTTCTACATTGAGACCAAATAATACACCTGTAACTAATGCTGCTGGTACTTCTACAGGAGCAGTTAGTTTTATGGAGAGATTTTCTAATAGTACAAGAGAAGTAGCACAAAATGGCCGTAGAGGTGCTTTAATGTTAAGCATAGACGTTCGACATCCTGATGTTGAACATTTTATAACTATTAAAAAAGATCTAACTAAAGTAACTGGAGCTAATATTTCAGTAATGGTAAGAGATGACTTTATGCAAGCTGTTAAACAAAATACAAATTATACATTGAGATGGCCTTGCGATTCAGATAATCCATCTATTACTAAAGAAATAAAAGCACGAGAACTTTGGGATAAGATGATAGAAGCTGCACATAGTACAGCAGAACCCGGAATATTATTTGTAGATAGACACTGGGATTATTCTCCTGATACAGTTTATCCAAAATACAAAGGGGTAACCACAAATCCGTAAAACATACCATGCGGCTGTAAGTAGTGATACTTATGGAAAGTTAAATAGATTATGAGTCAACAATTTAATATTAAACAATTTGAAAGAATTGACAGAAATGAAAAACTCTTTCAAAAACAAATACAAGAACTTTATGATAGACTTACGAAACTTGAAAATATTGTATATCAAGATAATCCATTTAACAAAAATTCCGAATCTCAAAAAATTGAGGGTCTGAATAAGGCTAACGGGGAAACACCTGGAGAGGTCAATCCCGTCGGACAGATTGAATATAAATTGTTAAATAAACTAAATAGAATACTTACATTAACTAATAGCTTTAACATTGACGAAAAAGCTATCTTAAAAGAAATCATAGACAATTTAATCAATAAGCCGCGAGAGACTGACAAGGAAAAACTTAATGCAAGTTTATGATACAGTCCAAACTACAAATAACTCAAATCATGTTATTATGTCATACAATTCAAGTTTTATTAAAAAAGTAAAAGGCGAAATTAACACACATACCAACGAAGCTTGTTTTCATTCGTTTGCTCATGATTATACTGTTCCTTCTGCAGATCCTGTAGCAATTATAATAGAATATGTTAAAATAGAAAATTATGATAAATTTATGAAATATTTAAATATTATTAAATCTAATTTCATAGATTGTATAACTGAAATTATTGATAATAAAGATTGTGAAAGAATAGAAGTACATGTAAAAAACGATTCAAAAATTATTGAATTAACTTTATTATGTATGTTTATTAGATTTGCTTATGAAGATTATTTTGTAAGTCCTAAACATACTAATGATAACTCTGATGATTCATATTTTGATGTATACAATTTATTTTTAGAATTAATAGAAAAAGATTTATTTAAAAACGAAGATTCTTTACAAGTATTTTTATTTTGTCATAATTTAATGTTAGATATTGAAAAAGTAAATGTTAATCATTGTTTTTTGAATAATTACTATGGAAAAACTGCAATTGATACCTTTCCTAAATTAATTACAGTTGAAGAATTTAAAAGTCGTATTAACAATTCTTCAATAAGGTGTATTTGTTCGTATCCTGCACAAGAAGGTATTTTTTATTATAATGGTACTAACATTAAAAAAATTAAAAAGAATGAATTGTGGACAGAAAAAGATTATTATAATGAATTTAAAAACATGATTAATAAAGTGTAGATAAAAAGGTGGAGAAATTTTCATGAGTGCTTATGATGCTTGTCGTTTATTAGCACTTAATTTTTATTCCTTTGTAAAGAACCCATTTACTAAAGATGCTCAAATAGATTACGAAAGTCTTTATAAAATGGCGTATGAACAACAACGATTAGCTGATAATTTAATTGATCTTGAATTAGAACACATTGATAGAATTATCGATAAAATCAATCAAGATCCTGAAAATGATTCAGTTAAACGTACTGAATTAGAACTTTGGCAAAATATAAGATATATTGCTGAAAGTTCTAGAAGAACGGGTAGTGGTTTCACTGCTTTAGGTGATATGTTAGCAGCTTTAGGATTAAAATATGATTCTAAAGAAGCTATGGAAACTATTGAAAGAGTGATGCAAACTAAAATGTCAGGAGAACTAGATTGTAGTATTGATTTATCTATATTAAGGGGTTCATTTAAAGATTGGGATGCTGAAAGTGAATTTAAAATAGATGGTGATATTATTAGTGGACGTAATGAATTTTATCAATTTTTAGTAGAAAACTTTTATTTTAAAGTTTTAAAAATGATAAAATGGGGACGTCGTAATGTATCATGGTCTACAGTAGCTCCAACTGGTTCTGTAAGTATTTTAACACAAACAACTTCTGGATTAGAACCTTTATTTGCACCATATTACATGCGTCGTAAAAAAGTTAATCCGGGTGAAACAGGTGTTAGAGTAGATTTTACAGATCAAAATGGAGATAACTGGATGGAATATCCTGTACTTCATCCTAAATTTAAAGATTGGCTTCAAATTCAAATTAATAAAACTGCTCCAGATCCATTATCGTATTCTATAGAAATGATGCCAAAGTCTGAATTAGAAGCACGTTTTAAAATGTCTCCTTGGTATGGTTCAATAGCTAATGATATTAACTGGCAAAATAGAGTATTTATTCAATCTATTATTCAAAAATATACTACTCACAGCATAAAAACTTGTGCCTTTACACAGTAATGTGTATCGAAAATCGGATGAATTCAAAGAAGGCTAAAATTAAATGTAAGTTATCTGTTGAAGTAATCAATTTTTAATTATCTTTGTGTAATAAAAATACATAAAATATGCAAAGAAATTTAGAAATTGGAAGTAAAGTAAACAACTGGACAGTTGTATCAGAACCATTTAAAGAAAATGGTAGAGATCATTTTGTATTAAAATGTACTTGTGATAAAGAATATATTTTTGGAAAACATTATATTAATCGAAACGGGTTTTCAAAATCATGTCGTTCGTGTTCTGGAAAATTGCGATGGAAAGACAAAAAAACTTATTTTGACGGATTCAAAGTACAAAATTTAACAGTATTGAAATGTGAAGGTCTTCAAAAAGGAAATACTATTTATAAAGTACAATGTGATTGTGGCCATATTTACAGAACAGGTCATACCACATTAACTAGAAAATGTAAAGGGGAAGGACTTTCTTATTGTAATAACTGTTTTAATACTAATTTAAAAAAACCTAAAAGAAATACAATGTTAACTAATAATCTTTCATTAACTTATTTTAAAGTTATTGAGAGAAACGCTAAATTAAGAGGTTTTGAATTTGATCTTACACCAGAATATTTGGAAGAATTGTGGAATAATCAAAATGGTAAATGTGCTTATACACAAAGAGAATTATTAATGAATACAAAATTTAATAATAAAGAAGATAGAGTAAAGCACACGTGTTCTTTAGATAGAATAAATTCCGATAAAGGGTATGTTAAAGATAATGTCCAGTGGGTCACAAAAAGAGTTAATACAATGAAAAACAATATGACTAATAGTGACTTTTTACAACTATGCAGAGAAATAGCAAATAATCATGCTAACATTGAGCCAAGCACTACACGATCTTGTAGTGAAGGTGCAGAGACTAACGGGTTCATCAAGCGTGATGAGTAATACCGTATCAGCGTCCGAGTTCCTTTATTAAGGAATATGATATAGTCCATACTCATAGAAATATGAGACAAATATGAAGTAGTACAATTAATCTACCAAATGAAATTTCTACTGAAGAAGTAGATATTATATATATGACTGCTTTTGATGCAAATCTTAAAGGAGTTACTGTATATAGAGATGGTAGTAGGACAGGTGTTTTAGTAACAGATACTACTAAAAATAATACTTTTGAACAAAGAAACGCACCTAAAAGACCTATTGATTTAGAATGTGATATTAAACACTTAAAAGTAAAGGGTAATGGTTTTACAGTTATTGTTGGTTTATTAGATAACAAGCCTTACGAAGTATTTGCTGTACCAGAACTTATATTAGAAGGTTATAGTAAAGGTATTATTTCTAAAAAAAGTAAAGGAAAATATAACGTAATAATTGATAATAGTAAATATCATCAATTAGCTTATATGATGACTGATGAACAAGAAGCTATTACCAGACTTATTTCAACTGCTTTACGACATGGCGCAGAAATACGCTTTATTGTTGAGCAATTACAAAAAACCGATGGTGAGTTACATTCATTTACAAAAGCTATAGCAAGAACACTTAAAGCATATATTCCTGATGGAACAAACAGTACAGTATCATGCTTAGACTGTGGATCTAAATCGGTTGTATTTGAAGAAGGGTGTGCTGTATGTAAAGAATGTGGATCATCTAAATGTGGATAACTATGGTTACAGCTGAAGAATTACTTAAATTACTGACAGATATTAAAAATCAAGGGGTAGATTTAAAAGATCTACCTCTTGTATTTTGGGAAGAAAATGTAGGAATTCCTGCAATGAAACATCATGTTACGTTAGTCAATGTAAAAAGATTTAATGATAATAATGAAACGCAACATATTAAGTTGCCACTTCACAAACGTGCGATCGTTATTGGAGTAATAAAAAACATTGATTAGTATTGACAGAAATGATATACAAAATAAGGCAGTTCAATCACTGTTAAATAGTAAAATTAATGGTAATGTAAGAGGTACTATAGAAGCTATTACAGGTATTGGTAAAACTTTTATTTCATTAATGATGATAAAAGAACTAAAGCCAAAATCTATTTTATTTTTAGCTGAAACTAATTTAAGAGAATTAGATATTAGAAAAGATATAGCTAAGTTTAAAGAAGTATTTAATTATGATATTTTAGCAAATCATTCAGTAACGTTTGCATGTTATCAAAGTGCTTATAAATGGATAAGTACTTTTTATGATATGGTAGTTGCTGATGAAATACATGATTCATTAACACCTCAATATTTCAAATATTACGAAAATAACAAATTTAATCATTTGATCGGCTTATCTGCTACAATAGATAAAAAAAGTACTTTTGAAATAGATGGTGAAGAAATAACTAAAATAACATTATTAAATAAAATAGCGCCTATATGTTTTTCTTACAATATTAAACAAGGACAGGAAGATAAAACTGCCAGAGAACTTGAAATAAGTGTAATAATTACAGAACTAGATGATAAAAAGAAAATAATACCCGTTGATTATAAAGATAAAACAACAGGTGTTAAAAAAACTTTTTATCAAACTGAAAAAGATTATTATTCTTATTGTCATCAAAGATTTATAAAATGTATGTTTTCTGATTCAGATTTTTTAAAACAATACTGGATGAGAAAACGTAATGAAATATTATATAATTTACCTTCTAAAACAGAATCTGTAATATCTCTATTAAAAGCAATAGATTTAAAAAGAACTATTGTATTTGCTAATAGTATTACAGAATTAGTTAAAATATGCCCAACAGTATCTAGTAAAAGAATTAAAGATGTTAATTTACAAATCATTAAAGATTTTAATGAAGGTAAAATTAACGTAATAGGTTCTTTTAAAATGTTAAAGCAAGGAATTAATCTTGATAATTTAGATACTGTAATACTTCATTCTTACTATGGAGTAGAAAAAGATTTTATTCAAAGAGTAGGTAGATTAAGAAATAGACCAGAAAAAGGTAATGTAATTATATTTTGTACAAGAGGTACTCAAGAAGAAACTTGGTTAAACAAAATTATAGAAGCCACTGGTTTAAAATTTAAAACTTATAATACAATGCAAGATTTTATAAAAAATTATGTACGGAAAAATTAAATATACTAACCCTATTCATCCTGATGAGCATGATAGACTATTTTCGTTAACTAAACTTGTTTTTGATAACCTTCCAGAAGATGTTGAAAAGTTTTTAAACGAATTAAAACATCCAGGTATGTTTATAATGTCAATATTAATATTGAATACTATCTATACAACTAAAAGATATTCTTTTAGATATAAAAGGTTTGTTAATGCAGGTAGAGCAGGAATTACACTTAATACTAATAGGAGTTTATTAGATATTGGTTTATTTGCAAATAGTTACAATAAACAATTTGCTAATTATGATATACTAATAAACGCAATGTCAGAATTATTCACAAGATTTCAAATTAAATCTTTAATGTGTTCAACTGTAGTTAGGAGAGTTTATAACATAGATTCATCATTGAGACTAAAAATTAATAGAGAATTGGCTAATCATAAGATTTTAGACGTGCTTAAAGCGATGTTAAAATATGTAGGAAATACATTAACCCCTGTTGAAAAAGATGGGTTTACTGAAAATGTTTATTTTAGTTATAATGTTTACTGTTCTTCAACTGTTGATGAATTAGGGTATTATTTTAAAACTGAAAAAAGAAATTCTCATGTAAAAGTTACAATATGTAATGCGATTTTAGAAAAAGAAAAAACAAATGAATCAAAGTTTGCTGTTGTACTTGAATAATTGCTTTGAATCAAATATAGAAAAAAACCATGCTTTATTGTTTCTAATAAAATTAGCTAATAATATTGATTGGGAATTTCCTATAGAAGATTCAATAATATCCAAGTTAACAAGAGATTGTATTATAGAAAGAGATTACATAAAGAACAAGTTTATATTAAAAGTTCCTATTTTAGAAAATGGTGAAGTAGTTTCAGGTAAATTTAAAACTTTTGAAGAATTAAATTCTATAGAAGAAATTGTTAAGAATAGAATAGATGAATATAGAACTTTATTTAAAGGTTTTAGAATAGGTAATATGGGTAATAGAAAAACTTGTATAGCGTATATTATAAGATTTATTCTTGAATATGGGTATACTTTTGATGAAATATTACAAGCTGCTCATTATTATATTAACCATACTGAAATGAAATATATTACCAGTGCTGAAAATTTTATTTTTAGAACTACTAATAACGGAGAAGAATCTAAACTTTACACAATATTAGAAGAATTGCGATTGATAAGTCAAGAATCTAATTTGTTGTGAGTTTATTTAAAGAAACATTAAAAAATATTGAAAGAAGAAAACTTAGAAGAGAGTCTGGTAAATTTAATGCTATTCCGTGTCCTTTTCCAAAATTAGAACAATATTACACAGGTATTGAAAAAGGTAAATATGAAATGGTATCAGCATCTCCAAAAAGAGGTAAATCTCAATTTACTGATTTCATGTATGTATACAATCCTGTTAAGTTTTGTATGGATACAGAATCAGATTTAGATGTTGAAGTTCATTATTTATCTTTAGAAATGACCAGTCAGCAAAAAATGATTCAAGCAATGTGTCACTTCCTATTTATTGATTCTAAAGGTATGATTAGAGTATCTCCTGAAGATATTAGATCAACTAAAAAATCTTTAGAACCCGAAGTATACGAAGCTATTGTAAAATATGAACCATTTTTTGAAAAATATTTAGAAAGAGTAAACTATTATGACAGATTTAGAAGTGTAGATGAAATAGCTAATTTTACGGTAGAATTAAGTAAAAAAGTAAATCCTAATTCTGAAAAAATAACGATGTTGATTTTAGATCACGCATCATTAATTATTCCAAGAAGAGGACAAACATTAAAACAAGCTATTGATGAAACATCTGCTTCTACATTTGTTAAAGCAAGAAATTTATATAAAATCAATCCCGTCATAGTACAGCAACAAGCTAATGAAAAAGAATCTTTTGAAGCTAGAAAAATGAATGATTTATTACCATCTTTTAATGGTTTAGCAGATTCAAAAGATACTCAAAGAGATATTGATATTGGCTTTGGTATATTTAGTCCAGAAATGGCAAAACTATCTACTTATGAAGGGATTAATGTAAATAATTATAAAAATAATTTACGAATTCTTAATATAATGGGTGGTAGAGAATCTACTGGACAAAAAGAATTAGCTGTATATTTTGACGGAGCTGTCTCATTTTTTAAAGAATTGTAAAAATGGCTTTAATAAAAGATTCATTATTTATTTTAAATAAAGATATTAACTATTTAACTAAAAATAGTGTAGTATTTAATCTTATACAAGATTATTTGATTAATAATGAATTAACTCAACCTTTTGAAGAATTTGAAATATGGTATAGTAACAATATTCGTTTACCAGCTGATTTAAAACGATTTGTATTCAGAAAAGATGAAGAACTAGCAATATCTTATGATATGTATCCTGATTATACTTGTTGCGGTAAAAAACACTTAGGAAATTTAAGTGTATTTTTAAATAAAAGCAATAAAAAATTTAAAAAAAGTAAAAACTTAACAACGATTGGTATACTAACAGGTATTATCTTATATGTTACAGAGAATTCTACAGGTGTTGTTAATTACACTATTCCAAAAGAAGATTTTGATGGAGCTAATAAGATTAGTAATGATTTGAAAAAAGTATTTTCATATGATGAAATGAATTATAAAAATTTTAACACTGGTCGAACTATTCAAGATATTGCGTTGAATGTGTATGATATATGTTCTTTAGATGTTCTTGACTGGTTATATGTATCTGAACATATTAAAGAAAGAAATAACGCTCGTAATATTATTGAAAATATCAATACAGTTTATTTTTCAGAATCATCAAAAAAATGTTTTAAGAATTTACAAAATTATATAAAAACAATTTTCGATACGCTTTTATATGAATAAACAAACATGTCCTTAATTAAAAAACAAGAAACCACAAGAATTAATCCTAAAAAAATGTTATTATTTTCACATCCTAAAGCTGGTAAAACTACAGCTATATCAGGATTGAAAAATGCATTGATTATTGATTTAGAAGATGGGAGTTCTTTTATTAAAGCAGATGCTATTGTAAATATTTTAGCAATAGCTGGAGAACGTACTAAATTAGAACCTAAAGAGGTGTTAAATCATCCGGAAGGTTTGCAAGAATGTTTAAATGTTTTAAAAGAATTAGTAGAAGAATTAAAAAAGTCTTCTTTTGATTACATTGTTATAGATACCGTAACTGCATTAGTTAAAATTGCTACTTATCTAGCATCACTAATGTATAAAGCTAGCCCTATGGGTAAAAATTATACAGGACATGATGTAGTTAAAGATTTAGCTAACGGAGCGGGTTACGAATGGTTACGCCAAGCGTATGAACGTATTTTAAGCTCAATAGAACCACATGCTAAAGAATGCGCTATTGAAATAGGTCACGTTAAAGATGCTTCTATTATGAAAATTGGAGGAGATGTTTCAGCAAGAGATCTTCAACTACCTGGTAAATTAAAACATATTCTTTGTCAAAATGCAGATGCGGTTGGTTATTTATTCCGTAAAGATGGAGTGAATACTATAGTATCTTTTAAAAATGATGAAAGAGATTTAGCAACAGGTGCTAGACCAGAGCATTTGAATAATCAAGAATTTATCTTGGTTCAGGAAGAACCAAAAGGTTCACGTAAATTTATTTTTAACTGGGATAAGATATTCTTATCTAATAAATAATAATCCTTTTAAAAATTTTAATCCTTATGTTTAATAATTCCAACACCACTGGCGGCAACGCTTCTAAACTTTTCACAGGTTTATCTGCTTTCAAAGTGTTAGCAGTAAATCCAGACAAAACAGAAATTGAAAAAATGTTAAATAAAGAGTACAAATTAAATGTAGATTATTCTATAGTACAACTTAACGGTAGAAGTTTTAGACCAATTGAAATATGGTTGCAAGATGTAGGTAAAAACATAGACCCTGTTCCCATGAGATTTTTAATTTCAAATGAAGATGATGTTTCTCCAAGTGGAACAATGCGTTTTGTTAACAGTAAAGGTGTATTTACAGTATCTAAAAGCAAAGAGTCTTTAGATTCTAATGAAAAAATGACTTGGTTTACAAAACATCCATACAGATTGGCTAAAATTGGAGAAAATGAATTATTTACTTTCATGCAAAAATTAATGCGTTATAATAGTTATCCAGATGACGCTAAATTTATGGAAGAAGCTGATAAAAACGGTATTACTATAGATGCTATTTATAATAATAATTTAACAGGTTTAAGAAATTTCTTTACGTGGTGTAACGAAAACAATAACAGTATTGTTTTGATAGCTGCTGTAAGAACTACTTCTAAAATTGTAGATGGAGAGGAAAAGGTATATTACAATCAAACAATTGTAACAAATCCTAATGCTTTCTTCATGACGTCTAACTCAGAAGTTAGTTCTAAAAGTGTTCAAGTATTAACAGACGCTTTAGCAAAAGGTGATAAAATATCTAAATATTTATTTACCACGTTGTTTCAGCCATTTGTTAAAGAAGAATGTATTAATGCAGTACCTACAACTACAACTACTGCTAATTTTGATCACAAAGATTTGTTTTAATTAATGTTTAATTCGGCAAATAGAATAAATACTTTAGAGTATATTGATATAAGAAAAACACTACCATCACTTAATCAAGAAGATCTATTTGCTAAATATACCGGAGTCTGGCCTGATTTAAAGAAACGTTATAAATCTTTACTCAGGCCGGACAAAACTCCGGGTTGCAGATTTAAATATCATGATGGTATATTGTATTTTATTGATAATGTTGGGATAAATGGAAAAATTAGCTTTAACATTGCAGATGTTATCAGTTATTTAAAAGGTATTAGTATAAAAGAATCTATAAATTTAATTATTAAAAATGAAAATATAGATTTAAATTTTATTACTGATTATACGAAAACTGATAAAAAATCAAAATTAGATATACGTTTCAAATATAAAGAATGGCCTAAAGATA
>Ga0116143_10001965_pt1 | contig 23453 bp, 17 predicted proteins | sample AD_UKC034_MetaG_FD_89745 | JGI IMG/M metagenome (GOLD analysis project Ga0116143, IMG submission 89745) | Active sludge microbial communities of municipal wastewater-treating anaerobic digesters from USA - AD_UKC034_MetaG | ecosystem: Engineered > Bioreactor > Anaerobic > Digestate | place: USA...
TCGAAGCGGTGCAGAGTGAACTCGTGGTCGTCGTATTGACTGTCACCGTACCGAATGTGGTTGCATCACACAGGCTGCTACCGGCTTGACGCGGTAGCAGCCTGCTGCTTATTTTTTGATGGCGTATTTCCGCATGAGAGCATGGAAGTTCGACCGCTGCATCCCCACGAGCTTTGCTGCGCTGCTTATGTTCCAGTTACATTTCTGGAGTGCTTCCAGAATAAACGAACTTTCCACCTGCTGGTAAGCTCTTTCCTTTATGCTCATCTTGGCAACTTTCAGCTCTTCGACGTTTCCGGGAATCTGCTGGATGCCAAGGTCCCGCGCCAGGCGGTTGGAGCCGGTAATGTTAGACGGTAGATGGCTGACGCCGATTGATTCAGCGTCCACCGTAGCAACCAGGCGCTCAACAATATTTTTAAGTTCCCTCACGTTTCCAGGCCACTGATACGAAAAAAGCTTGGCCATGGCTTCCGTGGTGAATCCTCTAACACGGGAATCCGTCTTTTCTTTCGCTCGTTCCAGAAAGTGCGTAACCAGCGGAGGAATATCAGCAGTGCGCTCTCGCAAGGGGGGAATCTTGATAGGAATCACATTCAGCCGGTAATACAGATCCTCACGGAATTCCCCTGCTTCAACCAGCTTATAAAGATCCTTGTTCGTGGCGGCAATAAGGCGTATGTCAACCTCTTGTTCTTTTTCGCCGCCAACCGGCCGGAGGCGTTTGGTTTCGAGCACTCGCAACAGTATCCCCTGAAGCTCCTTGCTGATGTTCGATATCTCGTCAATGAAAAGTGTGCTCCTATGGGCAAGGGAAAAATAACCCGGCTTATTGCTTATTGCCCCGGTAAAAGCGCCCTTGACATGTCCGAAGAGTTCAGACTCGATGAGCGTCGCCGGTAGAGCCGAGATGTCGACTGCGATCAGAGGCTTTCCGCTCCGCAGACTGTTACGATGTATTGCCTGAGAGATTAATTCCTTTCCCGTACCCGATTCGCCATAGATGAGCACGGAAAACTCAGTCGGCGCAATTTTCAGAATCTGTTTGAGCACGTCGTTCATTGCCTCTGACCGGGAAATGATCTCGGAAAAGACGAGCTGGTGTTGTGAGAGCTGTTGCTTAAGGTATTCGTTCTCGCTGCGAAGCTCGCGATCCTTCATCGCTTTGGAAAGTGAAAACGAAAGCTCTTCAGGCGTGAATGGCTTGGGAATGTAATCAAAAGCGCCCTTTTTCACTGCTTCAATGGTAGTCTGTATCGTCGCATATCCAGTGATGATGATGACGGTGATATCGGGTCGCGATTCCTGTATGCGCTCGAGAATCTCCATACCCGCTAGGTCCTTCAACCTGAGATCCAAGAGCACGATCTCGTAGGCATCTTCAATCGCTTTTTTCACCCCCTCAACGCCCGATAGGACATAGTCCACCTCGTACCCTTTGTCCTTAAGGATTTTCGCACAGCTCACGCACACCGAGCGTTCATCGTCGATTACCAGTACTCTGGCGCATGGTGTTTCCATACTAGGACATTTCCTCTCTTCTGATACTCTGATATTCTGGCAGGACAATCGTTACAGTCGTGCCGAGTCCGTCCTCGCTGTGGATCTCAATGGTTTCCATCATGCTCTTGCATGATGCCGAAAGACACCGACAATCCGGGTCCGGTACCCGCGGCCCGGATCTTTAGTCGTAAAGAACGGCTCGAGAATGCGGCCAAGATCCTCGCTTCGAATCCCGTTGCCGGTATCCATTACGTGTATGTGTTCAAAGCCCCTGTCTGAATCGAGACGGTGCACGTCGCCGTGCCTACAAGGGCCCTCGTTAAAAAGATATCATGTATTATGTATTTTCTTGTCCAAAACAGGTGCTAAAGAAGTGATATACGGTGCTCACTTACACTGTCATCCTAAGTTCCGCGTGTCAGCCGAGGTGCGGAATGAAGGATCTCTCGCGGCAGAAGGGTCGTTATCAGGAGATTCTTCGGTCGTCGCACCCCAGCTGTAAGGCGGGACTCCCTCAGAATGACACTTACCTTTCCGCTGGCCTGACATAGAAATGACCCGAGGACAAGGAACTGCCTGGATATTCTATTCCAATGCTGCTGCTCTTACGTATTTTGGACAGCAGTATCATGTATATAATTAAAGACGCCTTGCGCAGGCAACGTTCCCGTCTGGGTATTCAGGATTTTTCTCTCTGCCCGCACTATAATCTGTATGCTTCAAGCATACTCCGAAAGAAAATTTATACAATAAATTTTATACATGTATATTTTTTCTATACATAGTTATGCAAAACGATAATTGAGCGACAAAAATAAGTATTTCATGCATTATCAAGATCTTATCAAAAAACTAAGGTTAACCTCAGCTATGCCCAGTGTATATGTTTTTATTCCAATTTTCGTATCCCGCCGCCCGCACTTCGTTATTAACCAATGATTACATAGCCTTAAAGGGTTGGCACACGAATTGCTTTACAGATTAGCAAATGCATCACTCATTCAGAGATAAACGCACGAAGGTTTTGCTTGCTACCACAGACGAAAGGAGAATCACCATGAAGAAGGCAATCGCTTATACCGCTGACATTATCCTTGGCAATACCGGTGAAGTAATCAGCCGTGCATATCAGAAGGAATTGATTCGACAGTATGCCCTTGACAATGGTATCGACGTGGTAGCCTGGTTTGAGGATGAGCTCTATGAGGAAGAAGTGCTGAAGCGGCCGGGTATTCAGGCGATGCTCACCTACGACGGCGCTGCCGAGGTGTTTCTGCTGGAGCGCGTGTGGGCACTTTCCCGAACGATGGCTTCGCTGCGGGATTTCTTTAAGGCGTTGACGGCCAGAAATCTTGAGCTGGAAACAGCTACTTATTTATGGGATTGCACCTCGCAGATGGTACGCCGGCAAGTTACCGATGCAGCTACTGACTCTGGCCGGATGGCCAAGCCGATGACGGTCACGGCGGCAGCAAGCAACGCCGCTCCTGCGAATCCGACAGCTCAAGGAAGACCCACCATGATGAAAAAAGCAATCGCATATACCGCCGATATTACTCTTGGCACTACCGGCGAAGTGATCAGCCGCGCGCATCAGAAAGAATTGATTAAGAAGCATGCTGCTGAGAACGGAATCGAAGTGGTAGCCTGGTTTGAGGACGCTCGCGCTGGTGAAGATCTTTTAATGCGACCCGGTATTCAGGCTGTGCTTGCGTATGATCAGCCCGCTGAATCATTTTTGGTGGAACGAGTATGGGCGCTTTCTCGAACGATGGCAACTCTGAAAGAATTCTTTGAGGTTCTAGCAGCCACGAAGATGAAGCTGGAGACCGCCAGCTATCTCTGGGATTGCACCTCACAGATGGTACGCCGGCAGCAAGCAACCGCGGCTGCTATGCCGGAGTTTAAGCCGACGGCGGCACAAGAGGTTGCCGGCAATGCTGCTATCGCCGAGCCCGCAGCCACAAAGAAACCTATCATGATGAAGAAAGCAATCGCGTATACCGCTGACATTCTTGGCGCTGCCGGCGAAGCGATCAGCCGCGCACATCAACAGGATCGTATTGAGAAATATGCCGCTGAACATGGAATCGAAGTGGTAGCCTGGTTTGAGGACGCTCGCGCTGGAGAAGATCTGATGACGCGGCCGGCTGTTCAGGCGATGCTCGCGTATACTGGACCCGCTGATGTATTTTTAGTGGAGCGGGTATGGGCACTTTCCCGCAAGATAGCCACACTGCGAGAGTTCTCTAAGATGTTGGCAGCTAAGAAGGTGAAGCTGGAGACAGCTACCTACTTATGGGATGGAGCTTCGCAGATGGTGCGTCGGCAGATTACAGATGTAACTGCTGCACAAACGCCGGTATCCGTACCGGTAGCTGCACTAGGAGGACCCCGCAAGGCTGCTATTGCGAAACCGGAACGGTTCCATTTCGTAGGCTGGGCTTTTGATTCCGAAGGAGAGAGCATGGAAAAAGCACGAAAGAATGCGGCATAAAGAGCGATGTAGTGTCAGGCTACCAGAACGGGGGTCCGTGCCTGACTCATCTCTTCTTTCACCATAGGATAAGAGCTTAACAGATCAAAAGGAATCAGCATTACCACGCTGATTCCTTTTTTGTTCCTGCTTGTGAGCAAGCGCTTCACCCGCCAAACAGCCTTCAGTCTGCAACCCCGATTTTATCGGTGAAAAAGCTTTTCTTTACCATCGTCAGTACCGCCTCTATTTTCTATTGGCAATTCTTTATCGGCAGGCACGAATGAAATTCCGGTAAAGGAATCATGCCCGGCTGCCGATACAGTATTACCAGAGAGATCAAAGCCTTCGAACTTTTTTCTTCTCACCGTCAGCGCACTTCGTGACGGACTCAGGTTAACTTCATTTCTTAGCGACGAGGTCTGCAACTATGAATAGCCATAGACTCCTGGCAGCAATGTGGTGTGTTATCGCAGCGGTCATCGGGTTTTCTCTTCAGCCGGCTTACGCTGACAAAGCAGAATATACCGGCGCCTCCAGCCGAGACATTGGAGCTGAGTGGGTTCCCTCCGGTACCATGTATACCGCTGACGACGGCACACAGTATCCTTACCATTGTCCTTTCTTTGATCGGGCTGCCAAAAGACTCTCGCTGGGTAATGAGTATTACTTTATGGAACACGACCCGGACGCGAAGCTGCAATGGAAAGGCGTGACCCGCTACTTCGATTATTATATCCCCAATGACATACCCGACGGATGCCAGCTTCCATTACTGATGGTTTTTCACGGTGGTTCGACAGATAACTATTCGATGTACTGTAATCTCATGGCGGAACTGGCTGATTTCCTCCAACTGGCTGATATGTGGAAGTTCATTGTTGTTTTCCCTAACGGTACCAATCCGGCGGATGGGAAAAGCGCCCCTCGATCCGGAGAAGATGATGAAAGCAACTTCCATTGGGATGATTGCCGCACCAAGAGAAACAACGGCTCTTCCGGGGTGGACGATAACACGCCTGGTACAAGCGTCACCCCCGCACTGGAGCGGGCTGATGATGTTGGTTTTATGACTGGAGACGGCGGCCTGCTCGACGTAATGGATGCCAAGCTGGCAGCACAAGGGCTCTTCCTCGATCGGGACCGCATCTATGCAACCGGTGCCTCGAACGGAGGTATGATGACGCTCCGTCTGGCGCTGGAAGCTTCCCAGAAGGTTGTTGCAGTTGCTGCCTTCATCACTCTCTTCTTTTATGATTACCCCTATTATGACGAATCCACCGGACAGACAGAGATATTCAACGGAAGCGAGTGCATTGCTCCCTGGGAAATGGAGAAACCGGTTCCCATGCTCCTGATTAACGGTACCGGCGATCAGTGGGTCAACTGGGATTCAGGGTATGTTCTCGGCTGGGTGCCTCGCCGGGGGTATAACAAAAAGCGATGTGATCCAACGAAAGACAAAAAGCCCATTTACTCCGGATACGGTCTGGCGCCGCAGACATATCTCGATATGCTCAAGAACGGCTCCATCGGATATTTGCAGTACGGCAGCACCATTACCCAGCTCTGGCCAGGATTTTTGAGCACCGGTCGAGAAACCAATATATACCTGGACTGGTTCTATTCGCAGGCAGATCCCACTATCCACACCATGTTTTTTACTGCCCTGGAAAGTGGCCACAACGTTCCGGACCTGCGTTCAGAACTCATGCGCGACACCTGCTTGTACGGCGGCCACATTGAATCCACGTTTGATACTGCGGAAATGGCCTGGTTATTCCTGCAGCAGTATCGTTTTGACGCTGAGAAAGACGTCGTCTGCGACCCGCTTTACGACGATCCCCAGCAGGCTGACAGCTGGTGTGAACTTGTTCTCGAGTCTCCTTCGGCAAACGCATCAGACCTGCTTCGCATGCTCCGTGCTCAAAAGGATGCCTGGGCAAACCGGTCTCAGAATGGACCAGAAACAACCGTCTGCAGCGAGCAATAGACTTTGCAGCATTTCGGCGTACCTACGGTCCCGCTTCTCTCATCCTCCACCCGGAGGCTCATACTCCTGCCATTTCCCAGCCTTGATCAGCCACGAATGCTGCCACCTCCTCCATGTTCCAGGAGCCTTTAACCAGAAAACCACACGCTCCCGCCTCAGCAGCTGCCTGTCGATACTCGGCAGTGTCGTAGGAGGTGAGCATAACCACATTCGTTTCCGGAGCTACTTGTTTTACTTTCCGAGTCAGCACCAGCCCGGTTTCACCGGGCAAGTGGATGTCCATGAAAATCAGCTGCGGCTGCCACAGCCGCACGATCTCCAGCGCTCTCCATCCCTCGGCAGTCTCTTCAATATGCAGCAATGGAAACTGCGCAAGCAGTGCATCCTTGAATGCCTGTCGGAATACTTTATTATCTTCAACAAGCAGTACCTTCCTGATCGATTGCGGCTTCTCTGCAACCTGCGGACAATGACTTACGACTGTGCTTGCCGCTCCAGTGGCTAACAGTGCTTCGGCAGTGTGTTCCTGAGGCCAATACGCACGAATGGCAGTACCCTTACCCGGTGAACTGAGTACTACAAAGGAGCCGCCGGAAAGCCGCACCCGCTCGTGCATGGACGATAACCCGAAACCGGAACCGGTTTTCGCCGTTGGCTGTGGTGTCCTCACCGAAAAACCGCAGCCGTCATCAGTTATAGCGAGGCTAAGCTGATCATCTTCTTTGCCCAATGAGGTCTCTACGGTCGTAGCCTGGCTGTGCTTGCCAACATTGTTGAGCGCTTCCTGCAGTACCCGAAAGATAACGATCCTGAGGTGCTGGGGAATATCAGCTTCAGTCACATTAATCATGACGGAAACCCTGCACTTCGGATAGAGCTTCTGAAACTCCCGGCAATGGTGTCTGATCGTGGGCAGAAGCCCCAAATCATCGAGCATCGACGGACGCAGATTCACCATGATGCGGCGTACCTCGGCTATCGTCCCATCCACCAATCCCACTACCTCTACCAGAGGCTGCTGCACAGAGGCGGTCTTATCCTTTTCTGCTGACAGGCGCTGCAGCTGCATCTTGATAGCACTCAACGCGGCAGCAATGCTGTCGTGCAGATCCATGGCCACCAGCTTTCGCTCATCCTCCTGAGCCCCAAGCAACCGGTTGGAAAGATACCGAAGCTGCTCCTCCGATTGTCTCAGCGCAGCGGTTCGCACCAGCACCTTTTCTTCCAACGATTCTTTGCTGTGGCGCAGCGTCTCTTCATTCTGCTTGCGCTCCACAGCCAGGGCCACCTGATCAGCCACGGCCTTCATGAGCGAGAGCTCATCATCCATGAACGCGGGCCGGGTGCAAGTACCGAAGGAGAGCGTTCCGATCACCCGGTTTCCTGACATCAGGGGATGGCATGCATAGGCCCGGATACCATAGGAACGTACCAGATCGGTACGAGCATCATGCGCCGCGAGAATATCTTCGGCAACTATTCGTGCCCTTTCCTGAGCAGCGCAGCCACAGATAGCCGCACCATACTGAAGTTGCTCAATAGACTCTGCCACCTTCATCGGGATACCGGAGAAAGCATTCAGCCGCAAGCATCGATGTCTCTCATCCACCAGGTAATTGAAGAATGCCTGGCAATTCAGGTGTTGCATAACCCGTTCGCAGAGATCATTCACGATTGCCTGCGGATTATCCGTTGAGAGCAGCCGGCTGGCAACCTCAGCAAGAAGCTCAAAGCGCTCCTTGCTCTTCTTCAGGTAATCTTCCATCTGCTTGCGCTCGGTGACATCTAATATCCTGGTCAAGATCGATATTGGAATTCCCTCTTCATCGAACAAAGCCGAGCTGTACCATTCGCACTGGATCATGCCGCCATCTTTTCGATAGATGCGGGTTGCAGTCAGGTTGCGACTCTGGTCACCGGTCAAGAGCTGTTCTAAGCCGCTTTTTACATTCGGGAGATCCTCCTCGTGAATGAAGGACCACTCCGAGGGATGTCTGCCGAGCACCTCATCGGCACCCCAGCCAAAAATCCGTTCCGCCTCCCCCTCCCAGCGGACTATCCGCAACCTGCTGTTCCACTCGATTACTGCCAAAGGATCATTTTTCAGGTGGCAACGGAGCCGCTCCTCGGCCCGGCGCAACTGCATCTCCGTCAGCAGCGCCTCCTGGGCCTGACGCAGCAGCAAGGGATTTTTTTCCAGAGGATCGAGCACTGCATCGATCTTTCCTCCGAGCGACGACTGGATTGCGGATTCGGCCTTAACCAAACGCAGCACCAGATCCCTGATCCGCCGTTCCCCCTGCAGAAGCAGTTTCTCGTGTCGCTTTGTTCTCTGAGTTGCCATGGCGGGGTTCTCCCCGTGCGCCGGAGCGCACGGCAATGGCGTCTTTGCTAGTTCGTCACCTGATGCGTGCAGGCTTGGCGCCTAACGATGGAGCCGTTGAATATACTTCGCTTTGTTCACCGGCATCTGGTAAAGCGCTTTGGGCAGAATACCTTAAGCACTTTACAATCCCCTGCAATCCAAAAGAACGCAGCAGGATTGCCACTCGTTTGGTCTACCCGAGCAACAGTGTCTAGAGAGGTCAAGGCAGGAAAACGGACGGGACAGCAGTGCGACATAAGATCGGCTGCATCTGCAGGAAAAAGCCCCATCAGGGTTCATTGCAGGCCTCTTATCTCACTGTTTTCTTTTGCCCCGGGGTCCATAATAGACTCCGGCAGCTTCTCATCCTAATACGATTCTTATCAGATCGTAGCTGTCTTGGCAATAACAATATGAAGTTTCAAGAAAAGCAGCAAAAGAACGGGGGGAAGACATCGGCGGGCAAGAAGCCTTTGAGAAGGCAAGCAGCAGGTGAAATCGCAACGGGAAGAGCCAGCCCAGTCAGATCGTTAAGATGCCGGTGGTACCGTCGGCCTTGAAGGTAAGGCAGGCTTTGGCGGAGCTTTTTGTTTGACTGACTGGATGGCGGCATACCGCTCGCTGGCCATGAGCCAAAGTGCCTGCTGCAGAGACATCCGGGCGCTGACCGTTTCTCCTTTTATACATGATTTTATCGAGTCGTAGAGCTCCCCGAAGGCCTGCTGGACTTTGGGGTATCCGACAGCGCGCAGCTCTGTTTTTTCACACCATTCCATCAACGCTACATCCGGAACCTTCTGCGCGAAGAGCAGATCAAAATACTGAGCCACTATAGCATCGAATTCAAGGATGAGTTCCATGCGATTTTCCAGAGCTTCAGAATCGTCCTGCTTTTTTTCCGCGGCCGGCGCTGGAATGCCGCTCAAAAGGACCATTGTCAGAATCATGTTAGCGATATTAAACAATTTTTTTCTCATGTGTATCCTCAGCTTGAACGCGCCATAGACGTTTGTTTATCTCTTTGCGATTTGACCGCCGCAACACTCCAAGTACTGGAAGCGTGAGTACGTACACCAGCCTGAATACTGTCATTTCGTAGCCGACACACAGGCGCAAGGACATCCGTTTACCTATGCCCCATTGCACCAGGCGGCAATAGACATGCAGGGGATTGCAGAAATGTTGAAGCTCGAAGAGAAGTCGTTCCATCACCTTTCCTTACTGAGCTCCACACACCCGAATGAGTATATCGTCCAAGATGCTCGCAAACTTGATTTTTTTATAGCTTCGAGATGGATTGCGAGTCCTGCGAAATGCGGGATTCAAACGGCTTAAACAGCTTGAACGGCTTGAACGGCTTAAATAGTTCGAACGCCGAAGTAGGTGAGAATAAGAGGGTTATCGCCAGTGTTTTCAATTTCGTGCACATCGTTCGGCTCAGCCACAGCGACAATGTCTGGATTGAGCGGGTATTCCTGGCCATTGAGGCGAATAATGCCCTCGCCCGCAGCAACCAGAAACACTTCGCTCATATCTTGGTGGGCATGGCCGGTCGCAACGTCGCCGGGCTTAAAAATCGCCTGAGACAGGGTGGTAATCCCGGGAAGTTCGCCCTGCGAAAGAATTATTCGCTTCCGGATCGCTGGATTATGTGAAACTTGGCTCCATTCCGTATCGGTGAGATTAACAATCTTCATCAGTGCTCCTTGCGCCGTCAGGTTGCAGAACACTCTTAAGCACCTCTCGTGCCCGCTCCACATCATCGCGGCTGACCAGAATACGGGCCGGAAGAACGCTGGGATATATGCCAGCCACTTCATCTCCGAGCATAACAAATCGTATCTCCTCAGCTTCGAAGATTGAGCGTATGAAAGCCAGTTCGCCCCGGTTGGCGGTGCTATAGATTTCCTGGTAATCGTGTTCCGATGGCATGGTCAAATGGTATAGCGGTAAATGGTTAAGTCGTGAATTCAGTAAATCGTCATCCGTTCGCCGTTTACAGGCTGCACGTTGACCGTTCACGGTTCGCCGTTATCCGTTGACAGAAGATCCTCACCCCAACCCTTTCCCGCGACAAAAAAGCAGGTAAACGATCGAGCTAATCCAGTCGGTGAATCCCACGCAAGCGCGGGATCAACGGTAAACGATTATTTATGATACTGACACGGGAGAAGAAATCAAGCAATTCTGAAGAATCCATATTCGTTACCGCCAGCTCACATGAGCGAAGTTCAGATGAGTGGACCGGAAAAATACTTGATTTCGGAAAGGGGGTGATATACAGAATGCAAAGAGCCTTCCGACCTCGCCGAAGCTGCAACCGGCCGGGGTACTGCCACCAAACCATTACCACGAGGGTTTACACCATGAGTGACAAACTGCTGCGACTGATTTACGACCAAGGATTCAGGTTCAGCGAGGAAGCCACCTTCAAACTCGCTTCGGGAAAGATGAGCAACTTCTATATCGATTGCCGTGTTGTCAACAGCCTTGCCGCCGGCAAGTATTTTGTCTCTCAAATGGTATACGACAAAATAGCCTCGCTTGACATCAAAGCTATCGGAGGTCCGGCGCTCGGTGCTATCCCTATAGCGGACGCAGTATCCTACCTCAGCTTTCTGGTCGGCAAAGACGTCTCCTCCTTCTGGATCCGCAAGGAACCGAAAGGTCATGGTTTGAAAAAATGGATTGACGGGAATGTGGCCAGCGGCGATCGCGTGGTAATCGTCGATGATGTGATCACGACGGGTCAATCCACAATCGATGCGCTTCAGCGTGCGCGCGAGGCCGGTCTCGAGGTAGTCAAGGTAGTGGTTATGGTTGATCGTCAGGAAGATAACGGCCGGCAAAATATCGAGAAGGAAGGGGTGGAGGTCGAAGCGCTGTACACGATCAGCGATCTGATGAAGCTGCGGACATAGAATGGTTCAAGGTTGCAGGTTCAATGTTCAAGGTTGGCACTTTAAACACACGATATGCGATGTGGGATATGATAAGCAGCTTAGCACTAAGTGTGTATCGCACATCCCATTACCCATATCCCATATCGTAAACTTTGAACTTTGAACCCACGCCGACGGTCAACAAACTCATATGAGCTTTATCCCCAGTTATATAATCCTGCAGCAATCCGGAGAACTGGCAGACCGCATCGACCGGCTGAACGCCATGCTCGCTTCATGCTCCCTCTGTCCCCGGACATGCAAGGTGAACCGTCTGGAGGACACCCGGGGTGTCTGCGGTGCGGGAAGGAGCCTCGTGGTCGCCAGTGCATTCCCGCACTTCGGCGAAGAGCCGCCTCTGGTAGGCCGCCATGGGTCGGGGACGATTTTTCTTTCGCACTGCAATCTTCGCTGCGTGTTCTGTCAGAACCACGACATTAGCCACCATGAAGAAGGTTCGACGATAACCAGCGAGGACGTTGGTCGCCTCATGATCGGGCTGCAGGAACGCGGCTGCCACAATATCAATTTCGTCACTCCCACCCAGTATGCTCCTCAGATCGTCGCTGCTCTTCCGGATGCTATTTCCCGGGGGCTGCGGATTCCGCTGGTATACAACTGCGGTGGATACGAATCGCTGGAAACAATCAGGCTCCTGGATCGGATCGTAGACATCTACATGCCGGACATGAAGTTTTCCTCTTCAGCGCCGGCACACACCTACTGCACAGCCCCGGATTATCCCGAGGTGGTGAAAGCAGTACTCAGGGAAATGCATCGTCAGGTCGGCGTCCTTTCGGTCGATAGCTATGGCATTGCCGAGCGAGGGCTGCTGATTCGACATCTCGTCATGCCTGAAGGGTTAGCCGGTACGGAAGAAACCATGCGCTTTGTCGCTGAAGAGCTCTCTCCAGATTCATATGTCAACATTATGGATCAATACTATCCGCACTACCATGCCCACCAGTATCCTGAAATCAACCGGTGCATAACGGCTGAAGAATACCGCAGTGCTCTGGCCTGTGCACGACGCTATGGGCTTCACCGAGGCCTGTCGAGTTAGATCGTTTCAACCGTTCCAGCCGTTTAAACGGCTTAGCTTGTTGTTGAAAAAATGGTCTACTCACAGGGTGTTCAAAAAGGTGTAGATGCAAGGCGTGCGCAATCCTGAGGAATGAGGCGTACAGTTTAGTACGCCGCAATGACGAAGGATAAGCACAACGCAGCAGATGCGCCTTTTTCAGCATCCTGTTAACCGCAGTACTGTCTCACCACATCGTAGAGTACTTTGATTGCGAAGAGAAGATTCTTTCGGGAGATCCGTTCATTGTGACCATGCAACAGGTCATGATAGTCAGCATAGTCCCCTTCTGCGAGGAGCGGGCCGAAGCCGAAGGCGGGAATTCCTGCGGCGCGGAAAAAGCGCGAGTCGGTAGCACCGGAAGAGACAAACGGAACCAGCACTGCCCGGGGGTCGTGCTGCCGGAGGCTTTCTTCAAACACTGAAAGCAGTGGATGAGAAAGCGGCGATTCCGAGGGCACGGACGAATCGAGCACCTCTATGCGATAGTCTGAAATCCCGTTGAGCACAGACTCCATCTCCGCTTGTACCTGCTCCGGCTTTTCTCCGGGAACCATCCGGCAATCGATTTCACAGTAGCACTCACTGGGGATGACATTGGTTTTTTCACCACCTTTTACCACCGTGGGTACAAAGGTATTGCGGATCATTCCACCGAGGAGTTGACTCACTCCGCGATCGGGCACCTGGCCGAGGGCCTCGTCTTCCTCACCTTGATGCTGCATGATCTTTTCAAGAAGGGGTGCGAATCCGGGATCAAGAGAGAGCTTGTTGACCAGCTCCCTGGTTACCGGTGGCACCTGAACGAGTGATCGGTAGTTTCCCACTGCGTTCAGGCACCTTCCTAGAGAAAGAATACAGTTGTCTTCACGCGGTATCGACGCATGACCTGGGCTTCCACTAAACGTGATGCGAAACCAGGAAATGCCTTTTTCAGCCACCTGGCAGAAATAAAAATTATTCTTCTTCCGGGAGATGCCGGCTCCACCTCCTTCATTGATAATAGCATCAACTTCCAGCAGGTCCTTGCGGTTCCTGCAAAGCCAGGCAGCTCCATTCACGCTGCCCTTTTCCTCATCTGCAGTAGCTACCAACATCACGTCTCGCTTAAGGCGTTGTCCGCTTCGTTTCAGCACCAGCAGCACCATAAGTTCGGCAATGCCTAATCCCTTGCAATCTACAGCACCCCGACCCCAAATTTCATTTCCGATAACCGCACCGGAAAGCGGCGGATGAGCCCATTTATCTGCTTCCGCAGGCACGACGTCAATATGGCTCAACAAAAGCAACGGCCGCTTGCTGCCGGAACCCGGCAGGCGACCAATCAGACTTGCCCGGAGGGGTTCCGATTCCATGATTTCGCATGATATCCCTTCCTTCCCAAGAAGAGTCTTCAGAAAGCGCGCTCCTTCGATCTCATTTCCCGGCGGATTAGTAGTATCGATCTGAAGATACTGACTCAGATACTCGGTTGCCTCTTTCTCCACAGCGTTCCAGTCGATCAAATATTCCTGCATATAAAACCTTTCTTCGGAAACGTTCACTGTTGTCCGTTAACCGTTCGCCGATTAGAGTAGGTTTACCGCTTACCGACAAAGAGGTAATCGACCATTGTTTGCCCCGCGTATCTTGTGAGGTTATTGACAAAGAATACGATCTGCTCTTTTGTTTTTACAGTGAACGGTCAACAGCGAACTGACAACGTTTACGACCCTGCCCCGTCGGTCAAATGATACGCCCTCCCGCTCCAGCAGCCGGCGCTTAAGAGCAATTCCCGAAGGCGCTGAGAACCCGCCCAGGCTGCCATCACTGTGCACAATTCGGTGGCAGGGAACAACCAGAGGAAACGGATTTCTTCCTAGTGCGGTGCCCACCGCCCGGCAGGCGGTTGGATGGCCAACTGCGCCGCTCAGCTGCTGATAGGTCCGCACCTCGCCCCAGGCAATAGACTGAGCAGCGCGCCAAACCAAAATGGAAAACGCTGAATGTCCAGACCAGTCTAAATCAAGACTTACCGATCTGCCGGTCCCCAGAAAATAGTCATTGAACAGCGCTGACAGTTCTGGCTGTGGGGAAGGATCTTCTGCAGCAACCGGATGGCTGCTGCTAATGTCAGCTAATACTTGACTGCGTTCGGAAGGGAGTACAATTCTCCTGAAACCATTTTCTCCCTGAACCGCACCCATCCATCCCCATTCGGTTTCAAAAAGGCAAAATATTTCCCGGTCCAACACAGGCGGAACCCTCGCTCAATCCGGTTGAAAATGCAACAATCACAGACACATGCTTGTTTTGTAGGTCATTCCTCAGCCTAAGTCAAGCACTTTGACCCATTAGGGAATAAGCCATTGATCCTATAGTGAAACTGTCGGAAGGGATTGTAATTTGGCGACCGTTTGCGTACAATACATAACCAGATTCGATAGATGAACACTCTTTGCTCTTGACCGGCCATGAAAACACATGACAACATTCGTTCCATTTGGCTTGTCCTATCCAACAATTTTTACAGTAACAAAAGGTTAACAGGATTCGAATGGGAACTTCATCATTGAGAATAGGTATTATCGGCGCAGGAAGCTGGGGAACTGCTCTGGCAACGCTCCTCGCCCGAAATGGGCACCAGGTGACGCTCTGGGTGTATGAAGCAGAAGTATATGAACAGATCCATCTGGACCATGAAAACCATCTCTATCTGGACGGGACTGCCATTCCTTCCGGCGTCGTTCCAACCCAGTCTACTAAAGAAGCAGCCTCGGGGAAACAGATTCTGATCTCCGCAGCCCCTTCTCACGTGGTGCGCTCGGTACTTTCTCAGTGCGCTGACCATCTCAGTCCTGAAACGGTTGTAGTCAGTGTCTCCAAGGGAATCGAGAACGCCTCTTTGAAGACCATGGCCGGTGTTTTTTCGGATATTCTTTCTCCTCATCTCCTGCAACGTGCTGCGTATCTATCCGGACCGAGCTTTGCCCGGGAAGTAGCCCAACAGCTTCCTACTGCCGTGGTTGCTGCTTCCCGGGATAACGAGGCCGCCTGCCTGGTGCAGAACGCCTTTTCTTCACCGTGCTTCCGGGTTTATGCAACCAACGATGTCATTGGTGTAGAGCTTGGCGGAGCACTCAAGAACGTTATCGCGATTGCTGCTGGCTGCGCCGACGGTCTGGGATTCGGCCATAACACTCGGGCTGCGCTTATTACGCGCGGCTTAGCGGAGATATCCCGGCTGGGCGTGGAACTCGGAGCTCATCCGCTTACGTTTGCCGGGCTTTCAGGACTTGGTGACCTGGTTCTCACCTGTACCTCCTCACTCAGCCGTAACCACACGGTCGGGGTCAAGCTGGGACAAGGAATGGCTCTGGATGCTATAGTCCGAAGCACTGCCACGGTCGCGGAAGGCATCAAGACCACCCGGTCTGCCTATGACTTGGCGAGGCGGCATGGGATTGAGATGCCGATTATCGAGCAAATGTACAACATCCTTTATGCGAACAAACAACCGCAGCAGGCCGTATCCGACCTCATGAACCGGAGCCTTCGCTGTGAGCTGGAGGAATCCTCATCTAACGGATCTTAAAATCCCGTGGCCAGGTTAGTACATCGGCCGCACGACAACATATGTCCTGTTACGTATGGGAGGACTTACGTATGGCAGGAGAAGCATTCTTTTTGGGAATTGATGTGGGAGCCGTAAGCGCTAATACCATTATCATGGATTCCAGAAAGAGTATCATCGAAGAACGCTACCAGCGAATCCACGGGCAGCCTATCGCCACGGTTCGTGCGACCCTCGTCGATATCTTTGCAGCTATTCCCTCTTCCCAGTTTGCCGCGATCTCGTTTGTTGGTACCGGGGGCAAGCTTCTGGCTGAGCTTCTCGATGCACACTTCGATAACGAGATCATAGCTCAGTGCAAAGCAATAGAGTGGCTGCATCCTGCCATCCGGACCGTCATCGAAATGGGTGGCGAAGATTCCAAGCTCATTCTGCTCGATTTCGATCCTCGACAGCAGTGCCTCCGACTTACCGATTTCTCGATGAACACCATGTGCGCCGCCGGCACCGGCTCCTTCCTCGATCAGCAGGCTACTCGTCTCAATCTCAGCATCGAAGAATTCGGACAGTTGGCTTTAAAATCCGAACATCCCCCACGTATTGCCGGCCGCTGCAGCGTGTTTGCCAAAAGCGATATGATCCACTTACAGCAAATCGCCACCCCGGATCACGATATTATCGCCGGACTCTGTTTTGCCGTAGCGCGAAATTTCAAGAGTACCATCGGCCGAGGCATGCCTTTTCGGATGCCGGTCGCTTTTCAGGGCGGTGTTGCCGCAAATCAGGGTATGCGACGCGCCTTCCAGGAGATTCTGGAGCTCCAGGATGATGAATTCATCATCCCCACATACTTTGCCTCAATGGGTGCAATCGGAGCATGTCTTTTGGCCATGGAAGATGCAACCCGCCGGAAGCCATGGTCAGGGTGGCAGCGGCTCGAAGCATACCTGGACAAGCCTCCTGATTATGCCACCGGAGAAGCTTCGCTCGCCGATGTCTCTCCAGTCATTGTCTCGGCAGAAGCGCATTCGCGGACGTTGGCGCCGGATGAACAAACTACCGGCTATCTCGGCGTTGACGTAGGTTCAATCAGCACGAACCTCGTTGTCATCGATGATGAGAAGAAGGTTCTCACCAAGCGTTATCTCATGACTGCCGGCAGACCGATCGAAGCAATCAAACAGGGCCTGCGAGAGATCGGCGAAGAGCTGGCCGGCCGGGTAACGATTGTCGGAGCAGGCACTACAGGATCAGGCCGGTATCTCACCGGCGATTTCATCGGTGCGGATGTAGTACGAAACGAAATTACTGCCCAAGCTACGGCAGCGGCCCATATCGACCCTGAGGTAGATACCATCTTCGAAATTGGCGGCCAGGATTCAAAGTTCATCAGCCTTCGGAATGGTGCGGTCGTTGATTTTGAAATGAACAAAGTCTGTGCTGCGGGCACCGGTTCATTTCTGGAAGAACAGGCGGAGAAGCTGGACATTTCTATCAAAGAAGAATTCGGACAACTGGCTCTCCGTGCACCTGCAGGTGTTCCTCTCGGAGAGCGGTGCACCGTTTTCATGGAATCCGACCTTGTTCATCATCAGCAGCGAGGTGCAGAGAAGGATCAGCTCGTAGCCGGACTTTCGTACTCCATCGTCCACAACTACCTCAACAAAGTAGTTGAAAAAAAACACATTGGCGATCATATCTTCTTCCAGGGGGGTACGGCATTCAACCAAGGCGTCGTTGCCGCTTTTGAAAAAGTTGTGGGCAAAACAATAACCGTACCGCCCCATAATGAAGTAACCGGTGCGATCGGCGCCGCGATTCTGGCTATGCAGGAAAAAGCGCCGGGCACCAGCGCCTTCAAAGGCTTTGACTTGAGCAATCGAGATTACGGCCTGAGCACCTTTGAGTGCTCGGGGTGCGCCAACCACTGTGAAATCCATCGACTCGAAGTCAAGGGAGAGCGGCCGCTCATGTATGGAGGTCGCTGCGAGAAATACGAGGTTGAGCACAGAAAGAAGGATCGAGCCGACATTCCCGACCTGTTCGGCGAACGAGAAGAGCTCCTGCTTCGTTTTGAGGGGGAAAATGAAGCACTCCCGGATTCTGCTCCGGTTGTAGGCATACCGCGAGTACTATTCTTCCACGACCTCCTTCCTTTCTGGGGTGCTTACTTCAATACCTTGGGATACCGAGTCGTCCTTTCCGACCGGACGAACAAAAGTCTTATCCATGAAGGCGTAGAATCCATCGTTGCGGAAACCTGTTTCCCAATAAAGATAACCTACGGCCATGTGCTCAACCTTATTGGAAAGGGTGTGAGGACCATTTTTCTTCCGAGTCTTATCAATCTTAAACATCCACAGAAGAAGATCTCTCAAAGCTATGCCTGCCCGTGGGTTCAGTCGGTACCCTACACGATTCAGTCAGGAATTGATTTTCAGCGCCTAGAGGTGGAGTTCGTTCATCCACCTATGTGTATGGGTGATGAACCGCACCGGCTGGAAGCCACGCTTCGGAGGACTATTGCCAGCCGATTTCGCAAGAGCAGTGCCGATAATCGCAGGGCATTTCACCGGGCGTGGGAAGCGCAAACCGAGTTCTCCGATATCTTGCGGCAGCGAGGCAGACAGATACTCTCCCGGCTCGGAGCGAACGAACGCGCTCTGGTGATCGTAAGCAGACCTTACAATGGCTGTGATACCGGGATCAATCTGCGCATTCCTCAGAAGCTGCGGGATATGGGAATCACTGCTATTCCCATGGATATGCTTCCTTTAGAGGAAATCGATCTTTCCCGGCACTGGCGTGGCATGTACTGGGCCTATGGCCAGAAAATTCTCGCTGCTGCTCAGTTCATCAAGAAAGACCCTCGGCTTCATGCTCTCTACATCAGCAATTTCAGCTGCGGACCAGATTCGTTCATCAGCCATTTTTTTCAGAAAGAGCTTCGTGACAAGCCATACCTGCAGATCGAAATCGATGAACATAGCGCTGATGCAGGAGTGGTGACCCGGCTGGAAGCATTTCTGGACAGTCTGAGGAATGGCCATTCTGTACACCAGGAGGAACAGCCGGACTCTGTCCCGGTGTCGCGATCGAATGGAAAAAAACGAACAATCTATCTTGCCTACATGACCGATCACGTACACGCACTAGCTGCAGCCTTTGAAGCCTGCGGCACTCCCGCGGAACTCACCCCTGAATCCGATCCGGAAAGCGTGCGGATCGGACGCAAATACACTTCCGGCCGCGAGTGCTATCCGTGCATTCTGACGACCGGGATGATGGTTAAGATGATCAACACGCCGGGGTTCGATTCTCGTCGATCCGCATTCTTTATGCCGTCCACCAATGGCCCGTGCCGTTTTGGCCAGTATTTTCACTTTCAAAGGATGCTCCTCGATGAACTCGGCTATGAAGATATCCCGATTTATTCCTTGAACCAGGACGATTCCATCTACCACCAAACAGATAGTATTGGCACCAGATTTACCCGCTTAGCCTGGCAGGGCATTGTCGCCATTGATTTGATCGAGAAGAAACTGCGGGAAACCAGGCCCTATGAACTCGATCCGGGTGTGACCGAAGCGGTTTATCAGCACTATCTTCATGCGATTACCGACCACATTCGTGCGAAAAAGAATCTTGCCGGACTGCTCAGACAGGCAGCCTTCGACTTTGAAGACATACCGATCAACCGTGATCTTCGGAAGCCGGTGATTGGCATTGTCGGAGAGATCTACATTCGATCGAATCGATTCGGCAATGAAAACATCATCGGTGAAATCGAAGCCCTGGGAGGGGAGGCATGGCTGCCGCCAATTGGCGAGTGGTTCTATTACACGAATTTTACCGCCTTGCGCAGGAGCTTCAAGGATCGACGCTACAGCAATCTTCTCAAGATGGTTATCACTGATCTCTATCAGCGCCATGATGAGCACATTCTCGAGAAAACCTTTTGCGGTCGGCTCAAGAATCATCCCGAGCCTACTACTCGGCAGACCTTAGCCTATGCTCGACCGTACCTGGATTCTACCTTTGAGGGAGAAGCAATTCTGAGCATCGGCAAGGCAGTGGATTTTATCAATAAAGGTGTAAGCGGGATCATCAACGTCATGCCCTTCAACTGCATGCCAGGCACCATTGTCAATGCCCTCCTGAAACGATTCCGCGAGTTCGAGGGTAACATCCCCGTGCTCAATATGTCCTACGATGGTCAAAAACAAACCAACGCCAAGACGCGATTAGAGGCTTTTGTTCACCAGGTCCGGCAGTACCAGGAATTTGCCGACCGGTGAGGGAGGATAAACATGCTCGAGACAATCCGGACACGAAGAAGCATTCGCACCTTTACCGCCCAGCCGGTCGATGACGATACCATTGATACGATCATCGAAATGGGGACCTGGGCGCCCTCAGGACTCAATAATCAGCCATGGAAGTTTGTGGTCATCAAAGAGCGGCGGCTGCTCGAGCAGCTGGCTGAGTTGACAAGCTCCTCTCATATCATCCGTCACGCCGCCGTGTGTATTGCCGTCTTCCTGGACCATACGCTCGGCTATGATCGAGTAAAGGATATTCTGGGAGTAGGTGCGTGTATAGAAAACATGATGCTCAGCATTCATGCTCTCGAGCTCGGCGGCGTCTGGCTTGGAGAAATTCTGAAAAACCGGAAAAAGGTGGAAGCCCTTCTCGAGGTTCCTGAAAGCTGTGAGCTCATGGCTGTGGTGGCATTCGGACATCCAGCTGCAAAAAGGGAAACCGGAGTCCGACGGCCTCTCCGCTCTGCAATCCTCAGCCGGAAATAATTGCACGTACTATACGGTGTCGTTATCTGCAGGTCATCTGCCTACCACCTTCGAGCCGTCCGTCACCAATAGATCTTCCGCATGATTGTCTGGTAGACACTGAAAGCACGCTTTCGGCAGGAGCCGGCGAATAACGGCTCCGGTTCTGAGCGACAGGAAGGGCTTGTTTCAGCAGCAAGTTCCGAACGGCACACCAATAGCGCGAATCAGGCATACTCCAGTTTCCTCTTTGCAACATTAGTGCAATTTTGCATCATGACAATATTGTTATATATCAATATATTATCATTGTGTTGCGTTTGCGAAACTAACATCAAACAACAGAACGCGTGGGCTTTGCAGTTGGAGGCATTGATAACAGTGAACTTTCTTGTTCAGCAAGCGTTTGGCACGACTCTTGCTGTAACTCCAATTGTACGTTTTCTGGACCAGCAACGATGAACTTAGTAACGAATTTCAATGAATTATTGATCTCTGCTTCCTACATCGTCTGACCAGAACGACACGCAGCAATGCAGCGCGGCTGTACTGAGAATTCAGACAGCACCATCGGCAAAATACAACCCTGTAACGCTGCGCGATCCGCCGGTGACAACCTCCAGCGGACGGACGGACTTCTTCTGAAGCCGTCACTGTTATCGATCTTAAAAAAACCTACAAGGAGGAACTGTTCATGGCAAATTACGCAAAAGGTTTTGGTCCTCACTATTGGGAACGTTGCTATGTTTTTCGGTGCCGGAAAGGCGAATGCCCTTTTGTAACACATTGCTTCGCTGCTGAAGCTGAAGATCGCAAGGAAACGAGAGAACTCGTTCAATCCTTATATAACCAGGCAACAAGAGGTGAAGAAGAAAGCCCGCTTACTGCTTCTCAAAGAGCACGCCTGGACCACGCCCGAAGAAAGTATCCAGCGGTATTCGCTTCTCCCGAAGCTTCGTCTTACTGAGATCCAAGCCCTCGAAAGAGTAGATCCGTTATCGCAGCGCTGCCTCACATGGACTCACCCATCGCCATGTGAGGCAGCGTCGTTAACCGCGATAGCTTCATTTCCGGAATGGCGTGCACTGTCCTGCAGGGTTTTTATTGCTCTCAGGAGATCCGCTCGCTTATAAACATGGTACGCAGTCGGGGATATTTTTATTTGAACATTTTTTGATTTTTTGTTAGTGTTGGTTGTCTTATATCTAGCACTGCACAATGCACATATCCCAAGGGGACCATGGTATGTGAGAGGCACCCCTGAATTCTCGTTTCCTCAACATCTTAACAATCAACAACTTAGCGTATAGGGAGTATACTATGGACGTCAACGCTATTCTGGAAAAAGTTAACGCCACCCCAGTACCAAAAGTAAAAAAAGTGGCGCTCGCTTATTCCGGCGGACTCGATTCGGCACTGGCGGTAGTCTTGCTCAGAAATAAATATCAGGTTGAAGAAATACTTCCAATCACGATCGACATCGGACAGGGCGAGGAAGAGATGCACGAGAGCAAAAGCAAGGCCGAGGTCCTCGGCGTCACGCCACTGTTTGTCGATCTGCGCGACGAATTCACCGAGGTCTGGATTTCGCGTGCGATTCACGCCAATTCCGACTATCGCGGGTATCCGGTCTCGACGTCGATGACAAGGCAGATTATTGCTCGCAAGGTCGCTGAAATTGCAGTAGAAAAAGGTTGCGACGCCCTTATGGAAGGATCTTCCGGCAAAGGCAACGATCAGTATCGGATGCACAATGTATTTAAGACATTTGCTCCCAAACTGGCTATTCTCGTTCCGGTTCGCGATTTTGATCTTACCCGGGGCGAAGAAGAGGTACTGTGCCGTCACTGGGGCGTTCCGGTTACTGAAACCATTACCGGTGGTGATGACAAGACCATGTGGTGCCGTTCCATCGCCAGCGGCGCCGTCGACCTCAACCAGGAGATTCCTGATAATATCTGGATGTGGTACACCCCTCCGGAAAAGGCGCCGGATAAACCAGAGATGATCGAGATTGAGTTCAAGGAAGGTGTCCCGATCGCGCTCAATCAAAAGCAGATGAAGCTTGCCGACCTGGTTCCAGCACTAAACACCATTGGCGGCCGCAACGGCATAGGCAAAATTGATATGTTTGAAGACGGCATTATGGATCTCAAAAGCCGTGAAATCTACGAAGCGCCTGCTGCCACGATCATTCTCAAGCTCCACCGTGATCTGGAACAATTCTGTCTTACCAAGGATGAGCTGCAGTTCAAGAAGATGGTGGAAATGCAATGGTCTTACCTGGTCTATCATGGCATGGCCTATCATCCGCTTCGTGCCGATCTCGATGCATTCCTCAAAACGAGCCAAGGAGTTGTGAACGGCACGTACAAGGTGAAGCTGTATAAAGGAAACATCGATATTGTCGGCCGCGAGTCCAAAACCGGCCTCTTCTATCCGGAAATCCGTTCCATCAAAGGAGCAAGTTTCAATCAAAAAATGTGCGCTGATGCGGCGCACGTCCGCGGACTGCCGTTCGAGATTCTCGGTAAGCGGGGAATCATTCCCGAGTAAATGAACCGTAAGGAGTGAGAAGTAAGCGAAAGCCTCTGGCCGGGGCCAGGTTGATCGCAGAAAAAACGTTCCCATCGTCATTCGTCACTTCGTTCGGTGGATAAAGAGCTGATGCGCCGCCTCACTTCGTTCGGCGGATAAAGAGCTGAGGGGCTACCCGCGCAGGCGGCAATCCACTGAGATGTCATTCCCGCGAA
>Ga0116143_10001973_pt1 | contig 23404 bp, 33 predicted proteins | sample AD_UKC034_MetaG_FD_89745 | JGI IMG/M metagenome (GOLD analysis project Ga0116143, IMG submission 89745) | Active sludge microbial communities of municipal wastewater-treating anaerobic digesters from USA - AD_UKC034_MetaG | ecosystem: Engineered > Bioreactor > Anaerobic > Digestate | place: USA...
CTTTCATCTTTCACTCCTATAATATACTATATTTTGGGTCAAAAAGCAAGTGATTTTAACCGATTTCTTTTGATTTTGTTGGATTTTCATAAGCAGTTATATCCTCCCCCTTCTCGCGGAACGGAGCGGCGGCGGCGAGGGCGTCGTCTATAAGGTTAAGGTGAGTACCAAATTTACATAGTGCGTCGGCTGACATTTTTGCTGTATAGTCTTCCCCGTCTGGCGTGATAGCCATGCCCCGCAAAAACTCGTTGGTGGCTGTTCTCGTGCGTTCCAGCGCCTCACACCCCTGATCCAGCGCCTGCCGCAGTTTGGCGTTCTCGGCCTCCAATCTTCCGGCCTTCGGGGTGAGTTTGGTAATCTTATATCCCTCACTGTTTAGTAGAAAGAGGAAGTGTTCACTCACCCAGTTCCGTGAAGTTCCGCCAATGCGCTCAAATCTCCTGTCGCAATCCCGCACAATCGCGGTCAGGGCTTTTACCAATTCTACATCTTCAGATTGGTCTAGAAACACCTCATCGAAAAGACAGGATGTATTACACTCCCCAGAAGCGGATTCACAAGATGTGCAATCCCTTTTTTTTTCATTCCGCTCGCGCTCGATGGCGGCACGGAGGGAGTCGGCTGATTTCCTGAAACTGATAGCAGCCCCCAAATTCCGACCTTCATTTTCAATTAGAGTGGCGGCGTATCCGAGATTTTGCGCACCGTTCTCCATCGCATCAATCGTGTTCATTGGTCAATCCTCCTCAGCGCAAGGGCCTCTTACTGGGAATTACCCCAGAAACAGACCCACTTGTCAATACAAAATTCATCAAATATCGGCGGAAATTTCCGCCCACTCCGTCGGGCTTTCCCAGAAGCGGATCGTGATTTTCCCCGAAATTTTCAGTCCGAAGGCCCACGTCCGGGCCATGCTCAGCATCGTCAACGCGACATTCTCCGCCGTGGGCGGGGCCAAAAGTGTCGCCACCCGACCAAAGCTCAAGTCTTCCAGCATATCGGCGAGGCGTTCATCCCGGGGGTCCAAGATCACCCGATGGTCGAACAGGTCCTCTATGCGCTTCCACAGGGCATCAAACTCCTGAAAGTCCACCACCATTCCGTCCTCCAGTGTCCGATCTGTCTCAACAGACACTCGTACCTTCCCGGTATGCCCGTGCAGGAATCGGCATTTCCCGGGATGGTCCATCAGGCGGTGACTGTAACAGAACGTGTGTTCCGCAGAAATTTTCATATGGCGTACATCCTTTTCATCAGGTTTAACCGCTTGGATGCTGTTACGGCATCCCCCGTGGCCATGTCTCGCTCCACCAAGAGCATCTCCCTGCTCAAAGGGTACAAGTCCTGCACCGGTAAATCCCCGTGGAGGGACCGCAGGGCCGAAATCACATTCAACCACTCCGCCGCGCCAGCCCGCTCCTCAGCCACAACCGCCCGATAAAACTCCGCGCAGGACAAATTCACCGCATCGCGTACCGGCCAGAACCAAAAATGCGTGAATGTGTAATAGTCCGACACCCCCGGCGGGTAAACAACTTCATTGGTCCCCTCCTCCGTAGTCGCCCACCCAAGCCCGAGATGTGTCGAGGGTCGCTTTGGCTTTTGGGCGACAGTCGCCATGTAGTGCCCAAGCGCAAGCGAGAGTGGTCTCACCCTCTTGGCGAACGCCACCCCCCAGCGCCGGTGCTCCCACTCGAAGGAAATACCCCCTCCAGCGCAATCCCGACACAGCAAATTGTCAGAAAACCCTTTGGGGGTAGCGACGGCGAGGGTGCCCGGGGCGGAACTCCACGAGGAGGTGTTGTGCACGTCATAGACAGGCATAGTCGATAGGGTCTTTCGGCGGATGTCAGGTAGCAGACCGCTCCTCGAAGTAGGTGGCCCACATCACGGCATTCAGCCAGTCATTGCGCGACAGGAACGCCATGCAAGCCACAGCGCAGCAGTTTTCCAGCCCGAACTCCAAGGTGGATATATCAGCCCACCCGTCAAACTCCGCCAGGAACTCGGCAGTTTCTTCTCGACACCGGAACCTTGGATGGTCGGGGATCATGGGAATGTCCATTCGATTCCTCCAGCAGTTTAATCAGCACGAGAGTCTCTTGCCGCTCTCGTGTCAGTGCCTCGAAAAACAATTCGTAATATCGGCCCTCCCCAAACACAGATAAATCAAGCCTCGACAACAGGGACAACGACACGTCAATTTCGCGCTGCCTTTGATACAGGTCGTCGAGCATTGTTCCCTCTTTTGGCCAAGATGTCATCCAGCCGATCCTGAAAGCTGGGTGCAGGCAGATTCTTCACCTCATCCATCGCCTCAATCAACCGCTTGCGCAACTTCGTCAAGTGCGCCCTCCGGGTTTTCAGCCCGCGCTCGGATTCCTTGATGCGTCTGCGCAACCGCTTCAGGTATTCCGGGTAAGCGTTCTTGGCGTACGCGTAGCATTCATGCGCGTAGTATTCTTTTCCCCCGACCACCACGCACAACGGGGCAGTGCTTTCCACGGTCAGCGCCACCGTCGGGTCTGAAATGTGGTAGCACACCGCGCCCACCGCAACTGTTCCTCCATCACCAAACCGCATCTGTTACACCCCTTCAAAGAGTTCAGGATTGGATTCGCGAAACAAATCCCACACAACACTGGTTCCTTCAATTTCCCGCCAAGCCAAACGCATCAGCTCGCGCATCTGCGGGTGGGCCGCCCGATCCAGGCGCATCTTAAAGATGTGCAACCACTCCCGGAAATTCGCCTTGACGTGAATGGCCGCTTTCGTGCAGGTCGGCAGCACACTACGGGCAATCTGCGGGGATGCGCCCTGAGCGGTCAGCCGCATATAGGCGGTCTCAGCCGACCCCATCGCACTCAGCCACTCCGCATACTGTTCCTCGCCCAGCCCCGGCGGGCGCATCACATGAAGTTGCCGGTCAAACTTCGCTTTGTTGTACCCGACATAGCGAGTACTTTCTTGCGCGAACGAGCACACCCGGTGTCTGACAAGTTCGTGGGTAATTCCGCGCTCGGTGACGAAGCGCATGTGCAGATCGGCAAATTCAAGCATCGCCCAATGCCCCCGAGGGAACAGGACCGAACGAATCAAATCACCCGTCTTGCCCCGGGGTTCGGATTGGTAACACTCCCGCGCCGCCGCCTCGATGGCCTCATCGGGGTCCACCGTCATGCGGATCACTTGAGCTGTCGGTTGGATTACAATCATGTGTGCCCCACCTCGGTTGAATGTGCCGCGTCGTCAGCGGCGGTGAAATGCCGCTTTGGGTGCTTCCCCCCCACGAATTCCAATTGCAGCAAATTTGCACAGTCCACCAAATGCTCCAGATTGCCATCTTCGGTGTATAAATCCAGCCGCCGCTTGACATCGCTCACTCGATCCCACCGGCGCTTCCCGGGCGCTCCCATGAGACCATACCGCAGGGCACCCATCAGCAGACGGTTACGCTGCAAACGTTCAAACTCCTCCGACCACTCCGTCCGTGCCATAGACGACAACGGGGGGCACACCGCCGTAGCGCGAAGAGGAGGTAGCCCCGCTTTTTCCCTCCAGCGATCCCGCAAAAATTGATGGGCCAGCCAATCGTCGTGTGTCATTCGGCCAGCCACTCCTGCAAGCGGTGGATGGATTCTCCATCTTTCCAGTAAAACACTTGCAAGCCGTGGTTTTGCGCCGCTTGCCATTCGCCGACGGCCCCGGCAGACTGCTCCCACCCGGGCAGCATAACCACCCCATCGCAGCGGGCCAGCAACTCCAAATCACCGCCGAGCCACCTCTCATCCGGGCAAGACCCGTCGAAAAACGATGTGTTGGCGTGGGGGCAGATCACCGCAGCTCCCATCTGCCACAGATGCACCGCAACATCGCGGGCGGTTTCGATGTTTTTCCAGATAAAGTACACCCCCCGAGGGTCACGATACTTTCCGGCCACGTACAGGACGCGCACGTTTGGGTTCCTCCGCAGGTTGGTTTGTCGCGAGGCACACCGGGCACCCACACACCAGTGTCACGGCCTCTTCATCCGGCGGCGTGGTCAGCCGGTCCATCACCTCCTGCCGAAAATCCTGAATCTTCATCAGCTCGTCGAACAGGTCCTGTGGAATCGCCACGGCGAACCCCTTGACCTCCCAGCAACGAGGGTCGTCCACCAGCTTGCCCTCCCACGCCCCGTAACGGGTCAGCAGGTCGAACAAATCCACGTTGTTCTGGCACAGGCGCTCAAGATTCTCCTTCAGACAGATCATTCACCCCTCCTCCTGTTCCGTGCGCATCGCTTCCAGGATCGACTGCACAATCTGCTGCGCGGGAGTCGGGTCGTCCGAGGCCAAATCCTCCACATCCCCCGACAGCTCCATCACCACCCGACCCAAATCCTCCGGGTCATCCGCAATCCGCATCGTAATCATCGCCATCGTCCAACACCTCCGTTAGAATGTCACCCTCATCCGCCAGAAGATTCTTCGGCAAATGACGGTTCAAAAACTCCCTGCGGAGCGCCCGAACCGGACATGTGCTGCGCCCATCCTGCGGAGCCTTGGACAAGAACGCCTCCCGGGACTCCGCAACTGCCCGCACCGTGCGGAAAATCAACTCCGCATCCAGGTCCAGCACCTCACAGCAGGCGTCGAACGGCAGCGGCCAATCCCACGCCTTTTCCCGATAATCCAAGAACCACCTGAACGCCCAGTAGGTGTCCCGGCTGTCCCGCCATTCCCACCCATCCTCTGTTAACGTGCGGATTGCGGGCGTGAACAGCTCCCGGTAAGACACGTAAATAAAATTCGCGACAAACCGACGCATCTTCGCTTTCGGCGATCCCGGTATGATCCGCGCCACAGGCACTACCTCCCCCGAATGATGGACAGGGCCTTGCCGTGTTGGTTGGCGTCTTGCCGAAGCGTTTGTTCCGCCAAAGATAGAACGCCGGGATTGTTGTCGTAGCACCAGACCTCGCCACTTTTTATGTCTGGTGTGGCAAGAATTCCGCGAGCGAAACCGCAAGCCCCCGCGCACAAATCGACGACCCTCGACCCGTCCGGTATCAGGTGCCACGCCAGCTTCCGTGTCAGGTCCACCGACAGGGTGTTTACATAGCGCGGCACGCCTCGGCGGTATTCCCGGCGGAAGGGGATGACATCCGGGCTGTAGGGCTTCTGCTTGTTGGCGCTCAGGTGGTGTCGGGCGATTCGCCCCCTCCCCGGCGACCGCTCGACCAGCGCCCCGGTGTAATGCGACGTGACGAACCTCCGGGGCGAGTAAACCCCGAACGAAAACGGGAACACCAGTTCGTTTATCAGGGTCAGTGAGGAAGCGTCCACGGCGTTGCGCAGTGTGTGGTAGTGTGTCCATCCGCTGATAAATACCCCCAGTCCTGTAGGTTTTAACGCCACCGCCGCATGGGTGGTCAAGGATCGGTACAGTGTCTCGGGTGAAGTTGTTTCGTTATATCCTCCGACCAGTGCATCCTTCTTCCGGTTGTACAGGCGCTCGACGCGCTTCGGCCCGCCAATGGCAAATGGCGGGTCGCACACAACGACATCGACATCCGACTCGATGCTGGCAGTCAGGCTGGAAAGGTCTTGCTCAATCAGGTGAACGGTAATCAATGTTCATTCCCCCACTGTGTCGCGAACGCTTCGGCGACCCCGGAATACGTCTCGCTGCACAGCTTCCAGCGGTCCTCGGATGGGCCTAGTTTATTCTGCCCACAACCAACCAAAACCTTCATGCTGGTGTTCCTGAGATTAAGATTGCGCCCCGAAGGTGTCCCCGAGTTGAACCCCGGGGCGGTCCTGAATAGGACGGGTAGGTTTGCATCCGGTGATTAAATTTCTTTGAGCCGCAACCGCTCGGCGCGGCCTGATCTTGGCGTACAACGCATCCTGAGCCGCCCGCAGGTGATCCACCCCCAGCAGACGGAACACATCATCCACATTCCCCCGGTCGAACCGGGCCAAGGTTTCTTGTTCGCAGTTTCCGATGGCGCACAGCAGCAGAAAGATAATCCGCCCGTCTGCCGTGAAGATGTCCAGGTTCTCGAACCCCAGCTTGGCGATAACCCCCGCCCACGGCTCCATCTCGGTGTCCGTCATGTTCTCGGCGACCGCGACATAGGGCAGGCGGGCCTTGAAGACGGCATCCGCCGCTTCCGTGTGATGCAGTCGAAGGATTTTCTCCTCGAACTGTAGGTAGGAGTAGGCGTTTACCGCGTTGACCGCCTCGGGCTTGTCGGCCAGCAAATCGTCGAAACTGGCCCCCACAATATCGCAGATGGGCTTCAACGACCGGCGGACGGATTTATCGCGCAACTGCTGAATCCCCGTGCCGTCGTACACTTGCGTCATGCCGTAGCGTTCCCCACCCGTCCAAGTGCTGCTGTCCGCGCTGAAGAACGGCAGGAGACGCCACAGGGACGTTTTAGTGAACCCGAACCCATGCACCTTGCAACAATACCGCTGGGCCACGTTGAGGAATGCGTGGAGGCGGACTTCCGCTTGGGCATTTTCAACCCCGGTGATGCCGACATAGTGATGGCGGCGGCACATATCTTCCCAACCGCTTTCCAGTCGGTTGGGGTGCCACACGTAAATGATCGGCAGGCCCCCGTATTCCAAGGGCTTGAAATGCTCCTCCTCCCATTCGCGAATCTTGGAGTAGCCGAGAAGCTCACATAAATCCAGTTCCACCGCCGCGAAGATGTTCTCCTTGAACCGGTGCAGGAAGGTCAGGTAGTTGTCCAAATAATCTTGAATCTGCTGGTCGGCCCACTCACGCATGGTGTTGAGAAATGTGAAAGCCCCGGAGTCCACCAGAACACTTGTTCCGGGGTAGAGCACCGGAGCTTCCTGCATGAACTTCGGGCGCTTGCTGGACATATGGAAAAAAGAAATCAGCCACCGCCGAGACCCAGCTTTATACAGCAGGGACGGTCGGTTGGCGCTTTCGTCCACGCTGGCCAGAAACACGTAGCTCATGCCAAGGCCGCCTTTTCAATTTCGGCGATGATCTCGGAATTGCTCATATCCTGAACACGAAACAAGAACATTACATCGTCCCACGACTCCGCCGCCGCCAGGGCAAATGCGAGGTAGCGGGAACGCACGACCAGCGACAAATCCTTGTCACGCACCGGGCGGGGCATAACCGGCCAAGGGAGAGTATCCTTTACCCCGGGCTTCCCGTCCTGATCCCAGATCGACGGATCGTACGAGCGAGTGCCCTTGTCCGAGATGACCTCCAACAACCCCAAGTCCGTCCCCGTGATCTTCCTCGCATAAGCGAGGAATTCCCGCATCACGTCGCGCTCCTTGCTCCCCACCAGCGCCACCGCACCAACAACGGAACAGAACGCCTCCAGTGGTAGATAGAGATAAAGGTTGTTTTTTTCAAACACCCCCAGCGCCATCACACGGCGATTCTGTGTGCGAATCATAAACATGGTCAGTTCCCCCGAGAGTTAATTTCCGGCGGCAAACGCCTGAAGGTCATCGACGATGGAATCCACGCCGGAAAAATCCGTCAGGACGGTGTAATACTTTGAGATCGGCTCCAAGGAACTCTTCCCCGCGCCGGTCAAGTCAATGCAGTGCAAGCTGATCGAATTGTTTTGCAGCCGGGTCTGCAACGCTCCCACGGACGAAAACCCGGTATCCATGTCGGTGATTAGCAGCAAGTCCGCGTGGGACAGGTACTTGTCGGACATCGACTGCTTGGACGCGACGATCTCGTCAATCGCTTCCAGCGTGGAATTCATCACATCGGTTCCACCGCCCGAGGTGTCCAGCCGCGCCAGCGCGTTGAACAGGTGCGCGTAATCTTGGGGTGTTTCAGCCTTACAGCGGGATTTCTGGTCGATGCGCGTGGAGAAAAAACCGAAGTGGCAGATGCCGCCGTTTTTCTGGATGGCCCGTACAAACCCGGCGGCGATCACGGCGGCAGCCTGAATCCGCGTGGTCAGCCCGCTGCGGTAAGCTTGCCCCGTGCGAACCACGGCGTCCGCCATTGATCCGGAGCAGTCGATCAGCACGTACATGACTTGCTTCTTGCGCTTGAACGAAACCAAGTCCATGCCTTGCAGGTCCCCCATCGTGACCTTCAACGCCATGTCATCATCACTCAGGCTGGCGTCCTTGGCCTTGTGGGCATCCGCCACGGAGTCGATATAAACGGTCTGAACCGAATCCCCGCCCTCGGTCGTCTTGTCGTCGAATTTGTCGCAGCTCATCAGGCCGGACTGAATCTTCTGCGCCAGTTGGAACAGCCGCAGGTCGAACTTGGTCAGCGCCTTGACAATGGACTGGAAAGTCGGCAGGGCCGACTGCCCATGAAATTTGGCGGCAGCAAAATCCGACCCCCACTGGCCGGTTTGAGCTCCGATGCCGTTCAACACATCGCCAACCCCCGGCTCATCCGCAAACTGCGTTCCCGCTGCCAGCACGTTGAGGGATGTGTTTGCCATCGCCATCGGGTCAAACAGTGGGCAGTCGTTGTGTATCGGGTGGTTGGAATCCATCCGCCCGGTGCGGTTCAAATTGCTGCCGAACCGGCAGGCATTGTTGTGTTGGCAATCCGCGCAGATAGCCTTGGTGGCGTTGTCCTCCAAGCGCGTGAGCGCCGCCAGAATTTCATCAATGGCCTGTTCGGTACCCACCCCCAGAGTCATGGCGGACACCAGGCTGGAAGACAGCAGATCATTCAGCGCCTTGCGGCGGCGCAGCAACCCAAGATAAACGAACGACGGGTTGGGGGGATTTTTCTGGTGCGCCGCAATATCCCGACACGCCTTTTGGATCACTTCCCGCCGGATTTCCTCGACCGTCATCGGGTAATCGCCCGACTCGAAAATCCGGTAAATATCCCACACCAGCCCCGGGTCCGCGCCCCACTTCGTGATCGACGCCTTGACTCGATCTTCGTCTTTGACCGGCCCCCGCGTAACACGAACGGTAACATCCCGGCTCACTTCCCGAACTTCTGCGAACGTGGTCATGACTGCCCCACCATGCGGTTGAATAGGTCAGAGATTGCGTCCTCCGAAAACATGGCCCACCCGTCCGCGTCGGGGTCGGAGGTGGATTTGGCGGGCTTCACCGATGCGCCGGTGGCTTTTTCCAGATATTTCGTCAGGGCTTCGTCGCAGTCTTGGCCGCCGGTGTAGGGGATGCCCATCATCTCCACAATCTCAGTCACGGTCTCGGCCGCCAGCGACGACAGTTGAGGAACTTTTAATCCCGCACCCTTCATCAACGCCAACACGGCCAGCCGCTTCGTCTTGGAAATTTTCTTCACCCCCTCGATCACCCGGTGCGCCGCGCATCGAGCCAGCAGCTCCGCTTCAATTTCCTTGGCCACCGCCCCGTGCAAGGTCGCAACCTCCGTGTTTCCTGATTCGTACATCAGCGAGGGGATCAGGTTCGGAAAATCGGAGATGTAGTCATACGCCCCCAGCGCCCGTTGCAGGGCCACAAATCGACGCGGCGAAACATAGAACTGCTTGCGGGACATCGACACGGCCAGCTTCGCCAGCGACTCCGGAACCCCGATGCGCTCCGCCGCGTAGGCAACCCGCCGGTGCAGCAGTTGAATATCGCTGAAATACAACGGCGGAGGCGTAAAAGACTTCGCCGCCGAGCTGATGGAAATCTGCCCGAAATCCTCCGCGCCGTACTGCCGATCCATGTTGTGTCGGATGGTGAAGCGGTCCAGGACCGCCACCATCTTCTCGTCCCGCGAGGAGAAGTTGGTCGTGGCCACCGCCGTCCACAGCGGAATCCGCTGGTGCCAGCGACCATACACCACCTCGCGCTCATTCAGTGCCGACAGCAACATGCGGCCAACGCGGGGAGGCGCATCCATGAATTCGTCCAAGAGCGCGAAATGGGCCTCAACCATCGAGCCTTCCGTCTCATGGACAATCCGGGCTTCCTCGCGCCAGATTTTATGGTTCACCGGCCCGAAGATGTCCTCGAAGGTTACGCCTTCCCCGAATTGCAGCGCAAATAGATTGGATTTACGAATACCGCCCAGGAATTTTCGGGCTAAATGGCTTTTTGCCACGCCCGCCGGACCTTTGATGAACAGGTGCTGCTTGGTCAGGACCGCCACGGCCAGCAGGTCGATCTCATAATCCATGCGATAGTAGGCGGACTTGAAGGCCGAGATGTATTCGGTGAACCGCTGATGGGCTGCTGCTAGTAGAGTGCTGCTCATGTTTAGCCGTTCTCCAAGATTCTGACTGCCACCCCTCGGTCTGGACTTTTCCAAACAAAGTCCTTCGATGCAAGAACATTTTCCGGCTTCGTGCATTTTTTTAGATTTTTGGCCATTGTCCGCAGAGTGGCGGGCACGTAACGGAACGGGTTTCCACCGTCTTCCATTTCGCGCTCCATGATCCCCGCAACCCTCTCCAGCAACGCGATCTCCGGGTATTCCCCGCGAAAACGGCCAGGGTCCTGATCGAAGACGACTCGCTGATTGCAGTAGGCCCGCAGCGCCCCCCACATGACAAGCGCCCACTCCGGAGTGTCACCCGGCAGAAATGTTGGAACCTCGATCTCCGTCGGTACCGTTGTTTTGGGCTTCGTCTTTGCACGAACAAACTTTGCCATCGTTACATCCCCCGAGTGAGTGTTCTTCCAGCGCGATCTGAGCCATAGCGGCGGCCCCTTCCTGCATCCCGCACATGAACGCCATCGTCAGCGCCCTGCGCACCGGCCAGTGCCACCAGCGCAGATTACTCTGCTCCCACCGGTCAACCGCCTCCATAATTTTCATCGACACTCCGCTCTCGTCCATATGCTCTCCCGTTTACTGAGGTTCACGCTGCCCAATCGAGGCCGCCGTTGGTCTGGTGGCCTCCGTTGGAAAGCGCCGTCTCACGATTTCCCGGGGTCGGGAATAATTTCGACAATCGTGAGCGATGCCACATACTGCTCGACCTTCTGGAACACTGGGGACTGCGCACCAATCGCATCGCGCAGCACCAGCAGACCCGCGCCCAAGATGATGAACGCCTCGCGGTCCACGGGTATCTGGCCGACCGAGACCTCCGCCAACGGGCCAATCACTTGATCCACCAAGCCCGCCACGGGGATACCCCGGCCTTCACGCCACTGGGTGTCCATGCCGACAATGGCGTTTCCGACAGTAGCCGCCACCGCCTCGGGCAACCGGTGACCCTCGGTGACGTACAGCGCCGCGATCAGCGGTCGCATCGTCCCGTACTGTTCCGCCGAGATGGTCTCACTCGGCACGAACGGTTGCGTCGTCGGAGCGGATGCGCACGACACCAGGAACAGGCACACAACGGCGTTCAACCACTTCATCGCGGGCCTCACTTTCTGGCGGCGCGGGGGCGTCCCCGTGTCACCGCCGCCTTCTTCGGGCGCTCAATCACCGAAACCACGCCCATCTCCGGGACGACCACGAACAGGCGCTGGAGGTCTCGGGACTGGCAGACATTCGCACCGTCGTCGGCGACCGCCGCGTCCACATCCGTCTGGGAGATGCCCGCATCCGCCGCGCTGGCCTTGTCGTCGGGGTCGATGTCATACCCGCCCTCCGAGACCTCGGCGGCACTCTGAAGCGGGAAACCGTCAACCCACCATTCGCCGTTTCGCAGGTAGGGCTGCTCCGGCATTTCACCGGCGTCGTCCAGATAGCACGAAATCATCCGGGCGAAGGGGACGCGCAGGTGTTCCGCGTCGGCGGGCAGGCCCTCCAGATCGCTCAGCGTCACGCCGAGGGCCTCGATCTCCTCGTCGTCGCACAGGGCCGCGAACTCCCGCAATTGGATCAGGGCGGCATCCCAGTCCGCCGAGCCGTCCTTGATCTCCTGATCAACCAGCGCCAGTGCCTCGGCCTCGTAGTCGCTCAGCGCCGAGGCGTCTTCCGCCTCTTCGGCGGGCGCTTCGCCCTCGACCCCACCCATGTCCGCCGCGATGGCTTCGATGGCTTCGTTCAGGTCAGCCTCGGACTCATACCCCAGAACGCCCAGAACCACTTCCAGCGCGTCGGCGTAGGACTCATCCAGCGTCTGAGACAGCGCCGCGCAGATGTAGTCAATAGTGGCCCGAATGTCGTCGTCCTCCGCCTCGGAGAACTCGTCCGGGCTGTAGCCGAATGACGCCATCAGGGCGTCCAGCTCTTCGCGGTTCATCTCCACCAGCTCTTCCTGAGTCGGCAGGGCTTGAACCGGTTCTTCGGCGTCCGGCACCGGTTCCGGCTTTGGGGGCGGCGGGGGTGGCGCGGGAGCGGGGGTCTCCGGTGTGGCATTCTTCGGTGGGCGACCACGCTTCTTGCGCGGCTCCGGTTCGGCTTCGGCAACCGGGGCGGGAGCGGGAGCAGGCGTGGGGTCCAGTGTTGCGACCAGATCGGCGAGTTCGGCAATCAGGGTTTTGATTCGTGTGAGTGACATTTATGTCCTCCTGTGAGTTGGTTACTGCGGAACAACCGGCGAGTCGAGTTACACATCCCCCCTTCCATCCGCCATGTCATAGGCGCGTTTTGCCTGAAGGCATGAATCACAAAACCCACAAGCCACCGACCCCTCGCGATTGCACGAAACCGTCAGTGGGCGTAAATGGGCAGGAATTCGGCTGGCAACCTGATGTTTATCCAGATCGGCGCACGGCATAAGCAACCGGATGCGGTCGTCCCCACCCAAACCAAAACAGGCGTTCAGCGCCTGAGCAAACAGTTGCAAGTTGTCTTCGCGCTGGTCGGGGAAGGATTCCACGCCCTCGAAAATCCGGTTGGTTCCCCCAAACACGACCACCCCGATTCCGTTGACCACGGCGTATTGCCACGCGGACAAGAGGAATTGGCAGTTCCGCCCGGGCACAAAAAAGTCCTTCCCGCAGCCCGGAATTGACGAGCTCATTTGAGCTTGTGGAAGTCTTACGTGCTTAAGTGCAAGACTATCAACCACCCGCAATTCTTGCGCGATTGTAATTACACGCTCTTGCTGGATGGAAGGTGAGGGAGTGAAGTGAAGAGGAATTACCGGTTGAAACTGTTCGATGGACCAAAGCAGGCAGTAGGTAGATTCAATCCCCGCGCTGAAGAGGACGACCGCCGGTTCGGTTGAGTAAGTCGTAGGTTGCGCCGTCGCCATCTGTCTGCCCCGTCAATGTTTTGACTACCAGTTGCCGCTCAAGACACGCTGCACAGACACCGCATAACCTAGCCAAGTCGTTAAGGCATGTCCAGACTTTTTTTAGGGGTGCCCCCGATTTTTTTCCCCGGGCGACCACTTGCCCGTATGTCAGCCCCCGGTAGGGCATCTCTACCGCCGGGGGCAAGTCCGAACAGGCCGAAAAACGCTCTACGAGGCCCGCCACAGCCTCCGGAGTGTTATCGACGGACTGCAAGGCCCGTCGGCACGTCGCCAGCCTCAAATGCGTCTTCCGGGCCTCGGCGGCTTGCATCGCAAACCCAACCAAAAGGCCATACCTCTGGGGGACGTACCACATCTCATAATCGTCTGACACTTCGACCCCAGGCTCGCCCCCCTCGGGCACCGGGGAGTAACCCAAATACCGTGCGACCGCTGCGGGGCTATAACCCAAAAACCACCGGTCGTCGGCCAGTTTCAGTGAGGACAGAGCATCCGACCGGTATTTTACCCGAAGGAACTCCACACCCATCTCGGCGCAGAGCTTGCGCCACCACGCCTCCTGCCGGTTGGAAAACGTGAGGCCCTCGTTGACATAGAGGGCCTCGGCATCACGATATTCGTGCAGCAACACAGCGGACTCCAACCCGCAAGCATTCAGGAGGATCACAGCTTTGGACGTGCTTTCTGCCGCTTGGGGGTGGCGTGGGCGTAACCAGCCATTTTCCGACCCATGCGGATCATTGCCTTTTTCAGCGCCCCAGCGCCCTTGTAACCGGCGGGGGACTGCCCACGAGCGAAGGCAAGCCCCTTAGCTGTCAACCTGTTTTTCGAGTTGATGTACCCGGCACGGCGCATCGCAGCCTTGACGCGATTCTCCGATGTGCCCCGGAAGCCGCCCTTGGATTTGGCCGCTGCGAAGGTTTTGGGCTTGCCTTTCGGCCCGCCTCGAATCTTCCCTGAGCCTTTCGTTGCCATGATCAGTCGCTTTCACGCCTGAGAATCGCAGCCTCGACAAACGCCACCTTCAGATTTCCGGATTCATCGGGCTGGGCAGCGCCCTCCAAAATAAATTCCCCGAGCTCCCACTTGGCACGGATGCTCCGGGTTTCCAGATAGTACGTGGCATGAAGCAGGGCCTCCATCGCAATACTCCGCGACAGGTGATTCCAAACCACCATAATCAGCCCCCCTTGGTCAACCCCCTGTTCGACCAAGTGGGTGACATACAGCGCCGATCTCTGGGGGATGGTGTGGGGCTTGATACGTACCACCCCGGGCAAACCGGGGTCGATGCGAATCGTGCGGTACACTCTTTGGTTCCCGACCCGCACCACGGTGTTGCTTTGCTCGTCCATACGATTCGTCTCTCCGGGCAAGTAAGTCATGCAGCACTTCCACCTCCACCGCGCCCAACAATAGCATAAAATCTTGGACAGGTAAAATGACACATTCGCGTTTTTTCCGCGTTCGGCTCGTCTGCTTTATCCACCCGGTTTGAAGACGCCCATTCGTGGGGAGCTGCTCCAATGCCTCCCACCCCTTGAACGACGCGGCGGATTTACACTGAATGTTCATTGGAAAATCGTCCAGCAGCACGTCGATTCCCTGATTTTCGTCCTGATTCTGCGCCTCAGACACATTTCTGCGGGCCGAGGGGTCCAGCGCCTTCACGATATTGACCACCTCGCGCTCCCAGTTGTGGCCCTTGGTTCTGGATTTCAGCCCCACATCACACCCCTTTCTGACTCAAGGCGGCGTCAATTCCGCGCCGGGACAATTCACGCGAGACCGTCTTAGTCCGGGCCACAAACGCCTCGATCCGCCCATCCAAGGCCAGCACCATCGCCTCCAAACGCACGACCTCCCGGTGCAATTCCTGCCACGAGTAATCCGCCGCCAGGGCCGCCTCCTGCTGAATTTTCGGCAGGTTGTTGTGCTGGAACCGGAACGCCGCCTCAAAATCCCGCAGGCTTTCCTTGGCCCCCATCTTCTGCACTCCGAGCAAGCTCAGACGATCCTTGGCGTAGGCCACTTTTTCCGTTTCGGACCAATAAAATTGCAACAGCTCCTGCATGGGCAGTCGGGTGATGTCCCCGTGCGGAGGGAGTTTGTAATTCGCCGAGGGTTGCGGAACCGGCTCCAGCAGGGCGTCCAGCTTATCCGGCGTGAACATCCACGACGGAATGGTCTCTACGTCTGAAGAGGCTGGGGCGGGTTGAGGCTTGCGGGCAAAGCGCACATTTCGCGGCATGGGTCTGCTCCTTCGTGAGATACTCGGACTTCAGGGTAAAGCAGTCGGGCGCAAACGCGCACCATCTGCAAGGCAACTGATCAGGGTCTTCGCTGACACGCGGGGGCAGAGGCTTACCCTCCACCACCGTTCCGTAAATATCGGAGTACGCCGTTTCTACAAAATCGGCCTCAGGGCCGTCTTCCAGAATAAATTCCCGAACGCCCCCGTCCGACTCGGTGATGGCATCCTTGCTCTCGTAATACAACACTCCCCGGCGAATGCCGCGACTGCGCAAATAGGCATAAATCTGGGGGGCATCCTTCACCAGTGCGCTGTCAGGCAGCTTCGTATAACGGCGGGGGCCGATGGACTTGAAATCCACCAAAATCTTTTCCCCGCCCGCCAATTCAACAATTTGGTCGATGGTGCCTTCGATCTTCAACCGCTCATCCCGGAATTCATACTCGATCCAGTCCAAGCATGTCGTAATCCCGCTGTCAGGGTATTCCCCCAGCGTCAACAGCAGGGCTTGCATCCGGGCGTGAAACGAGTCCCCGACATTGAACACATGCTTGAAGCTGCGGACCTCACGCGTAAGGATCGGTGAGGGCGTCGGGAATGCCATCTTCAGGATCATCGCCCGCAGACAGCTCATGCTGGAGGGGTGCAGGTATCCGGGGGTTTTTTTCCTGCCGCCAAGCGAAAGGACTTTTTCCCACACGCGGACCTCGTTGGCGATCAGACGTTGCTTGAACTCCCCGCCCAGGTCGTCGGTTTCGGCCAGCCGCAGCAAAAACTGATCTATGAGAGGGTCGATCAACCCTGTTTTCTGAAGGCTGGCCCGAACTGAGGCGTTGATCCGCATATTGCGTAAAATCCTCCAAGGGTATTACCGCGAACTGCTGTCCATCCCCGAACTCTACCACCAGCAGCGGCTTGCGGCCACTCGACAATGCTTCGACGCCGATTTTTTTCAACACATCCGCCTTCAGGGGGTACTGAAGACTTTTTGTGTACTTGTGGTCGGCCAAGTAATCCTCGGTGATAACATCCCCCGGCATCGACGCAATCGCGCCGGACGCGGGGACTCGACGGCCCCCAAGCTTCACCGACAGCTTGCGCTCATCGCGCCTTGACTTCCTTGACGACATGCCCGTTTCCTCGCAGTCGGCGGTCTTGCTCGGCCATTTGGCCCAGCGTTCTGCTTTCTGCCGCCCTCCACGCCTCCGTCAGACATTGCACCAGCGAGCTCGTCGCGGCCCGAGGATTGTAAACAGCCCAAACCTTCTTGCTGGCCTTTTCCGCCCGCAGCACATACATCCGGCGCTGATCGTAGGCTTCCCGCATCCGAGCCGCCAGGCTGTCCACGCTCGGAACAGCCCAATGCCCTTGAGTGGACCTGTTGTAAAATCCGTCCTCGGTGGGATGCACCCACTTTTCAACGTCAACGACCCCTGCCGTTTCTGGTGTGACAAAATCCGCCATACCCGTCGAGGCGGGGGCAATCACCGGCTGGCCCATCGCCATCGACTGCGCCACGGTCAATCCGAAGCCCTCACCCTTAGCGGCGTGGACCATGCAGTGATGCTTACCATACAACTCCAACAGGGCCGCATCGCTGATTCGCTTGGTGGACTGACTGATGCGCTTGTCAGCATCAACCATCTTGCGCACTTCCTCCTCCACCAGCGAAGGAGCCGCCGACCACCGGCGGGAATGGATATGCAACCGAACATTCCGGCGCGAAAAATCACTTGTGGGAAACGCCTTCTGGAACGCCGCGACCAGCACTTCGATCCCCTTACGCATGATGGGGGTCGATACGAAGAGGAACCGATACGGCTCATCCCGGCTTGGGATTGTCCAGCGCCCCTTGGGGGCGTACATCGGGTTCAACGGAAGCGGGCACACCCGAATCGGAGTCTTAACCCCCGAGACCAAAAAGGCTTGTCGGCAGAACTCCGACGGAACCAGCACCATGTCGAAGGGGTCGAACAAGTCAGCCCGCCCCGATGGCAGGCGATCCGTCTCCCACATCGACATGCTCACCAGGCAGGGGGCGGGGGGACAGATGTACAGGTCCTCGGGTATCGTGATCGACAAGGCAATTTGCGGCAGATACTTGGGTTCCTTCTCGCCGAGCGCCCGGATTTTAGGGTCGTCCGAGCAGGCCAAGTCGTTGAACGGGTTCATCGGGTGCCAGTAGGGCACCACGTTGATGCCGCGCTCCAGCAACATTTTCGCGTAGAGGTTGGTCGATTGCCCGTAGCCGTCCGCCGTGTCCCAGTAACCCGCCAAGGCGAGGCCCGTTGCAAACGGGTCCCCCAAGCAGGCGCGGTTACGGACTTGCGCCTTGATAAACGGCGTGACCAGATTTCGGGGGACATCCACCGCCGACCCGCGAAAGATAGTGGTTTCCCTGAAGGGGGAAGACGGGGCGCGGTCGGTGCAGAGGCGTAAACGTAGCACAGGGGTCTCCTACTTGCTTGACAAGCCGATGATGGATACGGGATACCGCTGGAACATCTTTCCGTCCAAATACGCCTCGAAGTAATGAGGCCCCGCAGCCACCACCACGCAGTCCAGCACCTCCAGCACCGCGTGTCTCCAACCGGGGTGGGTACTCTTGATGGCGTGTTTGAAAATAGGCTTGTCGGGGTCCTTGGCGGCGGAAAACTTCAGGGAGAACTCCACGCTCTCCTCCGCCGAAAAGAATGTCAGCGCGAACCCGAAAGGCAGGAGCACCGGCAGGCTCTCCACCGCGAACTGCTCGATCAGCCCGCAGTAGGACAAGTTGCCGGAGCTCTGAATGGCGTAGTCCTGTATAACGACAAAATAGGCCGAGGGGTTGAACGCCCCCGTGTGGGTGGAAATGTCCCGATAAAAATCCGGTCCTTGATCGGTTTCCAGCGGAAATTCCGTATTAAGCAGCCGCTCGTCCGGCACGGCGCGGGGGTGAGGAGACAGCAGGCTTTGAGGCTCGGGCGGAACTGCGTTTGATTGCCGACGACGTGGGGGCATGGGGCGCGACCTTTTGGGGGCTGAACCCTAGATCACCACTTTGCAGCAGCAATAGGGTTGTCGAGTAGATGTCTTGAGCCAAGGACCGATCCGACTGAATGGCTCGCAGTGCGCTGCCCCGCCCCCGCCCCAACTCGTTACCCTTAAAACTATACACATGGCCAGTGCTGATTTCAACCGCGCCGTAATACACGGCATAATCCAGCAATGAGGAGTCATTCCCGAATTTTCCCGCCTCGCGCTCAATCCCATCCGCATCGGTTACTTTCTGCGAGAAAAACATCGTCGTCGCCGAAACGGCATCCGGCCCGCCGCATTTGTTTTTCCGGATTGTCCACTTCAGCTCGTAGGCGTAAGTCTCATCGAACTTGATGTTATTTCGCTGCACCTTGCGGTTCTTGGTCGAAACCACGCGGCATTCCACTGTCACCGAGTTGGCGTGGCGGCGATGCCGACCCCCAGGCGCGTCAATGCCCCCCACCGGCCCGTACGTAGCCATGCGGTCTCGCGCTTGGTTGATGTGCATGATGGTGTTCCCGCTCCCGGGGCGCAACCAACTCTTGCGCAGGGCCGGAAGAATTCGGCGGCGAATCCCCGAGGAGATCAACTGCGCTTGTGCCCCGACCGTGGTGTAATCCTCCATCTCGTTTTCCAGCTCACCCTCTTTGCTGAGCTCCGCGATGGAGTCGGTGATCCACAAAATGTGGTCGTCCGGGTCGCTGGTCAATGCGGCGTACAATCCGTCAAAAACCTGCTCCCCCTTTTCCGGGAGAAACAACAACATCCGATCCGCCGGGATGCCCATCGACAGCGCCCATGAATAGGTCATCGCCTTTTCCAAGTCGGTCCACACCACGTAAACATTTTTCGGGCTGACATTGGCAAACGCGGGGTCCGACAAAAACGCCTTGGCGGCAATCATGGCCAAGGTGGACTTGAAGGAACCTTCGGGGCCGTACAACTCGACGATACGACCAAACGGAAATCCCCCACGGAGCAGCAGGTCCAACGCCACTGACCCCGTGGAGAATTTCCGCACCCGCAACCGATCTTCGCAATCCGACAGCCGGTACACGGTGTCGGGGTACTTCTTGTTCAGCAGCGTCAACACACTGTCAATGCTCATGTAGAGGCCCGGGTGAAGAGGGATTGGCGCTTTGGAGGCCGACCGCGTGGACGGCTGACCCCGAAGGCGGTAAGCACATCAGTGTCGTCGCGGAAATGCGACAGAAGGAATTCCCGCAGCTCCATTTTCCCCGCAGCCACCAAGAACGCATCCGACACCGCCTTGGAGACGGGATTCTGCTCCGCCACCAGAACGTATGTCGCGGCGGCCACGAAGTCCTTTTTCTTGAGCTTTTCGGTGGGGAGGGTTGACCCCTCATCGTCACCCTCGGCGCTGGAAGGCGGTGGCAGCTTCGCAGCCTTCCGGCGGCGAACTGCCCGCTCAATCCGATCCTCCGCCTCCGGTGCGCGGTCCTCCGAAGCCAGCAGGGCCTCCAAGGCCGCGTTCTGGTCCGCCTTGGGCCGCTTGGCCAGTTCCGATGCCTCGTAACGAGTGATCTTCCCCTCAGCCAGCGCCCGCTGCACTTCCGGGGTGGCCCGCCTCCACGTCGCCAGGGCGCTACGGATGGTCGAGGACGGCTCCGCCAGCATCTCCGCGATCTTCGACGGGTCCATGCCCCCTTCGGCCAACTGGAAAGCCGTCACGCACAAAGCCGCGAACGTCGGGCTTTTGCGGTGCTCATTCTCGATGTGCGCCTTGACCAGCGAGGACACATCCGACAGCTTGTGAATCACCCGAGCCACGATGGAGGAGAACTGCTTCTTGCCGACCGACGCCAGATACTCATGCGCCCGGAACCGGCGCAGCCCAAACACGATCTCAAAGGTCTCGTTGCCGAGGTCCCGCAGGAACACTGGCTGCAAGAGGCCCTCCCGCTCGATGGTTTCGGCGAACGCAATCAGGTCGTTGTCGAACTTCGGCGACCCCGCCGAATCGAACAACTCGGGCCGATACTTCTGGAAAATCTCGGGAACAACGATCTGCGACAGGTGAATCTTCTGCAACTGCTCGTTCATGGTAGGTAACTCCTCAGTTCATTTCGCCCCAGTTTTTGCCAATCTTTCCCGAGGCCGACAGCGGGGCCTTAATCGGGAACGTCGTAATCGCCGGTGGGCGGGCTAGCTCTTCCTCAGCGATTCGTTTGGCCTCTTCGGCGGAGTCGTCGGGCGCTTCCATCAACAACTCGTCGTGAACTTGCAGCAGGATGTGTGCCCCCGTTGCACGAAAATCGTCACGACGAACCAGCCGGATGGTCGCCTCCTTGATGTACTGCGCCGCCGATGCTTGGATGATGGAATTGCCACAGATGCGCTCCGCCTCGGCGCGGAGCGAGTCACTGGTGGAAGTCATGTTCGGGACGGTGCGTATTTTCCCGTTCAGCAGCGTGATGTATCCGTGCTGACGGTGCCACGCGAACAAGGCTTCCCGGAAGGGCAGAATCCGTCGATACAGGCCAAAGAATCGTGCGCGGTAGTGCTTCGCCTCCTCCAAGGTGATGGCAATCCCTGCGGACTGTAATTGCTCCATCAATCTACGCGCCGAGCACCCGTAAATCAAGGCAAAATTCAAAACCTTCGCCTCGTCGCGGGTGCAGCCAACGGTATCAGCGGTCACTTGGTGGACATCCCCGCCCTCACGAATCGTCTGTATCAACACGGGGTCGCCGCAGAAGTTGGCCATCAGCACCATCTCCATGCGGTCGTAGTCCACGGCTACCAGTGAATGCCCATCACGACTGATAAACCCTTTTCGTATCGGCCACTCCTTCGCCCGCTTCGGGATCGTCTGGAGGGCAGGCAGTGTCACTGCAAACCGCCCCGTCTTGGCCCCAACCGTGTTCATGCTGGCGTGGAGGAAGCCGTAGCGATCCGCCATCGCCGGGATGCCACTTTCCGCCCTAACATACGTGCCGAGCAACTTGTTGACTTCCCGGTAAGACAACAGCAACTCGCACAAGGGATGCTGGTCCCGCAGCATCACCAGCGTGTACTCGTCCACGCTGTTCCCGGTTTTTGTGGCCCGGATCGGGTTCAGCCCCAGTTGTGAAAACAGAATTTCCCTGAGTTGCGGAACCGAGGATAGATTAAACGGCCTTCCGACAAGGCGATACGCCTCCAGCTCCAAGTCGGAAATTCGCAAGCTCATTTGAGCTTCCATCTGGCGGAAGAAATCCACGTCGATCCGGAAGCCCCTCCGCTCGGCCTCGATAAAAATGCCCAGGATCGGTTTTTCGATTTCTCGGTAGTAATACATCTGGCGCTTGGCGTGGAGGCGCAATTCCGGGACTTGGACCTGGCACCTATCCTCGTGATCATAGTACCGGCCCGTCGTGAACGCCTGATACAGCCGCCCCGTGGCCACCACGTCATCGCACCCGTACTCCAACGCGTCGTCCGGGTCGTTCAGGTCGATGGCCTTGGTTTCGCGCAGGAGCATCCCGACCATCTGCGCCAACTGCTTCAGGCCCTTGGGCCGCTCCTCATCACCACTGTGCGACTTGATCATCGTGCAGTCGTAATCCGCAACCCGAACACCGTGGTTCAGCAGGACGTTGATGTCGTAATTCGCGTTGTGGCACACAATCTTCAACTCGCGAAATATCGGCAGCAGCGCAGAGACGACCTTCGAGGCCAGTAACGCCCCGGGCATTTTTGAGAAATGGGTGAACACGCCAACCGGCCCTGTGGCCGGATGGTAGAGGGTTATCAGAAAAGCCCGCGCACGGTCCAGGATCAGGGCGTTCTTTTTCAACACCGGGATGCCGGGGTCTGACACGCCGATGGTCTCGGTATCCAAGGCGATCCACGTCGCACCGGATTCGAGCACTTCAGCGACAAACTGGCGAATGTCGGATTCTGTCCTGAGAAGACGCGGCACGGGAAAAAACTCCGGGGGAAATTGGTGGGGGCGGAGAGTGAAGCCGCCCCCACCAGAACAGTTCCTACAGCCCGAGAATCAACTTCTGGTCTTCCACCGACGGCGGGGAGTAGAACTCCACAATCCCCTTGCGCCCACGGCGTTCGAGCTTCGCGCCCTTGGCGGTCAGCGGGTCGCCCTCGTAGATTTCCTCGAAGTCGAAGTTGACCACGCGGCCCTTGCCCGACCCTTCCACGGTCAGATTGGCCACCACGTTCTGAAGTGACCCCCCGTTGCGCTTGTCGGCCATCTTCTTCAGCCGGGTGCGGATGTCGTTGGAGGTCGCGACCAGGAACCGGATTTGCGGTTCCGGGTGCAGGACGCCCTTGCGATCCGTGTAGCCCGACAGGTTCACAACCTCGTAAACCTGATGGAACGTGGCCCGAACGTCGATACCGTACTTGACGAACATATCGTTTTCCGGCTCCGGGCGTGTGTAGTAGCGGTTGTTGTGGAAGTAGCGCCACAAACCGCACAGCTCCTTGTCATCCAAAAAAACGATCTGAATGTCCGTTCCATCCATCAGGAAAATCTCAGGCGAACGCGCCTTGGCGTTCTGAGCCTGTTCCCGTTCCTGCTGGCGGATGGCCTCCTCGACTTTATCGCCCATGAACATCCACGAGGGGGCGGCCACCCCAGATGCCGGTTTGGTCGGTTCGGCGGGGGTCGGGGTGGGGGCTGCGGTCCTTCGGTTAAACAGCGGTGGCATTTGATCCTCCTTGTTTGGGTTCCCAAATGTACATTGTCAGTTCCGGCCACGCCAGCACGAGGCTGTTGTAAGCCAGCGCCTCGCTTGACCAGCTATTCTTCTCGCAGATTTTGTGAAGCCGGTAAGAAAGCTCGCGCGCCATCTCGCCAACCGTGCCGCCGAGCTTGCGAAGAAGGTCAGCCGCCCCACTTTCGCCGTGCTGGTCGAGGGCACGAATGAGATGCTGCGTTGCCTCCCATACGGTCAGCCGCTTGTCCGAGGATGGGTCCCAGTCCTCCGGCAGTTCGTCCCTTTTGACCAGCCGGACCTTGCCACTCCTCGCCACGACGA
>Ga0116143_10001977_pt1 | contig 23359 bp, 21 predicted proteins | sample AD_UKC034_MetaG_FD_89745 | JGI IMG/M metagenome (GOLD analysis project Ga0116143, IMG submission 89745) | Active sludge microbial communities of municipal wastewater-treating anaerobic digesters from USA - AD_UKC034_MetaG | ecosystem: Engineered > Bioreactor > Anaerobic > Digestate | place: USA...
GCGCGGCACGGTCATCGTATAGGCATAATCCGTGCTGTTGGTGTCCGGCAGGCTGTAGGGATTGAAATTGGCATCGCCATCAGGGCCGTCCTTGCGGGTATAGGAAAGCGTGCCGGCCTGCGCACCGTTCTGGTAAATCGTCACCGGGCTGCCGCCGAAGCAGGACCACAAAGACGACGGGTCGGGATTTTTCCAGGAGAAGGCGAAATACCCGCCGGCGGGGACAATGACACTGTCTAAATCAGATGCCCAGGTGTAGAACCCGCCGCCATAGGATGAGTAGTTGTAGAGATACGCATTATCCCCCATCGGAGTGTGGCTGTAGCTGATGTTGTTCCGAATGTCGCGGGCCTGGCCTGAAGAATAATTATCGTTCAGCATGAAGAGCATGCAGACCTTGTCGCCGTCGGTGCTTCCGCCCTGCCGCCAGTCGAGGCGCTCATAGGCCACATAGTCGGCATCCGACCAGACGCCCTTCTGGTAGCCGCGGGCGAACTGCTCGTGGATGTAAAGCAGATTTGGAACGCGCACATCGCCCCACTGGCCGAGGAACGATGTGTTGGCATGGCGCGGGAACGCACCCCCGCTTTCGCCGAGCGTCTCGGCATGATGGTTGCCGTCGGTGTAGAGCAGCCCGAGCCCCGCACGCGTGAAATAAAACGCATGCTGCAGTTCGCGGCGCGCGGCGTAGTCGTTGTCGTGGCTCTGAGCATGCATCACGCCGGTGTCGGGGCTGAAGCCGCCTGCGCCGGGCGAATCGTAGCCGTTCAGTCCGTTCCACATGCTTCCGAGGCGGTTGTTCAGCTCGTTGCGGAGCGGGTTGTCCACGAGGCGCATGCCGCGACCGAGATAGTCTCCGTAACCGGGCGGCTCGCCGAGGTGTTCACCGAACATCATCGCGTCGTCGCGCGGAGCCTCGGTGTTGAAAACCGTGTCGCGGTGATTATCCCAGTCGCTGAATCCGCGGGTGATGTTGAACTGGACCTGGGCGCCTCCGCAGTACCCCGCATCGCTGGTGTCGCTTCCGTATTCGCCGAAGAAATAGGCCGGCACATGTTTCACGGCATCGAGGCGGAGGCCGTCGGCTTTGGTGCGGTCCAGCAGCCAGCGCGCCGCGCGGATCAGGTAGGCGCCGACATCCTCCGACACCGGATTGCCCATATTGTATTTGCCGTCTCCATACCCGTAGGCCGTCGTGTTCCAGCCGGGTCGGGTCGGATCAAGCCCGGTGTCGGTGAAGGGCTCGCTGGCTTCGCCGGAGTCGTGCTGGCCATTGGCGTTGGTGTCGGTCCAGTCAAAACGGCCGTTGCCGTTGGTGTCCGTATAGGGCTCTTTATCGGCAAAGGTGTAAACATTCCAAGTATATTCACCATAGCCCACGCTGATCGGCAGATCAGTGTCATAATAATACTCAGGGTTGTTCGGCTGGCGGACAAAGCTGATTTTTGGATGGTCGTCGCCCTCGTTCGGCCCGAAGTTGTCGTTGGGCGTTTCATGAGCAATATCAATCAGGTCGGCGAGTCCAAGGTTCATGACCTGCCAGGCGCTGTTCCAGTCGCGGCAGTTGTCCCATTTGCGGTAGAAGCCGTCTTCAGTCACGCGCAGGTGGAAATCCTCAGGCACCATGCCGGGATAGATATCAATGGGGGTATTCTCATTGTAGCCTGGAATATCAAATGCCCGATGGTTCATGATGTTGTCGAAATAGATGCGGATGCCGAAGCGGTGCGCGGTCTCGACGAGGTTCAAAAGTTCGGCTTCCGTGCCGTAACGCGTGCGAACACTTCCGCGCTGGTCCTTGCCGCCAAGGTCAAACGGATCCCACAGGTCATAACCGACAGAGAGACCGCCGCTGCCTTTTGTGGGCGGCGGAAGCCAGAGGGCGGTATATCCGGCTTCGGCCAGCTCCGGAATGCGGGCGGTGATTTCCTCCCAGCTTGTGTTGAAATACTGCAACATGGTTTCGCCGAAAGACACGGCGCACATCACAAAAGAAACCAGCATGAAGGCCCAAAGAGTTTTTTTCATCACACCACCCTGACCAGGCACAATTCGACCACCGCATCACCCATGTAAAACGTTTTACCCGGAGGCGCGGCCGTTGTACAGCTTCATTGTCATAAAATACTCTCCGGGCTGCGGGCCTTCAAGCTGGAAGGCCCGAATTTCGGGCTTTTCAGCGGTACTGCCGGCTCCAGGCGCCGAGATGATGATTGCGAGCCGAGCGCTCCAGCTTGCGCAGACGGTCAAACATCTTGTTGGCATCCGTTCCGTCCGGATGCCTGGTCGATGCCCCGTAAACCCGCACCAGCCCGCTGGCGGCGAGCAGTTCGCCCAGATCTTCCCCGCTGTGCGTAGTGACAAAAGCAAAATATCGCTTCCCGGATCCGCCCTTGGCATCTTTCCATTGGGTATATATCGTGAAGGGACGCGCAAGCTGGTTTTTCGTGAAATGCTTGGCTTCTTTTCCCACCTTAAGGGCATCTTTTGAATCAATCTTCCAGTAGTCCGCCTGTTCATTCAGACGCTGCGGAAACTCTTCGTTGGTTTCGGCGCTGTCCACGAAATAAAGGCGAAAATAAAGTGAACGGCCCTGATATTTGACATGAAAACTGTCCCCGTCGTTGCTGAAATTGTCTTCCAGCGTGCAGTTTTTCATGACGGTCCACTCCTGTGCTGCCGCCAGATAAACTCCGGCCAGCTGAAAAACCAGAAGCCATTTGAGATGTTTCTTCATGTCACGCTCCCTGCAGATTGAATCACTGCAGCCATATTACAGAATCTGCGCACCTGTTGTCACTCAGATCGTTTCTTTTTTGCGGTAGACCAGTCCCTGAAAACCGGCAACCAGATCCCCGGTTTCATCCCGCACGGGAATATCATAGGTCGCGAGTTTTGCGTTGCGAGAGGTCTCCCGGGCCTCGGCCGTCAGCACACCGCTCTTCACCGCCTTCATGAATGATATGCTGACGTTGATACCCACGGCCAGCGTCCCGTAAGCATTAGACGCCGCCGCAAAAGTGAAATCCGCGAGGACGAAAATGGCCGCGCCGTGGACCATCCCCGCTCCGTTCAGATGTTTCTCGCCAACGGTCAGGGATGCTTTCGCCCGGCCGGGTCCAACGTCCAGCAGTTCAACCCCCGCAAGCCGCGCGAAACGATCGTTAGCCAGGAATTTTCGTATTTTGTCCATGCAATCTGCTGAAATATCATCTTCCAGACAGGCGGCCAAAACTTTTCTTCCCGAATTTATGCGGTTTGTGGCCGGATCCGCCCGGATGCCGGCGGTCGCGCGGAGACTGCTGCCGAGCATGCCCGCCGGCGCGGAGCCGACCCTGCTGGCCGCGCGGTTCAGGCCTCGCGGCCTCGCCGGTCGCATAACGGGCCGTCTCGGAATGCCATGCGTGATTCATTTCTTCCGGGATTTTCTTGCGGATCAGCTTCTCTATGCCGCGCAGCCAGTCGCGCTCGCGGGCGGAGCAGAACGAGATGGCGTCGCCGTCCGCACCCGCCCGGGCGGTGCGGCCAATGCGGTGAATGTAGGTTTCAGGCTCCTCGGGCAGATCATAGTTCACCACATGCGTGATGCTGTCCACGTCCAGCCCGCGGGCGGCGATGTCCGTCGCCACCAGCGCGCGCACCCGGTCCGTCTTGAATCCGTGCAGCGCCTTCGTGCGGTCCGTCTGCGACTTGTTGCCGTGAATGGCGCAGGCGGCAATATCCGCCGCGCGGAGCTTCTTGACCACCTTGTCCGCGCCGTGCTTTGTACGGGTGAAGATGAGAACCTTGTCCATGTTGTGGCCGGCGATAATATCCACCAGAAGAGCATCCTTGTTACCCTTGTCCACAAACATCATCTTCTGCGCGATGCGCTCAACCGTCGGACGCTCGGGGTCAATCGTGATTTCCACCGGATTATGCAGCAAATCCTTTGCAAGCTCCGCAACCACCGGCGGCATCGTGGCGGAGAAAAAGAGCGAATGTCTTTTCCTGGGCAGGGCGGCAATCACCCTGCGCACGGCCGGAATGAAGCCCATATCCAGCATGCGGTCGGCCTCATCGAGGATGAATATCTCAATGCCGTCGAGCTTGACGTGCCCCTGCTCCATCAGGTCCAGCAGGCGGCCGGGCGTGGCCACCACCACATCCACCCCGCGGCGCAGCGCCTGAACCTGCGGGTTCTGGCCGACCCCGCCGAACACCACCGTGTGCGAAATCTTCAGATGGCGCCCATAAGTCCTGATGCTGTCGCCGATCTGGGCGGCCAGTTCGCGCGTCGGGGTGAGGATCAGCGCGCGCGGGCGCCTGCTGACTGGATGCTTGTGGCTGTTCGTGAGCTCCTGCAGAAGCGGAAGCGTGAAGGCGGCCGTCTTGCCGGTGCCCGTCTGCGCGCATCCGAGCAGGTCACGGCCCTCCACGAGATGCGGGATCGCCTGCTGCTGGATGGGGGTGGGCACGGTGTAACCCTCTTCGGCCACCGCGCGCTGAATCGGCTCGATCAGAGCCGAGAATACATTGCATGATTTCATTTCTCTTCTTTTCCGTCCGGTAATTTTTCAAACCATTTCTGCCTGCCGGACGTGGAGGAAAAGAAAATGCCGCGCGAACGCGGACGCGGGTTCTTCCTGAACCAATGTGCGTGCGGAAGATACGCGGACGGCGGCCCGGTGTCAAACACAGCTTCAGATTCTGTCAGGAGAGGAGATTCCCAGCAGAGCGAGGCCCGTGCGCAGGGTGCGCGCCACGAGATCGCAGAGACGGATGCGGCTTTCGCGAACACCGTCCTGCGCCTTAAGGAATGGAACATTCTGATAAAACGCGCTGTAGATCTGTGACAGGTCATAAAGATAATCCGCAAGGTAGTTCGGGCGGCAGGCATTGGTCGCCGTGACCAGCACATCGCCGAACCTTGTGAGCAGGATGGACAGCCGGCGCTCAACCTCTTCGCCAAGAACGATCGGATAATCCAGGAAATTCCTGCCGGGGAACTGCTCATGGTATTTGTCGCGCACGCTGGCGATGCGGGCATAGGCGTACTGCAGATACGGCGCGGAGTTGCCTTCAAGCGACAGGGCCTTTTCCCATGTGAAGGTTACAAGGCTCTGCGGATTCTGGCTCAGGTCGGCATATTTCACGGCCCCGATGCCCACGGCCTCCGCAACCAGCTCCTGATTCTCTTCCGGCATATCGGGACTCGCCGCGCGCACCATTTCGCGCGCGCGCGACACCGCCTCGTCCAGAAGCCGCTCCAGCTTGATCACATTGCCCTCGCGCGTCGAGAAGGTGGCATCGGGCAGGCGCATCAGGCCGAACCACACATGCTCAAGCTTCACCTTGAAGCCAAGTTTCGCGGCGATCGCAAAAAACTGCCGGAAGTGGAGCTGCTGCCGCTCGTCGGTGACATAGACAATGCGGTCGGGATTGAACTCCTCTACACGGGAGATCACGGTGGCAATGTCGGTGGTGGTGTAGTTGTAACCGCCGTCGCTTTTCCGGACAATGCTGAGCGGAAGGCCTTCGGCGTCCAGCTTCACGACTCCCGCGCCCTCGCTCTCCTCGTAGAGGCCCCTCTCCTTCAAAAGCGAAATCACGCCGGCAAGACGGTCGCGGTACCAGCTTTCACCGCGTTCGATGTCAAACGAAACGCCGAGCCGTTTGTAAGTCCGGTCGAACTCCTGTTTGCTGAGGCGGATGAACTCCTCCCAGAGAGCAAGGTTGTCCGGATCGCCGGCCTGCAGCTTGACGAGTTCAGCTCGGGCCTGGTTCAGCCATTCCTCGTCCTCTTTGGACCGCTCATAGCTGACACGGTATACCCGCTCCAGCTCCTCAACCGGAGCATTCGCCAGCGCCTCTCTGTCGAGAAAATGCCGGTAGCCCATGATAATGATGCCGAACTGAGTGCCCCAGTCGCCCAGATGGTTGTCGGCGATAACGTCATAGCCCATGAAGCGGTGCAGGCGGTCGAGCGCATTGCCGATCACCGTGGAGCGGATATGGCCGATGTGCATCGGCTTGGCCACATTGGGGCTCGAATAATCCATCACCACGCGATGTCCCCGGCCGGGTTCAGGCACGCCCAGGCGTTCATCCGCCTCCATCTCCATCAGCTCCCGGGCGAGTGACGCATCATCAAGATAAAAATTCACGAAGCCGGGGCCGGCAATCTCAAGGCGCGCAACACCCTCGGGCGGGGGAACAGAACCGACCAGCGCCCCGGCAACATCCCGGGGTTTCTTCCCAGCCCGTGGCGCAAGTTTCATGGCGGCATTCCACTGGAAATCACCAAACTGAGGGTTCGCCGTCGGCTGAACCTGCATCTCGACGGATGCGAAATCCATGTCGGGAAAGACCGCCCGAAGACGGCCGGTCATCCAGTCGGTCAGCCGCTGCTGCAGGGATAAGCGCTTGTTTTTCATCACGTTATGTTGTCCGGATAAATCATCAGAATTCAGGAGCGGGATTTTACACAAGAGGCCCCAAAAGGGAACAAATAAAAATAATTGATTTCACCCTTGCATTGGCAGGGGGGAGTTGTATTCTCGCCGCGGTCAAACGGTTTTACACGTTGATTCGAGGTAATTACGTTAAATTGAACAGAAGGGGTGCAGTATGCCAATCATGAAGAAAAAAACCGGTGCGCGGAAAGCGCCCGCAGTGAAAAAAGCAGCAGTGAAAAAAGCGGCGCCGAAAAAGAAAGCGGCGGCCGCGAAAGCTCCGGCGAAGAAAACCGAGGCCCCCAAGGCCCGCGTTATTTCGTCTGAGGAACGGTACCAGATGATCCAGACCGCCGCCTATTACCGGGCCCAGGCCAACGGTTTCCAGGGCGACCCCCGGATCCACTGGGCGGAAGCAGAAAAGGAAGTCAATAAACTGCTGGGAAGCTGATCGCAGGCCGCTTTCGCCGGGCAGCCCCGTTAACGGGGCTGCCCTTTTTTATGAGCATTCCCCGACAAAGAGACTTGTTTTTCAGAAGCCGTTCCGTTATCTACTGCGCATTGAATCTATGTGCGTGAAAGGTCTGTTTAAAGGAGATGCGCTGATGACGAAATACTTTCTGCTCTGCCTCGCTGTTTTTTCACTCGTGATGTCACCGGTTTGTTTTGCCGAATCATCCGTCGTCGAAACGGAAGTTCCCGCTGAAGACGCCGAGAGCCGAAACACCCTTGCCGAAGCCGCGAAGGCTGCATCCCCGGGTTCGGATAAACAGGCCGACGAAAAAACCACAAAGGATCTGGACAAACCGGTGAGCCGCGCCGCACGGACCGAAAAAGAAAAGAGCAAAACCGAGCCGAAGATCGCGAGGGCGCCGCGCGAAAACCGCTGGGATTACGTGCTGGGGGCCGGCATTGTGATCAGTCCCGACTACAAGGATATGATGGAGGAAGCCTACGGATCGGTGGATGCCTCCACCATCGGCTGGGTGGATCTGCAGCTTGGCCTGCGTTATAAACTTTCAGAATATTTCACCCTCACGCCCGGCCTTGATATCCTCTTCAACTACTTTGTTCCCGAGGAGGAAGACCGTTTCATCAGCCACATCCTGCTGCCCTCTCTCGGCATCCAGTATGCATTTGAGAACAACCCCGCCTACTATCTCGGCGCGGAAATCAGCTATCCGGTGGCGGACTCAGGCAGCGACGAGCTGGATCTTTCGGCCTCCGGGCCCGGCTTCGGCGCCTTTCTCGGATACATGATGGAAAACGAATGGAATCTGGAGTTCGGCTACAGCTTTCTTCCGGTTGAAAACGGACCGGACGACGAGGCGGAGGAATACAACCTCGGCGGCTTCGTTCTGAAAATCAACCGCCGGTTCTGATTCCGTCCGGAGTCACAAACCGGACCGGATTTCCTCGCGACGGCGGTAAAGATAGTTCATGGCCTGACCTGCTGTTTTGCTTTCGGGGCGGGAGCCGGTTTCCTCGATGATGTCGTTCAGCAGGCCGGGAAGCCATTCCCCTTTGAGAAGCCAGCGGCCGTTGACGTGAACCATGTTGACCGAAAGATCGGAAAAACAGCGACCGTCGCCCACGCGCAGTTTTACGGTGGCCATATCGCCGTCAATCCCGGCTTCGCCAATCTCATAGGCCGCATCTTTCCATGAATGGAGGCCCTCGTTCAGTTCTTCGACCATCCACCCGTTCATGCTTTCATAGGCGGCCACCATCCGGTCAACGGTTTCTTTCTCCTGCGGCAGGCATTCCGAAATCAGCGGCTGCAGCGGCTTCATCAGCACTTTTGAAGGATTGCGCAGGAATTCCAGATATAATTCCTTCAAGGCCGGTCCGTTTTCAATCCCCTGTGACTCGGCGAACCGCGCGGGCGTGGCCCGCAGCACCGAATCCCAGTCCACCTGCTGCGCAAGATATTCAGGAACCGGTTCTGTCACCATCTGCTGCACCACTGCGGTCAGAACAGCGGCGGGGCCGGGAGCTTCCGCGGCCTTCACGGACAGCGCGGAACCGCTGTACAGCGACAGGAAAAATATGGCGGACACTGCACGCTTGTTCATCTGCAAACTCCTTGTCTCAAGCCTCGAATTCCCCGCCGGTGCGGACCAGCCGGGCGCTGTTGAAAACAACACAGATCGAGCCCGTGTTGTGAAGAAGAGCGGCAACCACCGGATTCAGATAGCCCATGCCGGAAAGCATCAGCCCCCCCACGATAAACAGCAGCCCGATGCCGAGATTCTGAAACACCACCGCGCGAGCCTGGCGCGAAAGGCCCACAAGAAACGGGATGCGGTTCAGGTCGTTGTTCATAAGCGCAACCGTGGCGCTGTGAATGGCGACATCACTCCCGGCAGCGCCCATCGCCACACCGATGTCGCCGGCGGCCAGTGCGGGCGCATCGTTCACCCCGTCACCCACCACGGCCACGCTCAACCCCGCATCGCGCAGGCGGTTCACGAATGACACCTTTTGCTGCGGGAAGCATTCGGCCTCGAATTCCCCGCAGCCGACGGCCGAAGCCACGCGCTCCGCAACGGGACGGCGGTCGCCGGTCACCATCGCCAGCCGTTTCACATTCAGGCTCCGGAGCGCCTCGAAGCAGGGTTTGGCGCCCGGCCGGACTTCGTCCTGCATGCCAATCCAGCCGAGATACTGGCCGGCGCGCGCAACAAACACCACGCTGAAGCCCTCGGTCTCGCCGGCATCGGCCTCGTCAAGCTTTGAGTTGCGGACGCCGTTCTCCTTCAGCCAGCCGGCGCGTCCGCACAGAACCTGCCCGCCCCGCACATTCCCCCGCACGCCGCGGCCGGGCTCCTCGTGAAAATCCTCTGGATCCGAAGCCTCCACTCCGGTTTCTTCCGCCAGCCGCAGAACGGCGGCGGCGGACGGGTGATGACTGAAGCGGTCCACACTGGCGGCCGCAGCCAGCAGATCCGAAGGGGAAACCCCTTCGCAGGGCGCCAGACGCGCAACCCCCAGCTCGCCGGTGGTCAGTGTGCCGGTTTTATCAAACACAAAGGCGGTGATGCGCGAAACGGCCTCGAGGTCGGCGACATGCTTGACAAGGATCCCGACACGGGCGGCCGCGGAAAGAGCCGCGACCATGGCCGTGGGCGTCGCAAGAATCAGCGCGCAGGGACAGGCCACCACCAGAATTGAAATCAGTCTTGAAGCATCCTGCGTGAAGAACCAGACCAGGACCGCAATCATCAGGATCACGGGTGTGTAGTATCCGGTATAGCGGTCAATCAGGCGCATGAATGGCAGGCGCGTGTCGCCCGCGGCGAGAATGAGATCCCGGACCTGTCCCAGCGTGGTGTCGGCGCCCGCGCGCGCGACCTCGACCTCCACCGAACCGGTGAGATTATGCGTCCCCGCGAAGACTTCATCTCCCGGGCCCTTGTCGCGGGGGACCGATTCGCCGGTGATGGTGGCCTCATTCAGGGTGGTTTGACCTTTCTGTATGACCCCGTCCGCGGGAACGTTGTCGCCGGGCTGCAGGCGGATGATGTCGCCCGGCTTGAGGTCCGGGGCGGCCACCTCTTCCGTTCCTCCGCCGGGGAGCAGGCGGAGCGCCTTTGTCGGCGTCAGGCGCACAAGGCTCTCAATGGAGGCGTGCGCGCCTTCGGCGGTGCGCGTCTCGATCACGAGCGAGATCAGCATGAAAAAGGAAATCAGGCCGGCGGTCTGGAAATCCCCAAACACGAATGCGGCGAGCACGGCGAGCCCAACCAGTTCATTCATCTGCAGGCTGCCCGCCAGCAGCCCCCTTATGGCGGTCCAGAAAATCGGCAGCGCGAGCAGGATGGCTCCGACAGCCGCGCTGACATCGGCCGCCAGCGGATTGTCCCTGTAGATCAGCCCCGCGATGAACGAGTTGACAATGAAGGCCATGCCCAGCAGCACAAGCAGCAGCAGGCGCGATGCCCTGCGACCGCCCCGCCCTACATTTTCCGCTGAATTGACCACCTGCATTTTATTTCTTCTTCACGGGTTTTGACTCCTCCGGCGTGAGCAGGAGCCGGAGCTCCTGCGTGCCGTCGGCGTTTCTGTGAATCACGTATTTCTCGTCGACGCCGGTCAGGACACGGCGCAGCACATCCTGCAGAAGCACCTGGGCCGTGATATCGGGATTTTTGACGTACTTCTCGCGCACCGTGGTGAAATAGTCCGCTGACGCCCTGACCTCGCTGACGATGCGGCGGCGGGCGGCCTCGCCCTCGTCTTTCAGGCGGGCGGCTTCGCCCTGCGCCTCGTTGTCGAGGCGGGCGGCATAGCTCCGCGCCTCACTGATGCTGCGGCTCTGCTCCTGTTCGGCGGAGATCACGGCATCAAAAGCCTGCGCCACCTGGCGCGGAGGGATCACGGCCAGCAGGTCCACCCGGTCCACCTGCACTCCGAGTCCAAGTTCCCGGCAGCGCTCACGCAGGCAGGTGTCCACGGCGGAGCGAAAGCTTTCGATTTCTGACCGCATGGCCTCGTCTATCCCAAACCGGCTGGACGCCAGAACCACCGCGCGGTCCAGTTCACTCCGCAGGATCTGTTCCGGGGCGCCGAAGGCAAAAAGAAACTGCTCCGGGTCGCTGATGCGGTAGCGCACGGCCCAGCGGCTGTGCAGCAGGTTGGCGTCAGCGCTGAGCGTGTAGCCGTCGCGCAGCGGCGGCAGGGTGGGTCCGGGCGGAGGGGGATCGCCGGTCAGCCGGTCCTCCTCGCTGAGATAGTACCAGAACGTATCGCTCTCCAGTGTCTGGATGCGCGCGGAGGGCACGCGGACCACTTCGGCCACCGGGCGCGGAAGCGCCCAGTGCAGGCCGGGCCCCAGCAGACGGCTCTCGCCGCTTCCACTGATCCTGCCGAGCAGCAGCACAAAGGCCTCTTCGTGCTGGCGAACGATGAATATCCCCGTGGCCAGATAGCACACCAGCAGGAGCAGCATGGCCGCGCGCAGCAGGCGGAAGCTGATCCGCAGCGCCTCGTTCAGCGCGGCCTGTCCCGATTCCATGATGTGCGGTTCCGGTGCCATAGATTTCATTTCGCCGGGATGGCCGGACCGCCCTGCAGCAGATCGAACGGCTGCGTGTCAGTGCCCAGCACAACGGTGGCTTTCTCCTTAAGGGTTTCCTCCAGCACTTCGAGCTTGCGGAGGAACATGGCCAGTTCAGGGTCCTGCTCGAAGATTTTGTAGAACTCGGCCGCTTCGGCATCGCCCTCGGCGCGGAGACGCTTGGCGGCGGCATCGGCCTCCGCGAGCACCTGATCGCGCCGGCTGTCGGCGCGCGCGCGAATGCGGATGGCTTCGCCCTCGCCCTCGGAGCGGTATTTCTCGGCCATTTCACTGCGCTCGGCCCGCATGCGCTCGAACACCTTGGCGGTGATGGCCTCGGGCAAACTGATGCGGCGAATACCGAGGAAGCGGACCTCAATGCCGTAGCGCTCCAGCGCCTCCGGCCGCACGGCCTCCAGAATCTGCTTCTCCATCTCCTCGATCTTCAGCTTTTCCGGATCGGTGTTGATGAGCGCCGCGAAATCGTTCTGCCCGATCACGGCGTTTTTATAGTTGCTGAGAAGTCCGTCAAGGCTGCGCTCGGCGTCGCGCGGCGTACCGACCCGTTCCAGAAATGCGACCGGATCACCGATCTGCCAGCCTGCATAGAGCATCACAATGACGCTTTTTCCGTCGCGCGTGAGAGTCTGCTCAAACGAACCGTCCAGTGTCTGAACGCGGCGGTCCAGGCGGTGCACCCGCTGCACGGGCCACGGCCAGCGGAACCGGAGGCCGGGTTCGGTGATGGCGTCCCGCGCAGGCTTGCCGAAGGTGGTGAGCACAACGGCCTCGCCCTCGCGCACGGAGAAGAGCAGCATGCTCAGCACGAACACGGCCGCGACCGTCAAGCCCAGGATGGATACCCATATGTTGTGTTTCATCAGCGGAACTCCTCCGTGAGGCCCGAACCGAAATTGAACAGTTCCGGCTTCAGCTTTTCCTTGAAATCGAACTGGATGACCTGATTGCCCGGATCGGCGCTCACAATGTATTTCCGGGCGCCCGACAGCGCGCCCGACAGCGTGCGGAGATAAAGGTCATTCCTGAAGACATCGGGAGCCCTTTCGTAGCCCTTCCGGCGCTGCGTGAACTGGCCGGCCTCGGCATCCGCCAGAACCCTGCGGCGAAAACGATACGCGCCGGCGATCTCGCCGGCGGCCTCGGCATCGGCCAGCGCCAGCGGCAGCACCCGTGCCGCATAGGCCGAAGCCTTCAGCCGGGTCGACTCGCGCTCCTCCAGCGCGCCGACAACCGACTCGAAGGCGTCCGCTACCGCCACTGGCGGATGCACCCCGCGCAGGCCGACAAACTCGATGCGGACACCCAGCTCCATTTCGTCCGCCCGCCGCTGCATGAAGGTTTTCAGCTCCTGCGTGAAATGAATCTGTCCGGAACTGATGATTTCCTCCATGCCGTGACCGACGGTGATGCGCGTGAGGCCGGCATACGCGGACTGTTCAAGAAGCCGCAGCGGTTCCGCCGCGCTGAAGGCATACTGATAAACATTGGTGATCCGGTATTCGATCGGAATATGCACCGACAGCAGATTGACCGGCACGCTTTGCGCATCGTCCCTCGTGGATGCCGTCGCGGCGCGGCTGGCCGTCAGGAAACTCTCCTGCCCGCTGTGATGAGGAACGGTCCACAGCATGGGTGCGGGATAGTCCCTTGATGCATTGCCGATGTGGAGAGTCTGAATGCGCCGGGAGGGAAACCGGCGGACGGTTTCAAACGGCCACGGCCATTTCCGGTGAACGCCGCTGGCCAGCAAGCCGCCTTCCGCCGCAGGGACGGGACGGCCGAATCTTTCCAGAATGCCCTCCTCCTCCACCCCGAGAAAGACGAAACAGGAAAGAAGATAGAGCGCGGCCAGCTGAAAGATGATCAGCGGCGCCAGCGCGTTTTCAAGGAAGCGGTAAAACCATGTGTGCGAGATGTTGAATCCAAACTGGTAGTCCAGCGCCTGCGCCACGTTGTTGACCCATGAGGCTGGATCGGTCAGCAGCGCCCCAAGGCGGCTTTCATACGAGACGCAGGGCGCGGGCGACGCCGCGTTCCGCGGACTGTAGAGGTAAGCCACGGCCCGGATATAATTTTCCGCGCCCAGCACCGCCAGCAGCAGGATGAAAAAACAGGACACAACCCGGTCTGCCCGCAAAACGCCCAGTTCCATCAGCAGGGCGTCTGCGACCGCCAGCAGGCTGACCAGCGCCGCAAGGCCCAGATAAATGCCGGGGCCCTTCATCCGCTCCTGGCCCGGCTCGCGGGCGACCCCGAGCAGGTACCGGCTCATGAGGAAAAAGACAAAGGCCTGGCCCGCCAGAAACGCGGCCGCCAGCGGGAGCTGCTCCGGAAGCACGGCGGGAAATTCTCCCTTCTGCCATCCGCGCCACGCCAGATACAGCTGCAGCATGCCCAGCACGGGGGCGATGCCGGGCGCCACATAGCGCTCAAACTGCTGCCGGCTTCGCGAGATCGAAAAAGGCTCCGAATCCTCGTCTGACTCAAAAATAGCGGACTGTGGTATCTCTGATGCGGCGAGGGCCTGATCGCGCTTTTCGATTTCGGCCAGCCACGCCAGCCGCTGGCGGACATAGGCCGCAAGAACCACCAGCGCCGAGATCAGAAGAAAACCGGGGAGCGCCTTCAGGGCAGTCAGCGGAGAACGCGCGGCGAGATAAAAATCCATCGCGAGGCCCGCCGCCAGCGCGGCCGCCGCCACCCACAACGCCTTGAACTGAGGTTTCGTCATTACGCCTTAATTTCCACTCCGCGAAAGAGGAAGGTACCCAAACACAGCACACCCGCCAAGTACAACCCCGTATAATAAAATACCGATCGCACGTAGGCCCAGGGAATCGAACCGCCCTCCGTGAGGACCTCCGCCGCCCAGAAATGCTGCCAGTTCGGAAGCAGAAAATGCACGGCGCGGCCGGCAAAAGCGTCCGTGCCCAGCCGAACATACAGATAATCGCTGATCAGGCCGGTCAGGAAAATCATCAGGCACAGGCCCAGCGTGGCCAGCGTCGCGGCGCGCGTGGCAACGGCCGATGCGATCGCGGTGATCAGCAGGATTGAGAGCGTGGACAGTGCAATGGCCGGAAGAATATTCCACGGGATGGTGTTTGCGAGCCCGCCGGCCATGCCCTCGGCCGGGAAACAGGCGGCAATCACCGCGGCCGCCAGCAGCGCAAAGAGCGTCAGCCCCCACGCAAAGGACACAAAGGGGCGGCGCGTGAAGTAATTGTTGATGCCCGCATAGAGCAGCGCGCAGAACGGTGCGCTCAGCAGAGGGCCGGCCGCCTGCCAGTCCGTGCTGTACTCGGCGGCGGCCGCGCGCGAGGCCAGCATCACCGCAATTCCGACGGCCGCCGAATACGCCAGCATGGCCAGCGCAATGCCCGTGAAACGGGCAAGAAAAAACAGCGAACGGCCGATGGGCTTGCTGAGAATCGAGGCGGCGGCGTCCTGCTTTCCGTACTGCTCAAAGGCGGTGCCCGCAAGAAACGCACCCATCAGAAGCCCGGATACCATATGAAGCGCAAGCCCGCTCTCGCGCACCAGTTTGCCGGACTCCCCGAATGAATAGGTGATCAGGAACGGGAGCAGCCCGGTGAAAAGCACCACCGTCAGCAGCAGGAGCAGGCAGAGCGGCTGGCGAACGGCCTCCATCACGGCCAGCCCGGCCACGGCCATAAACTGTTTGATCTTCAGGCGCACGGTTTCGCGTTGTCCTTTGTTCTTTTTCCAGTTACTGTTATCGCATCACAATTTATGGACAACCCGGCAGGAAGTCGAGTTTCGATTCAGGAGGCAAAGCCATGCGCAAAGTTCTGATCGCCATAGCGGAAGGCACCGAAGAAATGGAAACGGTCATCACGACGGACGTGCTGCGCCGCGCCGGATGGGAGATTGCCATCGCAAGCATTTCGCCGGCGCCGGTGACCTGTTCGCGGGAGGTCCGGATCGTCCCGGACTGCGAATGGCGCGAAGCCGACCCCCTGGAATACGACGCCCTCGTCATCCCCGGCGGAGCGCCGGGCGTCGAGCGCCTGATGGAAGACGGGCGCGTGCTCGAGGCCTTGAGGATATTCGACGAATGCGGGAAATGGATCTGCGCGGTATGCGCAGGGCCGCTCGTGCTGCAGGCGGCGGGCATCCTGAAAAATCAGCGCCTCACCTGCCATCCGGCCGTAAAGGAAGACCTGCACGCCGGAATCTGGCTTGATGAGCCGGTCGTGCGCGACGGACATCTCATCACCAGCCAGGGCCCCGGCACCTGCTTTGACTTTGCGCTGTCCATCGTCTCGGCGCTCGAAAACCCCGACGCGGCCCGAAAAATCGCTCGCGGCATGGTGTTTGAGTTTTAGATGAAACCCGTCCGCACCAAGAGCGACCTGACTGACGATCGGACGCTGATACAGGACTAATTTTGTCCTGTTTTGATGGACGACGGTTTTTTCCCAAAAATCGTCAAAAAAACGGCGTTTTTTGGTCCAAAATGGCCAAAAATCGTTAAAAAATGGCGTTTTTAGGCCATTTTTTGCGTTTTTTTGCGCCCGGAGGCAGACTGGACACGCAAGGGGCATTGTGATAGCAATGAGGAGTTTTTGGATGTGCTATGCATAAAAAACGCGAAGAAATTGCCCGCGCAAAGCGCGTGGTGGTGAAGATCGGCAGCCGGGTGCTGGTTCAAAAGACCGGAAGACCCGATGCCCGCCGCATTCGCGCCATTGTCAAGGGATTGGCCGCGCTGCACCGCCGCGGGTGCGATGTGGCGTTTGTGACATCCGGCGCGATCGGCGCCGGAATGGAGGCGCTCCATCTCAAGGAGCGGCCCAAAACCCTGCCCGAGCTCCAAATGTGCGCCGCCGTCGGCCAGACCCGCCTGATGGGCCGCTATGAGGCGCTTTTTGCCGCCGAAGGCATCAAAATCGGCCAGATTCTGCTCACCCGCGACGACCTGAAGAACCGCACCCGCCACCTGAACGCCCGCAACACGATGATGTCCCTTTTCCGTCACCGGATCATCCCGGTGGTGAACGAGAACGACGTGGTCGCCGTGGATGAAATCAAGCTCGGCGACAACGATGTGCTGGCCTCGCTGGCGGCCATTCTGGTGGACGCCGACGCACTGGTGCTGCTGACGACGGCCGACGGCCTGCGGGCCCCGGCCGGAGGAGGCAAAACCCGGCGGGTGTCCCTGCTGGAAGAGCTTTCCGCAGACACCATGTCCTTTGTTTCAGGCAAGGGAAGCAGCCTTTCAACCGGCGGCATGGCCACCAAGCTTGAGGCGGCGGCCAATGCCGCGCGCGTGGGCATCCCGTCCATTATTGCGGACGGACGGAAACCGCATACGCTTGCGGGTATTTTTGAGGGGCGCGATGTCGGGACCCTGATGGCGGCGGCCGGACGCGGGACCAGCGCCTGCCTCTCCCGCCGCAAGCGCTGGATCGCCTTTTTCCACCGCACGGAAGGAACGCTGGTCGTGGATACCGGCGCGGGCATCGCCCTGACCGAAAAAGGCCGCAGCCTGCTCCCGATCGGCGTGAAAGAGGTCGAAGGAAGTTTTCCGGCAGGGGTCGTCCTGAACATCCGGGCCGCCGACGGAGAGCTGATCGCGCGCGGCCTGACCGAGTACGCCAGTGAAGAAATTCAGAAAATCAAAGGGCATAAAACTTCCGAGATCAAAACGATCCTGGGATCCCGGGATTACGATGAAATCATCCACCGCGACAACATGGTGCTGCTGAAAGCCCCAAAACAGGGAGAAACCGCATGAGTCTGCACGACGACATCCTCGCCATGGGGCAGAAGGCCCGCAGGGCCTCGCAGGAGCTGGTTCGGCTCTCTTCCAAAAAAAAGAACACCATCATTGAAGCCATGGCCTCCGAGCTGGACGCCCGGCGCGAAGCCATCCGCGAGGCCAACCGGTCCGATATGGATGCCGGCCGCGCCGCGGGACTCTCCGCCGCCATGCTGGACCGGCTGGAACTGACCGATTCCCGTATGGACGCGATGATCAAGGGGCTGCAGAACGTGATGGTCCTCAAAGATCCCGTTGGGGCCCGCATCAGCCGCTGGATACGGCCCAACGGGCTCGAAATCAACAAGGTCCGCGTGCCGATCGGCGTGATCTGCATCATTTATGAATCGCGACCCAACGTCACGGCCGACGCGGCGGCGCTGTGCTTCAAAACCTCCAACGCGGTGATCCTGCGCGGCGGCAGCGAGGCCATCCATTCCAACCGCGCCATTGCCGGGGCCCTGCAGGCCGGCGGAGAAAAGAAGGGCCTGCCCGCAAACGCCATTCAGCTTGTCCCAACCACTGACCGCGAGGCCGTGCGCGAACTGGTCCAGCTTGAGGGGCTTGTGGACCTGGCCATACCGCGCGGGGGCGAAAGCCTGATCCGGGCTGTTACCGAGCAGGCGCGCATTCCGGTCATCAAGCACTACAAGGGCGTCTGCCACACCTATGTGGATGAAACCGGCGATCTCGAAAAAGCCGTCGCCATCTGCGAAAACGCCAAGTGCCAGCGGCCGGGTGTCTGCAACGCGATGGAAACGCTTCTGGTGCACGAGGCCGTCGCATCAGCCTTTCTTCCCATGGTCGCCGCCGAGCTGCGGAAGCAGCGGGTTGAGCTGCGCGGATGCGAAAAATCGCGCGCCGTCGTCCCGGACATGACTCCTGCCACAGAAGATGACTGGTATGCTGAATATCTTGACATGATCCTCGCCGTGAAAATCGTCGGCAGCGTGGAAGAGGCCATTGATCACATCAATAAATACGGCTCGCACCATTCCGACACCATCGTGACCGCCGACGACAAGGCCGCAAAGATATTCACGCAGGAAGTGGACTCCGCCACGGTCTATGTCAATGCCTCCACGCGCTTCACCGACGGCGGCGAATTCGGCATGGGCGCGGAAATCGGCATCAGCACCGACAAACTCCACGCCCGCGGCCCGATGGGGCTCGAAGAGCTCACAACATACAAATTTATCATCAAGGGCGACGGCCAGATCCGAAAATAGGCAGCCGCCACCGTTGAAAGGCTGGGAACGGGACTCCCCGCGGAGGGGGACTCTCATTTAAAACGGTCCAGTTTCAGGGGAGAAGGTCACCCGGACAAGTATTTCGGCCTATTTATATTCCAGATTTGAGACAACCACCGCACGGACATCATTACTACGGTACTCAACGCGAATCATAGTAGTACCCGATGTGTAAAAAGCCAAATCAGAGTCTTGGTTGACAAGTTTCTCAAAAAACGCAAGCTCTTCTTCACCTTTCTTTGTTTTGTTTTCAAAATGCTTTCCGAAAGCAAGATCTAAGACATCAAAAGGCATTTCTGATAACGCTGCGCTCAAGGCCTCGACCTGCCGTTTTCTTAAAAATGAAGTTACAGACACTCTGATTGCATATATCGCGAGACCCCATAACAAAGCTGCAAGCAATATAAGGGATGAAAGATTTCGAGATTTCGTTGTCATTTGCAGTGCCTGTTTGAACAGTGTTTGAAACAATCATCATAGTTTCGTGATTTCAATGAATAGAACACACCCACATAGTCATCTACAAGATCCCCCCACTGAAAACCACCTTTTTTAAGCTCCGTTCCCCCGGCCAAAAGCCCACAACCCGCCAGAGAATACAAGCATCCAAAAAGGCAATGGTTCATTAACCCCTGATCGCTTCCTTCTTTATAACATTGACAGCTTGTATCTCTGGAGTTCAGGTAGTTCGAAATTTTCTCGGCATACCCAATACAGGTCCACGCTTTAATGTCTGTCCCGGGTATCGTAGTTCCTGGACATCCAATCCGGAAAAGACCGTAGGGATCAACAGCATTCACAGGACTGTTATCCACAAACCTGTACATATGAGATCCATCCACGAACCCGGGGGGGTCTTCGGAGGTGAACCGGCCGGTGCTGGGGTCCATCACCCGCCAGCGGTAGTAGTAGAGCCCCGCGCTGTCACCCAGCGCCTCCCGGCCCGTGTACGTCCAGCGGTTCATCACCAGTGCGCCCGTCTCGGAACGGATGCGCCCGAACGCGTCATAGGCATAGGTCTTCACGGGAGCCTGCGCTTCATCAGTCATCAGCGCCACCGACCCAAGCCCGTCGGTGTGATACACCTGCCGCAGACGCGGCTCGCCGTTCACATCCGCGATCCGCTCCACCGGCTGATCTATGCCCGGACCGTTCACAACGGCATGGATCACCTCGTTGCTCCCGTTCAGTTCCAGCACCACGTTCGGCCCGTCATAGATGTAACGGGCATGCAGGCAGTCGTTCAGGCTCTGGCTGATCCGGTTGCCGTCGCCGTCGAAGGCGTATGTGAACACCTGTCCGTTAGTGTCGCTCAGCGATGTCATCTGCGAGCGGAAGCTGTACCCGATGATGCGGCTGTTCCCGTTGACCGTCATCGCCGCCAGCCGGCTCCGATCGCGTATGCCTTGTTCAGATGCGTTTTTAACGCTTTCAGCACCACATACATTCCCATCATTCTCGGTCGCCCATTTTGTTAGAATGCACATGCCCTTCCACCCCATCCGACAGCTTCACAATCTGTGAATAGAACAGCCACCGCTCCCACCATAAGCGATACACCACACACGCAAGGACCAACAAAATCCCAAACCCCGTTAACACAACAACCCACCAGATATAATTAACGGAAATATTCAGGGGGAGAAATTCTCCATTAAGTTCTATTGCTATGTGATATTCCCCCAATTGCTTCAGTCGCAACCAGAGCCAAGAAGCGCCACCAAGGTAAATAAAAGGCAATACGAAAAGCAATCTTGCAAATTTTTTTTGAGTACATCGCAACGCGCGCTCCCCCAGACGATATACGACATCGCTGTAATTAGAATTATTCATGGGAATATTTACCTATTGGCACATCTCATACAATTTTCGTAGGCTTTTTGGGCTGCATCCTTTTCCTTCATCAACTTATCAAGTAAAGATTTCACGCCCCAATAATCCAGACCGGCACAAGCCCCACCAACGACCGCACCTAAAACAGGATGCACGGATCCTACCGCGAGGCCTGCGGCAACACACCCCATGCCAACTACAGTGCCACCTATCGCGGTCGCAGCACCTTTAAGTAAAATATCAAGAGACGCCTTTTGGAGTTGTTGCAAGCATTCTTCTTCGGTCACAAGGCCAAACGCATCGAAGTACGTGATAGGGCCATTCCCCACATACCCATACCGATTGGGCCCATCCACGAACCCGAGGGGGTCTTCGGAGGTAAACCGGCCCGTGTTCGGATCCATCACCCGCCAGCGGTAATAGTAGAGCCCTGCGCTGTCCCCCATCGCCTCCCGGCCCGTGTACGTCCACCGGTTCATCACCAGTTCCCCGGTCTCGGCCCGGATTCGCCCGAACGCGTCATAGGCATAGGTTTTGATAGGCGTTTTTGATTCATCCGTCATCAGCGCAACAGACCCCAGCCCGTCGGTGTGATACACCTGCCGCAGACGCGGCTCGCCATTCACATACGCGATCCGCTCCACCGGCTGGTCTATGCCCGGCCCGTTCACAACGGCATGGATCACCTCGTTGCTGGCGTTCAGCTCCAGAACCACGTTCGGTCCGTCATAGATGTACCGGGCATGCAGGCAGTCGTTCAGGCTCTGGCTGACCCGGTTGCCGTCGCCGTCGAACGCGTATGCGAACACCTGTCCGTTGGTGTCGCTCAGCGATGTCATCTGCGAGCGGAAGCTGTATTCAAACACCCGGCTCTGCCCGTTGACCGCATGGTTGGTCAGGCGGCCCGCAGCATCGCAGGCGTAAGAGGTCGTTTTTCCGTTCCCCGTCATCATCCTTTTCGGCAACCTGTTGTATTGCAATGTACGGGCTTTCGCCCGCGCGGTTCAAATGCTTTTTCTGCAACTTGGCCCATGAAAGGCCCTAATCGCCGGATTTATAAGCTGGAAACATCTTCCGAACAAGGCCGCTTCCAACCAAATTACTGAAAATGAGATAGTTATTTGCTTCACGGCGAATCCGTCCTGCAACGATGGCTGGGTGCACGTTAATACGGACTGCAAAATCGCGAACTACAGCATCGTTGATCGGCGCACAGCCAAGAAGTGTTTTCCACTCTTTTTCCGGAATCAACAAATCAGACGCAACTTCGTCAGCCTCCTTTTCCCGGGCATTGACTGGATCTTTACCCTCCAGATCATCAATAAATGCCGTCTTCTCCCCCTTGGCGAGGTGCCGCACAACGTGCGCCATTTCATGAGCCAGTGTGAACCAGAAGTTGTCCAGCCTGTCGTGACGCAGCGTAAGCGCAATGACAGGATGCCCATCCGCACGCAAGGTTGCTGCGCCATCAAGATGCGTGCCGGGCAGATAGTGGAGTATAACGACCGCAATGCCGTTTCCCGCCAGAAGACGACGCGCCTGCGCGGGGCCATCTGGCAACCGGCTCAATTTGATCACCGAGCGCATGAAATCCTTCGTCATGGCTGCCGGATCGTACTCCCCCAACTCCTTGCCGACGGCAAGGCTTAAAACCTTTGCCCGCCATGCCCATAGGGCATTCTCATCAGCTTTGCTCCCCTGACGGATACGCTGACGGGCCGCCATCGCCATATCGCGGCTGTCGCGGCCGCCGGGAAAAAACAGCGGGCCTAGAACTTCCTCCGCACGCTCACAGAGATCGGGTGCCCGCCCCTTGAAATCAGGAAACCATTTGCGCCTGATCATTTCTGCAAGAGGGAAATCATTCCAGTTGATGCCCTCGTAAACCGGAGACAGCACTTCGCCGGGTTCCCGCAGTAAAACCGCGGCCGGAATACCGAGACCATGATGCAGTTTGCGTATCATGGCAAGGCTCAGGGGCCGTTTGCCGTGAAGAACTTCCGACACTTTGCTCTTGCTGCCAATAAACGGAACCAGATCCGTATTCTTCAGCCCCTGCTGTTCCATGCGAAACCGTATAGCCTCGACAGGATCCGGGAGATCTATTGGATATTCCCGTTCTTCAAACTCCTCAACAAGATGCACCAGCAGCTCCAATTCATCTCCCTCGGAGGATCCCGGACGGGCGGTAAATATCTCATCTATGCGCTTCAATACAGCTTTGTGATCTGCTTCCGTCTTAATTAGTTTGAGGTTCATTACTGCGTCTCCGCATCAATCTTGTCATATTGTTTATGTGTACCCACAAACCGAATGAAAACCGTCTTGCTTTTATAGTTTATACGGACAACCAGCCGATATTTGTTGCCGCAAACATTGAAAACCACACGTTCGGCATTGATAATACTGGCACTCCCATACTTGTCTTTCAATTCAGCGCTGTTTTCCCATCCGGCCGATTTGACTTCATGAAACCATGCCTTGAGCGCCTGCTCCGAATCCGAATACGTCTCCCAGAACTCCCGCAACATCTTTATGGATATGATGTGCATAAACCTACAGCGTTCCCATACATCGGTCAAATATAAAGTTCCCTTTAGGGGAACTTTTTGCAATCTAAATTGTGCCGCCGCTTCATAAGCCCTGTTCTTTTATAGCATGGCCGGCGCAATTTTATAACGTCTCCCTGATCGGTGAATTGCATTGAATTTGCACCCGGCAGAGAACCTCAGTCAATTCAAATGCCGCAGAATCTGCATGTTTTCACGCCGCAGAAATCTGGCGCTCTAGAATGCTTCGTCATCAGCGCCACCGACCCCAGCCCGTCGCTGTGATACACCTGCCTCAGCCGCGGTTCGCCTTTCACATACGCGATCCGCTCCACCGGCTGGTCTATGCCCGGCCCGTTCACAACGGCATGGATCACCTCGTTGCTCCCGTTCAGCTCCAGCACCACGTTCGGCCCGTCGTAGATGTA
>Ga0116143_10001979_pt1 | contig 23334 bp, 21 predicted proteins | sample AD_UKC034_MetaG_FD_89745 | JGI IMG/M metagenome (GOLD analysis project Ga0116143, IMG submission 89745) | Active sludge microbial communities of municipal wastewater-treating anaerobic digesters from USA - AD_UKC034_MetaG | ecosystem: Engineered > Bioreactor > Anaerobic > Digestate | place: USA...
AGTGGTTGTAAGCCTACTTCTGCTCGTCTCTTGTCAACATTGTCGGGATCTTCCAAAGGGGATACGAAATACAGCTTGGTATCCTTATTCCATCCAATTTGACTGCCATAAATTTGTTTTTTTCCTTGCCTTAAAGCTACACGGTCTTCCAGTAAAGCCAGACTACTTGCCCGGGCATTTCCGGATTTGACTGCTTCTCTCATCATAGGTAGATATTTTTCTTGTGTGCTGAGATCTGCATGTTGAATTACAAGAAACAAACAACTATTTCCTTTTTCTCCGACAATGTCAGCTCCAAGCCAGCCTCTGGAATCCAAAATAGATTTTACTTTAATAAGATTTAAAGAATCCGTTTCAGCCATTAATCTGTAGTGTGACTTCATCTCATTTGATTCACGTCCAAATTTTTGTTCGATCTCTTTTATCTGAATTCTGTAAAATTGATCCGATTCGAATATCGAGTCTAGTTGAGCTGCTAATGGTTTGTCTAAATTCTCTTCGGCTTTTTCTTTATTGAATTTTACTTTTTCAAGCAAGGTAGCCCAACGATCATCGGAATGCAATGAGTTGAGATCCGGATCAGATGTTAAGTGATCAAGGTCAGAAAAGGCACTTTTATTTGCAATCCTTTCAAGTTGAAAGAAGGCACTGTCCGCTTCACCAGCCAAAGCCCAGGAACATGCAGCATTATACCTGTCAGATTGATATCCCTTCCATTCTAATTTCTCAAATGCCCTAGAGTAGGTGAGTGCGGCATTTTTATAATCCTGCGCATCGTACAATGAGTCTGCTTCCCTGATGAACTTGTCATAAAGAACTTCTTGTCCAAATGCAGTTTGAGTAAAAAATAAAATTGTGATCAGGAGGATTGTGGATTTCATATTTTTAATGATTAGTTCAGTGTATAAAGATTCAATACGGTTCGATTCGTTGATTTATTTCGTTTTATCAATTCGAAGAAATAGATAATCACCTTCTTCGCTCTCATATTCCTGTCTAATTCTTTCAAAGGTGCCATCATCAATATCGTTCCGGAGTTTCGTTAATCCTTCTATTACTTCCGATATATTCCCCAAAGCAGAGAATGATGAAATTCCTGCCCTGATTCTTTCGTCAAAATAATATTCCGGATTGTTCTTTCCGACTTGCAAAAAGGAATCTTGTAGGTCGTCTTTTATAAAGTATTTTTCCTGAGCACTTATTTTTAACCCTGAATTATTCAAAGCTTCATGTATTAGCTCTAAAGAAGGCATTTGAATAATTGATGCCCTAAGCATTTCCGGAAAGTAGTGATTCAACCAATAGCCTTTCATTTGTTGAGGAGTAGAAGTGAAGATCACCAATCTTCCTTCGTCGGTCAATACTCTGCTGATCTCCTTGAATGACTTTGTGAGATCCGTCCAATGGTGAATTGTCAAGGTTGCGATTGCTCCGGCAAAAGTTTTATCCTCAAATGGAATTTGCTCAGCTGTACCAAGCACCCAGTTAAGTTTTGGATTTTTTTCTCTGGCTTCATTGAGCATTTTTTCTGAAGGATCTAATCCTGTAAACTGTACTCCCCGGTCAGCTAATGAACAGGTATAATTTCCTGTTCCACATCCAACATCAAGATACATTTGTCCGGATTTCGGATTTAAGAAAAAGTATAATCTATCTAAAAGAAAAGGATCAGCCTTTCTTGTAGTGTTATATCCTATGCCAATTTTGTCATACTTAATTTCCATGTCATCAAATACATGATCAAAATCTTTTTGCTTTTCACAGCTTTAAAAAACATAATAACATATTAATAAATTCAAAGGCATTTATTAATGTTGAACTTTGGAATAGATCAATTCACAACAATTTTCTTACTGCTCATGCCTTTGTCAGTTTTAACCTGCAGTACATATACACCTGCCGCATCAATTTGAAAATTTGTTGTTTTTGAGATTGTCTCTCTTTTCAAAAGTTCCTTTCCAAGGACATCAGAGATAGTTATTTCTGCACTTTCGTTATCGAGCTCCAGTGTAAATTGTCCCTGTGTAGGATTGGGGTAGACCGAAAAAATTTCTGAATGATTTTCACTTTGACTCAACCCTGAAGCAATACCATTATTTTTTCCCTGCAAATATAATGACATAGGAAAGTTACCTTGTCCCCCTGCAAATACTGCTGCCGGAACACGGATAAAAAAAGTATGACTCCCCGCGTTCACTGCACCGAGGTTAATTGTACGAATATCGATCACATCACCAGGACACCAATTACTAAATGATTGCCACTGTGAATCGCTCATAGGTGTAGTGCCATATATTCCGTTCGACTGAGTATTGTATTGTCGAAATGGTTCACAGCTTGTACGGCCCGGCTTGTAAGAAAGCTGAGATACATTATCAAAATAAACGTAATGATATCTTCTGTTGTATTCTTCTCCACCGGCATTGGCACCATGGTTAGATGTTATTAGATATAGAGTAACGTCTGTTAAGTCTTGTGGAACGTCAAATACCAGTGTTTTCTGTGTAGTTCCTAAAACATCTGTTGCTCCAACCTGATAGTTATTAAAATTTTGATAGAAGAATAATGGCATTAGCACATTGTTGTTTTGCCCGGGAGCTGAAGTATTGGTGACAAATCTCACTCTGCCCTTAAACACATCATTGCGACCGGAACATCCTGCGACCTGTGTCTGTGCTGCATAGGGAACACCAAATACCTGTAACTCGATCCAGATGTCATAACTATTGGTGATTACAGTATCTTTCAAAAGCATGGAAATATTATCAATGTTAAAAGTATAAGGGACAGAATCAGGTTGAATATTTTTATTCATGAAAGGTGTGATGAATCGTCCTAATTCTATACGTTGCACACTGTCCGGATGATAAGTGCTTGAACCAACCGGCACCAAAGCCATATTCACACTACCAATCCGATCATAGTTATCACAGAGTGCCCCTATCATCACATCCATTTGTAAGGTAGTACCTATAGATGAAAGCTCAGAACTGGTCAGCTTTCGGGCGAATAAATCATTGCGATGTTGTATTACTCCTGCCGGAGGAGGTGGACTGGTTACAATGGAAGCGTAACCATCATAAAAGATAATATTCTCCATAACAGTAATGCTTGTTTGAGCGGATATCTGAATGGTCAAACAGCAATAAAAACTCAGTAACAGTAGTATTTTTTTCATTCGATCTCAATTTGGAATTTTAAATTTAGTAATTTATCTGATATTAACAACTAACCGGTAGGTGCAATGTCAGTTTTAAAATGAAAGGATCATTTTCTTGGCAATTTTCACGAGTATAAAGGGATAAACATTTAAAAAGCCGCTACTGCCTGAAATTAAAAGGACCTGAGCCGAATTATAAAATTATTGATCTTCTCCGGAATGAAAATTACTGTAAAATATATTGCTTATTAAGTTGCATAGTTTCGAGCTTAACTTTTATTAGTTCATAAAAATAAATGTTCAGCATTATAAGCTCGAATCCGTAAAAAACATCTTCAATTGGTATGGTGAAAAGCCGGATACCAAGATTTTCTGAATTGTCATACCAAACTATCGGTTCATCTATCCAACTCCCAGTAAGAACACCATTTACTATAAAAAAGGGAATGAGCAGTATAGGATAAGTGAAGGCAAGTTTAGCCAGCCAATTTACTTTCGCATAATACTTCAAAATTAGCAGTAAGATTCCAAGGCTTATAAAGGTTGTTGAAGTATAGAGTTTGTCATAAAAATAAGCCCCTGTAAAAAGAAGTATGCCGGAAAAACTGAGAACAAATATGTTTTCAATTTTTAGGTTCCATGAGACATTGAAAATAATATTTAGTGAATGATAGGTGAACATACATGCAAAAGGAATACAAAAAAAGAACATGACTTCTTCTATCGGTAAATTGACAATATTGATACCGGATAAATGATTGGGGTTAAATCCCCATACCTGCATATCTGTAAATTTGATATCCCATGCAATAAATAATATCGCAGTTATGATGTTTGACAAAAAGAAAGCCTTGAAATTTTTGTGAAAGTTCAGCTTAGGGTGAAACGAAAAGATCAATGGAATGATTATGGAAAGAAAATTAACCCACAAGTAAGTTGAGATCATGTTGAGTTTCTATTATTAGTATTCATAAAATATTTGAGGGGTACCCAGAGCATCCCAAAACATTCACCCTCCTTCTTTCCTAAATGCTTATGATGGACTTTATGTGCTCTTCGTATAGCTATTAAGTAGTAGTTTTTTGTATTTCTAAACAGCCTGAACCGCTGATGAATAAAAATGTCATGCACTATAAAGTATGTAAGGCCATACAATGTGATACCTAATCCAATCCAGAATAAATAATCGTAATTGTTTTTCATGCCAAAATACAAGCCTGCAATACCAGGCAAGGCAAAAATCAAAAAGAAAAAATCATTGTGTTCTAAAAAGCCTTTTGATTCTCGTTTGTGGTGATCTTTATGCAATGTCCACAACAAGCCATGCATGATGTATTTATGAGTTGACCATGCGACAGCTTCCATACTGATAAATGAGATAAATACGATACTTATATTGAAGATTAAATTTCCCATTTTAAACAAACATTGTTTCAAGTACTTTTCTTCTATAGTCAAATATTTCTTTTATTTTTCTTTGGATAAGCAGTGAATTCAATAACTTTCCTAAGGGACCTAAAGGAATTTTGTAATTCACTACATCCTGCATCAATACACCACCGTCTTTTTCTAAAAAGGTATGTGTGTGTTCCCAGGAGGTATAAGGTCCTATCAATTGTCGGTCAGTAAAGTAATTTTTATCGTCCACCTTACAGATTTCTGTTTGCCAGTGAACAGGGAAGCCCCAAAGTGGTTTAACGGAATAATCTATTTTCATACCTTCATAAATACCTGTGTCCTTTACAGAACCCAAGATCTTGAATTCCATTTCTGGTGGTGTAATTAAGGCCAAATTGTTTGGCGATGAAAAAAAAGCCCATGCCTTGGCTTTGCTAACCGGCAAGAACTGTTCAGTCTTATACAGATGCATTTTGAAGAAATTTTTGTTTGAAAGATCCATTGAAATAATTTTTGACAGCCGGCATACAGATCTTTAACCACTGTGTAAAATTTTCAGGATGATCTTGAATTTCTTTCTCAAGATCTTCCAATGTAGTGTAGCGCCAGTTTTTTACCTCAGATTTTTCAGGGGTCGGATTTTCATCTGAAATACCAAAATAGACATGATCAAACTCATGTTCAGTTAAGCCATTAATAAATTTTGCCTTATAAATAAAACTAAAGGCAAATTCAGTTTGACATTTCATTCCCATCTCTTCCTTTAACCTGCGATCAATAGCCGGCTTGAGATCTTCGCCAAATTGCGGGTGGCTGCAACAGGTATTGGTCCATAAACCAGCTGAATGGTATTTATCATCAGCTCTTTGTTGCAGCATCAGTTCTCCTGTCGAGTTAAATATAAAAACCGAAAATGCACGGTGAAGTAACCCTAATTTATGCACCAGTTCCTTTTCCAACTTACCCCATTGCTGATCTTTTTCATCAACAAGTACCAAATAGTTTTCCATGTTAATAAATTAAATTCGATTTAATTTGTGTTGAAACAAGCTGTTTAGCATCAATCCGAATTTTTCGCCATTACTGATTCTGATTCTTTCTGTCAGAACTTTATTCGCTGATAAGTTTTTTATCTTTTTGAATAATGCCGTATAGTAGACGTATGCTAAATAAACACCACTTCTTGATGACGAAGGAAGTTTTCTTATCCCTGTCAAAGCCTCCTTAAAATCAGATTCAATTTCTATTTCGATCTTCCTTTTATCTATGGCACTGAAGTTTTGAATATCAACTTCAGGGAAATATGTTCTTCCCAGAGAATGATAATCTGCCTTTATATCCCTCAAGAAATTTACTTTTTGAAAGGCTGAACCAAGTTTCATGGCAAAGGGCTTCAATTCATTGTATTTCTTTTTGTTCCCTTCCGTAAATACAGCAAGGCACATCAGGCCAACTACTTCTGCTGAACCAAGAATATATTGATTATATGTTTCTTTGGAATAATCTATTTTCTTAAGGTCCATTTCCATGCTATTGAAAAAGGTTTCTATAAGATCAAGGGGTATGGAATATTCATGGACAACTTGTTGAAATGAATTTAATATAGGATTTAAAGAAATCTTATGTTCTATAGATTCATATGTTTCAGATTTGAATTTTGAAAGCAAGTAAGCTTTGTCGTATCCTTCAAAACTATCGACTATTTCATCCGCAAATCGTACCAAACCATATATTGAGTAGATTGGATTTTGCAATTTCCTGTTTAGAAAATATATCCCAAGGGAAAAACTGGTGCTGTAGTTACGGGTTGTTATTTTACTGCACTGGACTGATAAACTATCAAAAAGATGCTTCATATTTTGGTTTGTTTAATTGTAATGCCAATTGTTGAGCTGCAATTTTTCCTGAAATTATGGAAGGTGGGACACCGGGACCCGGTACTGTGAGTTGTCCTGCATAGAATAAATTGCTTATAATATTGTTTTTTAACTTTGGTTTTAGGAATGCTGTTTGCGTTAATGTATTTGCCAATCCATATGCATTGCCATTATAGGAATTGTAATCAACTATGAAATCATTAACGCAATAGCTTTTTTTATAGTCAATAAATGATTCAATATTTTCATTTGTCAGAGTTTCCAATCGGGAAAGCATTATTTTAAAATATTTTTCTCGGGTATTCTCATCGTCTTCTAAACCGGATGCAAGTGGCATTAGCATGAAGAGATTTTCATGGCCATTCGGAGCTACGCTGTCGTCTGACTTTGAAGGACAACAGACATAGAACAATGGTTTTTCAGGCCACTTCGGATCTTCGTATATTTCTTTCGCATGCTGATCAAGACTTTCATCAAAGAACAAGGTGTGATGATGAAGGGATTTGATTTTTTTGCGGACTCCCAAATAGTAAATCAGACAAGAAGGTGCAAAAGTTTTGTTTTTCCAGTAACTATCATCATAGTTTCGGTATTCATCCGGCAATAGCTTGCTTTCAACATGATGGTAGTCTGCCGATGCAATGACACCTTCACAATTGTGTCTTGTGTTATTAGCGAGGACAGAAATTACGCGGTTGTTTTCAATTTCGATCTTATTTATCGGAGCATTGAAATGAAAAACAGCTCCGTTTAATTCAGCGATTTTTTTCATGGAATCAATTACAGTCCCAAATCCGCCTTGTGGATACCATGTTCCTAATTTCAACCCTGCATAGTTCATTAAGCTGTAAAGTGCCGGTGTGTTTTTAGGCATTGCTCCAAGAAACAGTACCGGAAACTCCATTAATGCAATTAATTTTGGATTGCTGAAGTAGTTACGAACATGTTTGCTGAAAGAAGAAAACACTTGTAATCTGAATACTCCTTTTATTGTTTCAAGATTCACTAGCTCTGAAATGGAGAAGCCTGGCTTATAGATCAGATTATTCATTCCGGTCTGGTACTTGTATTCTGCCTCCTTCATGAATTTCAAAAGTTTTGAAGCAGAGCCTTTTTCAATAGATTCAAACAGAATACATAATTCTTGAAAATTTTCAGGAACTTCAATTGTGTCATTTACTCCATATACTACTTCAAAGGAAGGGTTCAATAATTTTAAATCGTAGTGATCAGAACTGGTATGGCCGAAATCATTAAAGAATTTTTCAAATACTTCCGGCATCCAATACCAACTGGGTCCCATGTCAAATACATATCCGGATGATGTTTTAAATTGTCTTGCACGACCACCTGCCGACTCGTTTTTCTCAAATACATGCACTTCATTGCCTGCAGCCGATAAATAAGCTGCTGCACTAATACCGGAAAAACCGGCACCTATGATTATAATTTTTGACATGTATTTAAATTATATAAGGTTGATATCAGTTTATAATTAAGTCAGCTTCTTTTCCAAATCTTCAACTGATTGATGCCAATACATATTCTTCTCCAGTCTAAGCTGTTCAATTAACTTTTTATTGCCTGATATATGGATTGTCGCATTTTTAGACCTCTTACGTACTTCTGTTAAATATTCTTGTGCTTCAGCTACAGATCGATTTCTAATGAAGAACAGAAAGATGTCAGTTGGAGTAATATCGTGTATTGTTGAAAGGACAGAGTCAAATGGTACATTACTTCCCAGATAAACTGTTTTTTGTCCCGCAGCACGAATCAGGTAATTTGAATAGATAAGACCTATTTCATGATACTCTTCGTTGGGCAAAAATAGCAGCCAGTTTTTTTTATCATTTGTTGGATAGGGTAAACCATCAATTGAGGAAATAATTTTTTGCCTGATGAGGTTTGATAAAAAGTGCTCTTGTGAAGGACATAAATCGTCTTTACCCCAAACCAAACCGATACGAACAAGCATCGGGTGAATTATTTTTAGATAGGTGTTTTTCAGACCATACCTAAGTATACATGCAGAGAATTGTTTTTCAAATTCAGCCTCATTGTAGCTGAGTCCTGAAATCAGCATTTGTGATATGAAATACTCGTACTGTATATTTGCTGCTTTAAGATTTTCTATTTGCTCCTCCAACAATATTTTAATTTGTTCGTCAGATAGAGAGAAGAGTTCTGATATTTTCTTCCCTGTATCAGATAGACTTACTATGTTCAGTAGTTTTCGTAACTGCTGATCGTCATAATAGCGGGTATTGCCCGGCGAACGCATTGGCTTTAATGCATCATAGCGCTGTTCCCAAATTCTTATTGTGTGGGCCTTGATTCCTGAAATCGTTTCCAGATCCGATATAGAATACCTGTTCATTTGATGTTTAGATTTAATGCAATTATACTTAAACATTATGAGTTCTCCAAATATTTATCTTTGAACTGCGAATTTCATGAAAATTGGAGCATAGTAGTATACCGTTTTCTTTTCACTTTGCTGATTTGGCCTGAATAAAAGTTTGTAAGTGTTTAAAATATAGTAATATATGAAATTTTGTCTATCGATTCTGACTTTATTTGACTGAATCATAATTGTTTATATAAAACAAAAGAAAATTAAACATAAAATCAAATCCAGGTTTGCTTGTTTCAATATTATGTTTAACTTTGCGTCATAAAACTTAAACAATAATTTAAAACCCTAGAAAATGAAAAAGAACATTTTACCACTAGTCTTGACAGTCCTGCTGAGTATCAGAGGCTTGTCATCTTTCGGCCAGGCTGAAATACAAATCATTCACAATGCTGCAGATCCCGCCGCTGCAACAGTTGATGTTTATGTTGATGGTAGTTTAGCCATTGATGATTTTACTTTCAGATCAGCGACACCATTTATCACATTGCCTTCCGGGCTACCTGTTAATATAGGTGTTGCACCCGGTAATAGTATGTCAGCCGCCGACACATTGAAAAACTTTGAGGTCACTCTCATGATGGGGCAACGGTATGTTGCAGTGGCAAATGGAGTTTTGGATCCATTAAATTTCGCAGCTAACCCGGATGGAAGATCAACAGGGTTCACTTTATTCATTCAGAATGACATCAGAAATATGGCTAGTAGTTCAGGTGACGTAGATTTTGTTGTTTTGCATGGAGCAAGTGATGCTCCAACCGTTGATGTTATTGCAAGGAATGTAACTACCCTGGTTGATGATGCAAGCTATAGCGACATCACTTCTTATATAAGTGTACCGGCAGCCAGTTATATATTGGACGTGACGCCTGCAGCAGGTACGCCAATAGTTGCTTCTTTTGCCGCTGACCTTAGTACTTTAGGTGATAGTTCTGCTATCGTGTTCGCTTCCGGATTTTTAACTCCTTCTACCAATCAAAACGGACCGGCATTTGGATTGTTTGCTGCTTTGGCAAATGGGGATGTTGTTACACTTCCATCTGTCAGTATCGCCCGTTTGCAGGTAATTCATAATGCAGCCGACCCTTCTGCAAGTAACGTTGACGTATACCTAAACGGTAATTTATTACTTGATGATTTTGCTTTTCGCACTGCAACACCATATGTGGATGTACCGGCTGATGTTATGTTAGATATTGGTATTGCAGCAAGCAGCAGCACTTCAGTAAACGACACTATCAAAAACTTTCAGCTTACACTTGTTAATGGAGGTGAGTACATTGCCGTAGCCAATGGAGTACTTGATCCTCTAAACTTCGCAGTAAATCCTGATGGAGCCTCAACTGCATTCACATTGTTCTTGCAAGATCAAATGAGAGAATCAGGACTAACCGGATCCGATGTTGACTTCCGTGTAGTTCACGGAGCAAGTGATGCACCTACTGTTGATGTGATTGCAAGAAATGTAGCTACCTTGGTTGATGATGCAAGTTATAGCGATATAACTCCATATATAAGTGTTCCCGCTGCCGTTTACACTCTTGATGTAACCCCGGCGACAGGCTCACCTATCGTAGCATCATTTTCTGCTGACCTTAGCGGATTAGGTGGCGGTTCAGCAGTTGTTTTCGCTTCGGGCTTTTTGACTCCGTCTGCTAACCAAAACGGGCCGGCATTTGGTTTGTTTGCTGCGTTGGCTGATGGAAATGTAGTCACTTTACCGCTTGTGAGTGTCGCTCGTTTACAAGTAATTCACAATGCCGCTGACCCTGCAGCTAACAACGTTGATGTGTACCTGAACGGCAATTTATTACTCGATGATTTTGCTTTCCGTACGGCAACGCCATTTGTGGATGTACCTGCTGATGTAATGTTAGATATCGGGATAGCAGCAAGCACAAGTACTTCAGTTAACGATACAATTAAGAATTTTCAGCTTACACTTGTTAATGGAGGTGAGTACATTGCTGTTGCCAATGGCGTACTTGATCCTCTAAACTTCGCAGTAAACCCTGATGGAGCTTCAACTGCATTCACATTGTTTTTGCAGGATCAAATGAGAGAATCTGCCTCAGTTGGAGCGGATGTCGATTTTCGAATTGTACACGGAGCGAGCGATGCACCAACCGTTGATGTAATAGCAAGAAACGTTGCAACACTTGCAGACGATGCATCGTATGGTGACATCACTGCTTATCTAAGTGTTCCGGCTTCAGACTACACCATTGATATTACCCCCGGAAATGACAATAGCGTAATTGTCGCAAGTTTCTCAGCTCCCTTGACATCTTTAGCCGGTCAATCTGCTGTTGTTCTTGCATCAGGTTTTTTGAATACTGCAGCAAATCAAAATGGACTACCATTCGGCTTACTGGCAGTATTAGCTGATGGAACAACAATTCTATTAGGAAATGTCACGGGTGTAGAAGAAAATGTAGCATTACCAAGCTTTAATATGTATCCTAACCCTGCAAATAAACTAATAACTATTAGCCCATCTGCATCCGCTAAGGATGCTGTAGTAGAAATCTACAACGCTGTTGGCCAGGTTGTGAAGTCAGAAAAACTGAACAACTCAGCATTAATTATTTCTGTGGAAGACCTGGAAACCGGAATGTATTTTGTAAGTGTACAGGGAAATACAGGAAAAGTTGTTTCAAAATTGATAGTAGAGTAATAATATATTATCCCATACCAAAAGAGGTTGTTTTTCGAAACAACCTCTTTTTTTGTGAAATATTAATTTGACAAGTAATTCTTTTCCTTTGTAGCTGCTAAATCTTGAACAGTAACTATTTTGATATTCCAATTCTGAATGAGGAAATTTTTTATGAAAATAATTGGTATCTTAGTCAATCGCCCGGAGAAAGTGGCCGGGCCGATGAATTCTGATATGCTCCGTTCTTAATCGGGTTGTTAAAATCGGAAGCCTGACTTATGTGATAGGATCCTGTAAATATTAATCTGTGAAATTCAATGCCAGTATAGCCTTATTGTTAAGAGTAGTTACAGCTGTAATTCTGCTACAAGCACTTTATTTGAAATTTAGTGCTCACCCGGAATCTGTTTTTCTGTTCACAGAACTGGGAGCTGAGCCCTGGGGAAGGATAGCAACAGCTTGCATAGAATCAATTATTGTCGTGCTACTGATAATTCCTTATACTTCCTATCTCGGAGCCCTTGCGGGAATTGGATTAATGCTTGGAGCTATTTTTGCCCAGTTGATCGTGGTTGGACTAGGATCCGGTAGTGATGGGGGAGAATTACTCATGCTCGCCCTTGTTGTCCTTTTATGTTGTATTGTAACGATATGGCTACAGAAAGAGGAAGGAATGGTTCGGTTCAGAAGGATATTTCGCAGAAAATGAACCGGGATGATTTTAATTTTTAATGGTATTTCATTTTAAACTCAGCCTCTTGTTTGAATAGATTAATTTATACATTAGAGGAAATTTCAATTTTAATTAAATGAACAAAATACTACCTCTCATTTGCGGGCTCCTAATCTCACTAAATACGATGGCGCAATCTTATAGCAGTCCGGAAAGCCTTGAATTTGATTATGCCAATGATCGATGGTTGATCTCTAATAAATCAGCAAATAATATTCTTGCCCGCAGTAGTAGCACCGGAACTCTCAGCATTTTTGCTAGCGGCATTAGTAGTCCCCATGGTATAGAGATAGCTAATGACACGGTTTATGTTTGTTCGGGAAGCTCCCTGAGAGCTTTTGACCTGAGTACAGGACAAAATGTATTTACTATTAATTTGGGAGCTACCTATCTTAATGGTATCACTCATGACAGTACGTATTTATACATCACTGATTTTTCAGCAAAGGTGATCTACCGGTTTAATATGCTTGATCGGACTTTTACACAATTTGTTACAGGCTTGTCAAAAAGTCCCAACGGAATCATTTATGACGGACCCAACAACCGTTGCGTATTTGTAAACTGGGGGTCCAATGCTCCTGTGATGGCTTTTGATGTTAGTACCGGTAATGTATCAACTCTTATCTCAACAACTTTAGGCAACTGTGATGGTATTGCTATCGATGGTTCCGGAAATTTCTATGTGAGTTCATGGTCATTAAACGGGATAAGTAAATTCGATAATGCATTTTCCGCTCCTCCGCTAACCGTAGTGAACAGTTTGTCAAACCCGGCAGATATTTTTTATAATCTCCAGGATGACACCTTAGGTGTTGCCAATTCCGGTTCTTTAAATAATACTACCTATCACTTTTTTGGTAGTACCACTTCCTTAAATGAAACCATTAACACTGATGTTAATTTAGTGATCTCACCAAATCCTGCAAGCGCCGGATCTGATTTAAGCTTTAATGTAAAAAGCCCCGGGCATTTTACAATTAATCTCTTCGATATGAAGGGACAACTCCTTCACACTTTGCTCGATCGAGTATGTTCATCCGGAAATTATAAACTAGGTATGGAGAGAAATGATTTACCTTCAGGAATATATTTTATCCGTTTTCACAGTCCTTACTTTAGCATTTCAAAAAAACTGGTTATTGTTGATTAGAGAATTAACTTTCTTAGTTCTTAGGCTTGATTTGTTTGTTTTAATCTGAACCCGATAAAAACTATACTTAGCTCAATAATTATTTTCTTTGTTTCAGCTAGCTTAAGTTTTTCTCAGATTATCTTTTCGCCAAATACTTATTATATGACTCCTCCAATATCAGGTTGTAATGGTATTTGGGCTGTAGAGAACCCCTTCATTAATTGTGGAGGTCCTTATAGCATGAATTCATGCGCCGTGATTGATAGAATAGTTGGGGACACTTTGTTTTTTAATTTATGTTCCTTGCCTTGTGACTTTATTATTCTGAATGATTCCGGAAATGTTTGTTTTACCTGTTCCATCCTGGTTTTTACCGGTGTAGAGAATTTAGAAGATATTGTAAGTAGTATTATGGTTTATCCTAATCCGGCTTCAGATCAATTGCATATTTCATCTGATTTTGTTTCATCGCATGCACTTACATTTCCATTGTTTGATCTACAGGGCAGGTTAATGAGTTCTCTGCTCCTTAATGATGGAGTTTTTAGCAGGACAATAAAATTACCAAATCTTTCTTCGGGTTTATATTTTTGGAGCGTTTCTGATCATACATCTAAATTAAAAGCAGGAAAAGTCTTGTTAAATCCTGCAAATTAGTACCGTCACACAAACATTATCTTCTTGTGATAGTTTCGTGATACTGTCTATTGAGTTTTGTGTATTCTGAATTTCTAACTCAAAACTATGATCATGAAAAAAATTATTTTCTTTTTAAGCTTCGTTTTTATTTCTGCATTCTTTCTTCAAGGTTGCAAAGAAGATGAAGAAGTTAAGCCTGCAACTCCTGTTGCAATGGCAAAAGATCCTCAAACTGCAAGTAGAGTAGCTGTAGACAGGTTTAGCACTAGCGCGGGGACGTTGATGATACGTGATGCTGTGAATGGTTTACCGGCTTCAAATGCTGCAATAAATTTTGATATGGCTCCTTTCATTACTCAAGGGCTGTCACCTTCAGGTGCTCATACTGAGTATTATAATTTTGATGTAATGCCCGATAGCCCGGCACCTATTTATGTGTTGTTTCGCGACGGAGAAAATAGTCCTGTTCCCGGGCAGCTAAACATAATTGATAAAATACCCGGTGAAAGTGGTTATAATGATTTCTGGTTGATGCATAAAGTTACGGTCCCTGCAAATTATATTGCCAATGTGGTTACTTCATTCGCGGAGATTCAATCAATGGGATACGCGGTGACTGCTACAAGCACTATTATTAATTGCCCTGTTGTACCGGAAGGAAGTGTTGCAACAAAAAGAATGGGAGGTGCGAGTAATGCCTTACATATGGGTTGGTACAAAGGACAGGTATGTTTTTATTTTACTTTTGAAGAGAAAATGCTTGCATTAGCTTCGGGAAAAGTTCCTGTCTCTCCGATCTATGTTACTTTCAATATAAATCCGGGAATGACCGGTGGTGGCCCGGCATCTGGATTTGTTATGGAAACAGGCACGATGCAAACACATAATGTATTGGCAACAATTCCGGCTGATGCTTCCTATTCTCCTCTTTGGAGTGTCCAGATTTACGATAATGCAAGTTTTAATTCTGTTACTGATCTGTCCTCTGCAATGGCAGCTCCACTTCTTGTTGCCTCTGCTGCATTGGTTAATTGCCCTACAGTTCAGTAGAAAAATTATTATTTGTGTTTCTGTGTGAAAGAATGGGATTCGTAGCTGATTACGTTTCCCATTTTCACATAAGACAAAATCATAATCGTTCATTAGACAATTAATGCTTATTTTTATGGAATGAGAAAACTAAGAACATTTTTAATCCTTCTGTTTATATTAAACTACACAAAAAGTCATTCTCAAGGTTGTAGTGATGCAGGCTTTTGCACCATGGGTGCATTAGGACCAATGGTTTCGGAAGATACATTGGCGTCGACATTTATAAATTTGAATGCAGGCTTTGCATCCGGAGAGCAGAAAACGAAGCACACAATTTTGAGTCTTGAACTTGGCCTTGCACTTATTAAAGACAATATCATACAAATTAAATTGCCATATCACATGGTGAATGGTGACCTGGGTTCGAATTATGGTGTAGGGGACATGACAATCAGCACTACACACACCTTGTCTAGATCTGAAAGATCTTCATTTAGTGCAAGCCTAGGTTTAAAACTTCCAACAGGAACAACAGATTATATTGAGAATGGTATTTCTTTGGCAATGCCCTATCAAACAGGGTTGGGAACAACTGATCTTATCTTAGGAACCTCCTATCAATATCAGAAATGGCGAATCAGTGCAGGGTATCAAATGGTATTGAACAATAAGAATGAAAATCGCTATTTGAAGTCTAATGGAACTGAAGATTTTGAAAAAGCTTACTTTGATTCAAACTTGTTGAATAGAGGAGACGATGCACTTTTAAGAATAGAAAGAGCTTTCGATGTTAAGAAACTCAAAATTATGATCGGACTTCTATCTATTTACAGGCTACAAGAGGATGAGATTAGCAATTTGAATAGTCAAACAATTAAGCTGGATGGTTCAGATGGTATAACTTTGAATGCTACGTTCGGACTGCAATATCCTATTTCGAGTAAAATGGAGCTTGGTATTGTTTATGGAAGTCCGTTGGTAGTAAGAGATACCCGTGCAGATGGCCTCACAAGATCCTTCGTAGGAACAGGCTCACTGAAGTATATTTTTGGAAAATAGTTTATTGATGGTGTTGCAAGAATGAAGAAAATATTAATGATAGAAGATGATGTTTCCATTGTGGAACTGGTCAATATTCACTTAAAAGATATCCATTGTGAAATGACAGCTGCACATAATGGAAAAGATGGTCTTGATCTGGCAGGAAAAAATAAATATGATCTGATCATCCTTGATATTATGCTGCCTGATAAAGACGGGATTGAAATTTGCCGAGAGATCAGAATGAATAAAAATTTTACACCGATAATGATGCTAACTGCAAGAGCAGAAGAAATTGACAAGATCATCGGACTTGAAACAGGTGCTGATGATTATTTAACAAAACCATTTAGTTTGAGAGAGTTTATTGCCCGTGTGAAAGCAATCCTTCGAAGAGTTGAAATAGACACTCAGCAGAAGGAAAAATCCGGGGAATTGATAAGTACCGGCGATCTATGCATTGATCCGGAGAAGAGAAAAGTTACACTAAAGGGAGAGAAGATTGAATTAACTCCGAAGGAATTTGATTTGTTATATTTATTCATGTGTAATCCGGGGAAAAGTTATTCCAGAGAAGCATTGTTAAACAGTGTGTGGGGTTACGAGTTCAGCGGCTATGAGCATACAGTAAATTCGCACATTAACCGCTTGCGGACAAAAATCGAGTCAGATCTTTCAAACCCGCATTACATTCTGACTACCTGGGGTGTTGGATATCGTTTTAAAGAAGATCATGGACATTGAATATGAAACCATCCTTTAATAGTTTATTTTGGAAAATTTCGGGAGTGTTTTTTATTCTCTTAACCTGTGTTGGGATAATATATGTCTACATTACAATTGATTATTCCGGTAAATATGTTGACGAGGTAAACCAAAGGTTAAACCGCAACACCGCAAAAAATATCGTTGAAAATTCAACGCCATTCTATGACGGGAAGGTCATTGAACCGGCACTGGAGGAATTGTTCCATCACGTAATGGCTATCAATCCAAGTCTGGAGGTTTATCTTCTGGATACCATGGGTAAAATTATCGCATGGTATCCTCCGGAAAAAAAACTGGTTCTGCTTTCAGTAAACATGGATCCCGTTCATTACTTCATAAGGGATACTTCGGAAGTGTTTATTAAGGGAGATGATCCGTTAAATCCTTCTGTCCAAAAGGTGTTTTCAGCATCACCTCTGACTATGAATAATATGCTATATGCATATATCTATGTAGTATTAGCCGGACAGGAATATCATGCTGCTTCTGATATTTTGTTTGGTAGTTATTTGATGAAAATAAGTATCGGAACAATGATTGTTGCCCTGCTTGCCACTTTATTGATTGGACTCCTTATCATTCGGGTGATTACATCAAATTATTCGCGAATACTAATTGTCATGCAGAAATTCAGGCAAGGTGATCTGAAAGCGCGTGTTAAGGTCAGGTCTTCCGGTGAAGAACGTCAGCTTGCGGAGATGTTCAATGAGATGGCGGATATATTGACTTCTAATATTGACAAACTCAAGGAAGTTGAAAACCTGCGGCGTGAACTTATAGCTAACGTTTCTCATGATCTCCGAACACCTATTGCCATAATAAAAGGTTATGTCGAGACTTTACAAATGAAGGAAGAAACAATTTCCGTCGAAGAGAGGAAAAGATATATTAACACGGTCAGGGAAAGTGCTGAGAAACTGGAGAAGCTGGTAAATGAATTATTTGAATTGTCAAAGCTTGAAGCAAATCAGGTGCAAGCAAAGAAAGAACCATTTATTATTAGTGAGCTGGTCAGTGATATCAGCAATAAATATCAATTGATAGCTAAAACAAAGAATATATCTATCAATACAAATTTATCTAAAGAACTGCCGCCTGTTCTTGCAGATCTTTCCTTGATAGAAAGAGTAATGCAAAACCTGATAGATAATGCGATGAAATTCACTCCCGAAGGCGGTCGAATAACTATTGCAACTCAAAAAGGGAATGACAATGACGTTGAGGTGGTTGTTTCTGATACAGGTATAGGCATTCCGGAAACAGAAAGAGAACAAATTTTTGCTCGTTATTATAAAGCTAATAATTTCACAGACCTCAAGAACAGTACCGGTTTAGGTCTGGCAATTGCCAAGAAAATACTTGACTTGCACGATAGTACGCTTCATTTGATGAGCAAAGAAAATGCAGGAAGTTCCTTCATTTTCAAACTTCCATTGCACAGAAACTAATTTGTATATTGTATTAACAGATTGTGATAGTTTTGTGATACTTTTTTAATAATATCGTATCACTCAGTATTACATCAGGAACCAAACTAAATCAACATCATGAAAATTATCTTAAGAAATTATTCAGGAATTATTGCCTTTGCATTTATTTTATTTCAGTCAACTCATGTTGATGCGCAACGAAAAGTATTAGTTGAACAGTTTACGAATAGTGGCTGTCCTTCCTGTGCCGGTATCACACCTGTGATTGCATCATACATAAATGCTAACCTGGGTACTGCTCTTATGTTATCATATCATACTCCTTTTCCATATAATGATTCGATGTACTACGAGAATTCTTTTCAATCTGATCAACGCGTCATCTTTGCCAATGTCACCGGTGTTCCAACCTCGCGCGTAGATGGAAATTATTTTTCCGGAAATTTAGCTCCTACTGTTTCTTCTACTATAATGGCCGCCTCTTCTGTAGCACCGCGTTATAATATCAGTTTTACATCCTGTGAATTGAATGGGAATGAAATCAGTGCTAATGTTTTGTTTGAATCCCTTGACATGAATAATGCATCAGAAGATATTTCTGCCATGATTGTTGTAGCAGAGAGAAAAGTGTTGAAGAGTTCTTATGTCTGTTGTCCCGGAGCCAATAGCGAAAATGAATATCCATGGGTTGTACGAAGAATGTTGCCTGACGAAACGGGAACACCGCTGGTAAATAAAAATATTGGCGGAATGGATATGGTTCAGGTTAACTGGGTCGCGAATAATGTGAAAGATCTTGAGGAAGTTCGGGTTGTTGCTTTTGCTCAAAACCGTACTACCAAAGCAGTATATCAGGCAGAATTAAGTGTTCCTTTAATTAACACCGGCGTAAATTCAGCTAAAGGCAAAGAAGTTAAATTATTCTCTGCCGTAAATCCTTCAGTAGACAATAATATTGTTTTGCATTTTCCTTTAGAGGATAGGAAATACTCAATTGAACTTTTTGATGTTTTGGGCAACTTGTTAATATCAGACAAAGTGAATAATCGTGATTTAATGAGAATCGATGTTAGTCATTTAAGTAGTGGATTGTATTTTGTAAAAGTTGCTGATCAGCAGAATTCTCAAATTGAAAAGATCATTATTTCTAAGTAGTATTTTTTATTGAAAGATTTCTTATCTTGATATAGAATATATTTTATGTCGGTTAATTTACTGCTTACTGGTTTTCAGCATTTAGGAACTGCATACAATTTTGCACCTGAACTAATACTTTGGAGTATTTGTTCTCATGAAATTCCGGTTAGAAAATTCCAATCGAAACTTTAGAATTTGACAATGAAATCACTATTGAAGGAGGTCCGTAATTGTAAAGTTTGTGAAGAATTTCTACCCCATGGTGCGAATCCCGTCTTATCCGCAAGTACAAAAAGTAAATTGGTTGTCATTGGACAGGCTCCGGGTCAAATCGTTCATAATTCCGGAATCCCCTGGGATGATAAAAGTGGTGAAAATCTCCGGTCATGGTTAGGGGTAGATAAAGAAGTATTCTATGATCAGGATAAAATAGCATTGATTCCTATGGGTTTCTGCTATCCCGGATCCGGTGTAAGTGGTGATATGGCGCCAAGGCCTGAATGTGCTCCACTTTGGCATAATCGCTTGTTTGAAAAAATGCCATCTATAAAGTTGGTTTTGTTGATTGGTCTATATGCTCAAAAATATTATTTGGGGAACAAAGCAAAAGAAACTCTTACAGAGACGGTTCGCAATTATAAAAATTATTTACCCCTTTATTTTCCACTTCCACATCCTTCGCCTCGGAATAATATTTGGCAAGCAAAAAATCAATGGTTTGCTGAACTTGTTTTGCCGGAGCTGAAAAGAATTGTTGCTGCTTTAGTCGAAGAATAAATATGCTTTAATGATTTAATATTGCTTTATAATTCTTTACTATTTTCTAATATTCAGGAAGAATATTATTTCTCAATAAGCCTGATATTTCTCCCAGTTTTGTATTAAAAATTCTTTTTAAGAATAATTATATTCGAAATTGCATTAATTTATGCGAATTTGGATATTGACTAATATTCTGCTTTGGTCTACATTGCAGCCCTAACCATCAAATACTTTTCCATGAAAAAATCAATTTTAATTTCTGCGATCTGCCTTCTGTCAATTGGACTACCTGAATTGAGTGCCCAGGATTATGTTGAAAAATTAAACTATTCTATTGGCAAGCCTTATCCCGTAATTGATGCCTTCTCAAAAAGTTTATATTATCATGAAGGTGAGCTATTGTCAATAAAAAGGACAAAGAAAAAAGTATCGATCCAAAAGTTTAATGCCAAAACTCTCACATTTCTAAAAGAAACCGGATACGAGGATTTTCCGAAAGAAGCCCAGTTCGAAGCATTCGTAGTATGTAATGGTAAATATTATTATTTCTATTCTCTGTGGGATGCTAAGTCTTCCATGGAACAAATAATTGCAAGAGAAGTTGATTTTAAGAAAGGAACATTCATAGATCAGGGAAAGCCTTTTTTACAAGTGGAAGGAAAGCTTTCAGGTGTCCCTATGGCGTCCGGCTTCTATAACTTTATTGTCGGCCAAAAATTTAAAATAGAACTTTCTTTGGATTCTGCTAAAATACTTGTTGAATATAGGAAGAAACCCGAGGTCAAAAGAGATAGTAAAAGTCATGACGTGCTAGGATACCATGTATTTGATAGTGACCTGAAGGAACTGTGGAGTGAGCAGGTTACTATGCCATACAACGAGAAGAAGATGGACGTGTTAAGAAGGACTGTAGATAAAAACGCAAATGTATTTGTTCTGGTTAAGGTGTTTAATGATGACACAAATGATGACAGAAAATCAAAAGATGGTCCGCCAAATTTTCATTTTGAAATATTTCGTATAGATAAGGATTCTAAAAAGTTGGATAAATCTACCATACAACTTGAAGATAAGTTGATCCGGTCAATTGAAATTTTCGAAATGGGAGACAAAATCGTGTGTGCAGGTTATTACTATGTTGGAAAGGGTGAATATGACGTTGATGGTATTTTTATGTTTCGTGTGAGCAAGACTGGTATAGCAGAAGACAGTAAATATTATCCAATTCCACTGGAAATTGTTAAAATGAATCTTTCAAAAGGGGATCAGGCAAAAGCTGAGAAGGATGCCAAGTCCAAGAAGAACGATAAAACAGATGTTGACAATCTCGTATTGAGAGGTATAACGATAATGGATGATGGAAGTTTGGTTATATCAGGTGAACAATATCATAGTGTCACAACTTATCACGACAAACGCTCGTCCACCGAATATTATTATGAGAACATATTAGTAGCAAAGATAAATGCCGATGGTACATTGGCTTGGATGAATAAATTACCCAAGAAACAAATAGGAACCAGAGGAAAGGGAGGTATGTCCTATTTTTATGATTATAATACTGCTTCAAATGGACACTACTACATGTTTCTGGACAATGAAAAAAATAAAGGTTTAGATGTTAAGCAAGTGCCATTTAAACATATCGATGGTGCAGGTGGATTTCTTGCGGCTTATCACATTGATCATGAAACCGGTGATCTCAATAAATCTTATATTTTTGACACAAGAAACGTAAAAGGCATTCCTGTTTTTCAATTTGAAGTAGATCGAATTGTGAATACTGATAAAGATGAATACATTGTTGAGGTATATAAAAAGGACAAGGAAGATATTTTAATTAAGTTGTTCATGAAGCCGAAAAAATAGATCGGCTCACTCATAATATAGTGTAAAGCTGATGTGTTTTTTACATCAGCTTTTTTATTTTCGACTCAAGCCAAATTTGGTATTAAAAAATATTTTTTAAATTGAGCGTCACATCAAAAAAATGATCTAAAATGAAGCAATTAGCGATTTTGTTTTTACTTTGTCTTACTACACCGGAACTTGTAGCCCAAAACTCCGATCAGCCTTCTCCAATAATATTTATTTATGATGCCAGTGGTTCAATGTGGGGCCAGATTGATGGAAAATCCAAAATGGAAATCGCTTTGGAGGTTCTCTCTGATGCTGTAAATAAATTACCGGATAATCAGAAGATTGGTTTGGTAGCTTACGGTCATCGCTCAAAAGGGGATTGTAAGGATGTTGAAACTTTGGTAGATGTTGAAACAGGTTCAAAGTCAGAGGTCGTGAATTCTTTAAAAGCAATTAAGCCTCTCGGTAAAACTCCTTTAGCTTATTCGGCTAAAATAGTCATCGATAAACTGCGCCAGACTAAACTGAAAGCGACGATAATATTAGTTACTGATGGCATTGAATCGTGCGATGGGAGTATATGCGACTTTATCAAATCCGCGAAAAAAGATGGAATAGATTTTCGTTTACATATAGTTGGCTTTGGACTAAAAGATGAGACAACAGATGAATTGGAATGTGCTGCTAAAGAAGGCGGAGGTCAATACTATGATGCAGCAGACAAAGGTGGATTAAGTGAAGTGATGAATGAAGTAACTTCCATTACAGTTGATGAACCGGCCAAGAATTTTTCCGTTTATGTGATAAAAAATGGGAAGCCTATAGATGCTTATGTTAAAGTATACAGGAAAGGAGAATCCAAATCACACAGGTCTGTCCGAACCTATGCTGATACGGCTTATTTATTTTTAGAGACAGGTTTTTATGATTTTGAAGCAAAGCCTCTCGAGAATAGTGATGTGAAGGCAATTGTGTTTCCCAACATTGAAAGCAGTTCAGAAAAAATCTCACATCGTACCTTTAGTTTCGATGGTGCAAAGTTTAATGTCAGCATCTTCAATAATAAAGAAGGCTGGGATGCAATGGTAAATGTTTACAAAACCGGCGAAAAGAAAAGTGTATCTTCTACACGGACCTATGGAACTGAAAAAGTAATGGAAGTGAATCCCGGAGTTTATGATATTGTGATCCAGGCTTTGGTTATTGATGGTTTGGAGATTAAACATACAATTCCGAATGTAGAATTAGCTGCCGGTGAGACAAAAGAGATTAAGCATACCTTTGAAT
>Ga0116143_10001986_pt1 | contig 23275 bp, 23 predicted proteins | sample AD_UKC034_MetaG_FD_89745 | JGI IMG/M metagenome (GOLD analysis project Ga0116143, IMG submission 89745) | Active sludge microbial communities of municipal wastewater-treating anaerobic digesters from USA - AD_UKC034_MetaG | ecosystem: Engineered > Bioreactor > Anaerobic > Digestate | place: USA...
GTTTGCGGAGAAAGAAGTAGCTCCTCTCGCCGAAGAGATCGATCGCGACGAACGCGTGCCGATGGAGACCATCAAGAAAGCCGCGGAATTGGGCTTGATGGGAGTGCCGTTTCCTCAGAAATACGGCGGTGCGGGCGCGGGCGAGACCGGCTACTGCATCCTGATGGAAGAGATGAACAAGGTCTGCGGCTCGACGGCCACGGTCATCGGTGCCCATACGGGAATCGGCGCGATGGCTATCTATCTGGATGGCACCGACGAGCAAAAGAAAAAGTACCTCGTGCCTCTGGCCAAGGGCGAGCTCATTGCCGCCTTTGCCCTGACGGAGGCCAACGCTGGCTCTGATGCTGCGGCCATCCAGACCCGCGCCGTGCGCGATGGCAACGAGTTCGTGCTCAATGGCTCCAAGATCTGGATCACGAACGGAGACATTGCGGACATCATCAGCGTGTTCGCGGTCACCGACCCGGCTCTGGGTGCCAGAGGCGGGGTGACGGCTTTCATCGTCGAGAAGGGCTTTCCCGGGTTCAAGGTTGGCCACAAGGAAGAAAAGATGGGCATTCGCGGCTCGTCAACGGCCGAGCTATTCTTTGAGGACTGCCGCGTTCCGGCCGACAACGTGCTGGGCATCTTTGGTGCGGGTTTCCTGACGGCAATGAAGACCCTGGACGTGGGGCGCATCAGCCTGGGCGCGGGTGGCCTTGGCGCCTCACAGCAGGCGCTCAAGATGAGCATGGACTTTGCCAAGAGCCGCTACCAGTTCGGCGCGCCCATCGCTGCCAAGCAGGCCATTCAGTGGATGATCGCCGACATGGCCATCGAGGTCGAGGCGTTGCGCTCGCTGGTCTATCGCACTGCCTGGATGATGGACAGTGGCGACATGGGGCGCGACTTTAGCACCATGGCGGCCATGTGCAAGGTCTACGGCTCAGAAGTTGCCTGCCGCGCGGTCGACGCCGCGGTGCAGATTCACGGCGGAATGGGCTACATGAAAAGCTATCCGATTGAGCGGATGTATCGGGATGCCCGCATCACGCGCATCTTTGAAGGGACCAATGAGATTCAGCGCGATGTGATCGCCAAGAATCTCTTCCGCAGTGTGGGGCTCAAGCTGAGATAGGAAAACCGGGAGGAGGAGCTACCTATGAAGATCGTGGTTATGATCAAGCAGGTTCCTGACACCACCGAGGTCCGGCTTGACCCCAAGACCGGGACTCTGATTCGCGAAGGAGTGCCGAGCATCATCAACCCGGAGGACAAGAACGCGCTGGAGGAGGCCCTTAAGCTGAAAGAGAGCCAGGGCGCACACGTTGTGGTGGTGTCGATGGGGCCGCCTCAGGCCGAAGATGCGCTGCGTGAGGCTCTGGCCATGGGAGCGGATGAGGCCATACTGCTCACCGACCGCGCCTTTGCCGGTGCCGATACCTGGGCTACGGCGGCCACGCTGGGCTATGCGGTCAAGAAGATTGGCGATTATGACCTGGTGCTGGCGGGCCGCCAGGCCATTGATGGAGACACGGCTCAGGTTGGTCCGCAACTGGCCGAGTTCCTGAGGATTCCGCAGGTCACCTACGTGCGCGAGCTGACTGTGGCCAACAACAAGGTGAAGGCCAGACGGATGCTCGAAGACGGTTATGAGGACATCGAGGCATCGCTGCCGGCTCTGCTGACCATCGTCAAGGAGGCGAACACACCACGGTATCCACATGCAGCCGCGATCATCAACGCCTATCGCGAGCAGAAAGTCACTTACTGGAAGCTCGCTGACGTGGAGGCGAACCCGGATAGCGTTGGCCTGAAGGGATCACCGACACAGGTCAAGCGCAGCTTTTCACCCCCGCCCAAAGAGCCGGGCCAGATCCTCAAGGGAGGGCCGCCGGAAGCGGCCAAAGATCTGGTGGCGATCCTCCGTCAGAAGAACATCATCTAGGATGGGATGGGGGAATCAGTCGATTGGGGCGTCAGGGAACCGCGCTTATGGAACGGATGAGCCAGGTGCGCTGGGGGCTTTTCGACCTTGACAACACACTCTATCCCAGCGATAGCGGGGTGTTTCAGGCCATCGGCCGGAGAATCCATGACTTTATGGCGGAGCGGCTGGGCATGGACGACGACCTGATCGCCAGCCTGCGCCAGGAGTATCTGGCGGCCTATGGCGCCACGATGAGGGGCCTGGCCCTGGATTACGGCGTCGACCCGGAGGACTATCTGGAGTACGTGCATCGGCTGCCGGTAGCGCGGTACATCCAGCGCAATGACACACTGGACGAAACCTTGCAGGCCCTGCCCTGGGAGAAGGTGATACTGACCAGCTCGACGCGCGAGCATACACAGGCGGTGCTCTCGGCGCTTGGCGTCGGCCATCATTTTGGTCGGGTCTTTGACATCCGCGACACCGCTTACATAGGAAAACCGGCCGAATCGGCCTACCGCGTGGTGCTGGAGGCCATCCCGGCCGAGGCGGAACACTGCCTGTTCCTGGATGACTCTCCGGCGAATGTCCGGGCGGCCGCCGAGCTGGGTATGAAGACGGTGCTGGTTGGTGCGGAACACAAGAGCGAAGAGGCCGACCTGCACGTAGCGCGGGTTGAAGACGCACTGGCGCTCATTGGGTCTCTGGGCCCGGGAGCTGCGGCGGATAGATGAGTCACTACAATACGAATGGATGGGGGGAGTTCATGACAGAAGGTCGAGAGGGAGCTACGCAGAACCTGAATGGCTGGGATGGCCAGTTTACGACCAACTGGGAAAAGTCGCTGGCCAAGCGCACGGAGCGCATGACCAGTTCGATGATCCGCGAAACACTAAAGATGATGGCTACGCCGGGAATGATCTCCTTCGGGGGAGGCAATCCGGCGCCGGAACTGTTCCCGCTGCGCGAGTTTCAGGAAGCGTGCCGCTATGTGCTGGAGCACGACGGCCCCAGCTCTCTGCAATACAGCGTCACCGAGGGATTCCCGCCGTTGCGCCAATTCCTGGTGGAAAAGATGCGCAAATATGGGGTCCCGGCGGAGCAGGAGAACATTCTCATTGTCAACGGTTCACAGCAGGCGTTGGATCTGGTCGGCAAGGTCTTTCTCAACCCCGGCGACGTAGTGCTGACCGACAGGCCAACCTATCTGGGTGCCATCCAGGCATGGTCGGCCTACGAAGCACGGTTTGCAACCGTACCACTCGATGATGACGGCACCCGAATTGACCAGGTCGAAGAAATCCTGCGCCGCGAGCCGGTCAAGTTTATCTACTGCCTGCCCAATTTTCACAACCCGGCGGGAGTCACCCTCTCGCTGGAGAGGAGAAAGCAACTGGTGGAGCTAGCGGCCCGCCACGGGGTATTCATCGTCGAGGACGATCCCTATGGCGAACTCCGGTTCGAGGGGGAGGACCTCACGCCGCTCGTAGTGATGCACAAGGAGAACACCATCTATCTGTCGACGTTCTCCAAGACGCTGGCGCCCGGAATACGAATCGGGTGGATCGTCGCTCCGGCCAAAGTGCTCGGCAGGATCGTTCAGGCCAAACAGGGCGCTGACCTGCACACCAGCAGCTTTGTGCAGATGATCGCCAATGACATCTGTCAGAGAGGATTCCTGCGGCAGCATGTGCGACGCATCCGTGATACCTATCGTGAGCGCTGCGGGGTGATGCTGGCCGCGATGGACAAGTACTTCCCCGAGGGTGTGCGTTGGACAAGGCCCAAGGGAGGGCTTTTCCTGTGGGTAATCTTGCCCGAGGGTATGGATTCGATCAAGCTGCTCAAGGCGGCCATCGAAGAGAAGGTCGCCTTCATCCCCGGGCCGGCTTTCTACCCCGATGGCAAGGGCCAGCATACCTTCCGTATGACCTTTGCGACGGCCAGCCCGGAGATGATCGAGGAGGGTATTCGGCGGCTGGGAAAGGTCATCAAGAGCCAAATGAAGCCGTAAGCACGTTTCGGAAGCGGACGCCCATATCCGAGCTGCGCTTGGCAGCACCAGAACAGAGGAGGGCCAGGAATGGAACTCAAAGTAGATCTCGACAAGTGCACCGGGTGCGGTACCTGCACCTTCGCCTGCCCATTCGGAGCGATTGAGATCAAGGACGGCAAGGCGCATGTCTATGAGAGCTGCACCGACTGCGGTGCTTGCGTCGAGCAGTGTCCTGAAGGCGCCCTGTTCATCGGCGTCAGGGTCGCCGGTTCGGTACGCGTGCAAGAGTATCGCAATGTCTGGGTGTTCGCGGAGCAACGCGAAGGCGTTCTGACCAAGGTTGCTCATCAGCTCATGGGCAAAGCCCGTCAGCTCGCTGACACCCTTGGCGCGCAGGCAGCAGCGGTGCTGCTAGGCGACGGCGTGGAGCCGCTGGCCAAGGACCTCATCGCCGATGGGGCAGACATTGTCTATCTGGCCGAGAATGCACTGCTAAAACACTACCGCACCGACGCCTACGCCAAGGTGCTCAGCGACCTGATCCAGGAAAAGAAGCCAGAGGTCGTGCTCTTTGGGGCAACGACGGTTGGCCGCGACCTGGCGCCGCGGATCTCCCAGCGCATCTACACCGGGTTGACGGCTGACTGCACGGGACTGGACGTGGACGAAAGCGAGCGATTGCTGTTGCAGACCCGACCTGCCTTTGGCGGTAACATTATGGCTACGATCGTCTGCCCTCACCATCGACCCCAGATGTCGACGGTGCGCCCTGGTGTGATGACGGTTCCTGTGCCGGACAAAAACCGCCAGGGAACGGTGGAGAAGGTGCAGGTCGCTCTCGGCGAGGATGACCTCAACGTCAAGATCCTTGAGGTCGTGCGCGAGGCTCGCCGGCGGGCAGACCTGGAGGCGGCCAAGATTATCGTCTCTGGTGGTCGCGGTCTGGGAGGCCCCGAAGGATTCAAGATGATCGAGCAGTTGGCCGAGGCGCTGGGCGGCGAAGTGGGCTCGTCGCGCGCGGCAGTCGATGCCGGGTGGATTGACCACGACTATCAGGTAGGCCAGACAGGCAAGACCGTACGTCCGGAACTGTATGTGGCGTGCGGCATATCCGGCGCCATTCAGCACCAGGCCGGGATGAAGGAAAGCAAGTTCATTGTCGCCATCAACAAAGACCCCGGAGCACCCATCTTTCAGATCGCGGACATCGGCGTGGTGGGTGACCTGTACAAGGTGATCCCGGAACTCGTCAAGCAGCTCAAAGCGGCCGGTGCGGGGAGCAAGATCTAGCTCTTGCCTTCCGGCGGAAGGATCAGGACACGCTGGTGCACGCCTGGCCGGCCGACCAGGCGTGCACCGGGAAGAAGCTTCCGCCCTTTCCACGGTGCGGTATGTCGTGTTGTGACCCCACTTGATCGGCTTGAGATCAGCAAACGAGGTCGTGTGTCTATGAAGCCAGCCACGGTCATCGAATCCACCCTACGAGTCAGGTATGCAGAGACTGATGCCGAAGGCGTAGTCTACTACGCCAACTACCTGATCTACATGGAGGTAGCCAGAGTCAACTACTTGCGCGCTCTGGGGGTTGATCGAGGAATCTGGGGACAGCACGGCCTAGGCCTGGTGATTGCCGAGGCGCTGTGCCGCTATCACGCCCCGGCACACTTTGACGAAGAGCTGGTCATTCGGGCCTGGCTGGAGTCAACCAGACGCTCGAGCTCGGTCATGCATTACGAGGTGGTACACAAGGAGTCGGGACGCTTGCTGGCTGACGGACACACCGTGCAAGTCTTTGTTGACCTGAAGACGATGAAACCGGCACCTATACCCGCAGAGGTGCTGGAAAAGCTGCGGGCGGCGGTGGGGGGCAGGCAAGCAGAATAGGATCCGCGCCAGCGCGGCGGGCGCGGGTGGCGGTGCGTTATGCTGGAGGAGCGGCAGTACGGTCCAGTAGTTGCCTTCCGGTCGGCTCGCGCTTTCTTTGGGCGAGGCTACTACTATGCTGCTGCCTACTATGTAGATACACTCCTCATTGACTCTGGCTGTGCCTACAGCGCGGCAGAGTTGGCGGCCGGGCTCAAGCCGGCCCGGCCAGTGTCGCAGATTGTGAATACCCACTGCCACGAAGATCACATCGGGGCGAACGGGCTGCTCCAGTCAAGATTCGGCTGTCGGATTGCCGCTCATCCGCTGGCTCTGCCGGTTCTTGAGAATCCGAGATTGCAGCCATTGCAGCCCTATCGCCGGTTGTTCTGGGGCTGGCCCCTGCCCTCTCACGGGCAGCCCGTGGACGAGTGGGTGCAGACGGAGCACCACCGCTTTCGGGTGATCCCGACCCCGGGCCACAGCCCTGACCACATTGCCCTCTTTGAGCCGGAGCAGGGCTGGCTCTTCAGCGGTGATGCCTACATCGGCGGCCGCGACCGCGCAGCCAGGCCGGACTATGATGTCGTGGCCATGATTCGTTCGCTGCGGACGTTAGCCTCTCTGGAGATCGCTGCACTCTTTCCTGGCAGCGGCACGGTGCGCCAGAATCGCCCGGCGGATGAACTGGCGCGCAAGGCCGCTCAACTGGAAGAGCTCGGCGAGAGCATCAAGATCCTTCATGCCCAGGGCCATAGCCCCGCAAAGATACGCGACCGCCTGCTGGGTCGAGAGGGGAGTCTGTTCTATATGACTCTGGGCCATTTCAGCGGCGTGCATCTGGTGGAGCTGTTCTTGAAACCGTCGATGGAAGAGGATGGCGAAGGTGGGAATGCAGGACTCGCTGCGCTGGCTAGACGACCCCTACGCTGACTGGCCGGAGCGGTTCCCCGGACGCAAGGCCATTGGCTATTTCTGCAGCTATGTGCCGCTGGAGATCCTGCATGCTGCGGGTCTGACGCCAGTGAGAATCCTGCAGCTTGGCAGCACGGCTGCGGCGGCCCATGCTCACTTTCCTGCTTTCTCCTGTGCCATGGCACGAACGGCGCTCGAACGCCTGGTCAGCAGCCAGTTGGGTTTTCTGAACGCGGTGGTCTTTGCCCACACCTGCGACACGATGCAGTGTCTTGCTGACGCCTGGAGGATGGTAGACTCGAGCCAGAGAGTGCTCCACTTTTCACTGCCCACGACACTCGACGCGGCCGGGTCAGTGGAGTACGTGCTGAATGCCCACCACCAGCTCCTGGGAGAGCTGGAGCTGCTGAGCGGCGTAAGGGTTTCGGAGGAAGCGCTTCTGGCGAGCATTGCTCTCTACGAGGAGCGGCGGCGCTTGCTGGCCGAGTTGTACCGGGCCAGGGAGTCCCTGGGCGCCGGTGAGCTGTGGCGGATTACGGTCGCGGGCCTGCTCATGCCAGTCGAGGAACACCTTACGTTGCTGGGGAGGGCCATCTCTAGCCTCTCAGACGCGCCTGCGCGTTTCGGCACGGGCCCCCGGCTGGCTGTGGCTGGGACTGCTCTCCACGATGGCTCGCTGCTGGAACTGATCGAGGAGCTGGGAGGCCAGGTGGTGGCCGACAACCTGTGCACGGGAGAACGTGCCTTCCAGGGTCAGGTGGACCTGCAACACCATTCCGATGCACTGGCCGCCCTCACAGCGCGCGCCCTGGAAAGGCCCATTTGCCCGGCCAAACACAAAGTGGGGCAGGAGGCCGCGGCGCGCATCCTGGAGCTGGTGCGGTCGAGCCGGGCTGATGGTGTGGTCTTTGTGCAGCCCAAGTACTGTGACCCGTGCGCCTTTGATTATGTGCCTCAGCGGAAGGCCCTGGAGGAGGCCGGGATTCCGCACGTTGTGGTGGAAACCGAGACCGGGGCTTGCGGTGCCCAGGCGCGAACGCGTCTGCAGGCCTTGCTCGAGATGCTGTCCTAGTCTGGGGTTGGCGAATTGGCGCAGGCACACCGTCGGTTGAGGTCGGCGAAAGAACTGCAGCGCCTGATGCAATGGCACTATGCCAGCATCCGTCTGCCGCGGCTGGGACGGCCCCTGGCCTGGGTGACGAGCGGGGCTCCGGTGGAGCTCCTGAGGGCTGCCGGGGTGGTAGCAGTCTACCCTGAGAACTATGGGGCGTTGTGCGGCGCGCAGCACCAGGCGGTGGCTCTGTGTCAGAAGGCCGAGTCAGAAGGGTACTCGCCTGACCTGTGCTCGTACGCTCGGACCAGCCTGGGTTCTGTGATCGCGCCCGAGTCAGCTCCCCTGGGAGGACTGCCGCGGCCAGACCTGCTGATTGCCTGCAACAACATCTGTTCTACGGTGGTCAAGTGGTACGAGACGCTGTCCGACCGGTTCCAGGTGCCTCTCTTTGTGCTCGACCTGCCGTTCATTCATGACCGGCTCACGCCGGCGATGACAGCCTATGCCGTGACGCAGTTGCGAGACCTGGTGACCTTCCTGGAGCGAGAATGTCGCCGCAAAGTGTCTGGGGCAAAGCTGGGCGAAGCGGTGCGGCAGGCGAACGAGACAGTCCGCCTGTGGACAGAGATACACGAGCTGTGCCAGGCGCATCCTTCACCGCTCAACGTTCCTGACCTGTTCGTGAACATGGCCCCGATTGTCGTCTTGCGCGGCACGGCCAGCGCCACCCGCTTCTATCGCCATCTGCGCGACGAGGTCGCTGAGCGGGTCCGAGAGGGCGTGGGAGCGATCGCCGAAGAGCGCTACCGCCTGCTGTGGGACAATATCGCCATCTGGCATCACCTCTACCGCCTGTTCAACTACTTTGCCGAGCAGGGCGCCTGCTTTGTGGTTGATACCTACACTACCGCCTGGTCAGCGGAGATTCCCCGGGGCGACCTGCTGGAGAGTCTGGCCGAGGCCTATGCCGGAGTGTATCTCAATCGGAGCCTGGAGTTCCGTGCACGGCGCATGATCGACATGATCCAGGCCTATGATGTGTCTGGCTTTGTGATGCACGGCAACCGGAGCTGCAAACCCTACTCGCTGGGGCAGGTCGAGACGCGGCGGCTGGTCACAGAAATGACGGGAGCTCCTGGTCTCCTGATCGAGGCTGATATGTGTGATTCCAGAGCCTTTGCGCCCGAGCCAATCCGCACCCGCATTCAGGCGTTCATAGAGACCCTTGAGAGCTCTGGCCGCGAGATGAGGGGAGAGGCACAGGGGGAGCGGCGATGACCAAGCGCGCCTATCTTGGAATTGACATCGGCTCCCTGACGGTTAAGGTCATCCTCATCGACGAGCAGGGCAGGGTGATCGGCCGTGCCCTGGCGGTGGCGGGCTACGGTGGTCAGCAGGCGGCGAAGGACCTCGTGGCCGCGGTACTGTCAGACGCAGGCCTGGCGCGTTCTGCCGTGGCTGGCTCGGTGGTGACCGGTTACGGCCGCGTGACCTTCGGCGAAGCAGACCGCGAGGTGTCGGAGATCTCGTGCCACGCCAGGGGGGCAAGCTTCCTGATCCCGGCGACGCGCACGGTGATCGATGTTGGGGGCCAGGACAGCAAGGTCATCCGCATCGACCAGAGGGGTCGAGTGGTTGACTTTGCCATGAACGACAAGTGCGCCGCAGGAACGGGCCGTTTCCTGGAAGTGATGGCCAACGCGCTGGGTCTGGCAGTCGAGGAACTTGGGCGAGTGGCCCTTGTCAGCGCACATCCGTTGACCATCAGCAACACCTGCACCGTCTTCGCCGAGTCCGAAGCAGTGTCGCACCTTGCGCGCGGTGCCGCGCGAGAGGACGTGGCCAGCGGCCTCATTCAGGCCGTGTCGAGCCGAGTGCTGGGGCTCGCCGCCCGGGTGGGCCTGCGGCCGCAGGTGGTCTTCACCGGCGGGGTCGCGCTGAACGAGGGCATGCTGACAGAGCTGCGCCGACAATCCGGGCTGGAGATCCTGGTTCCACCGGATCCCCAGATGGTCGGCGCCCTTGGAGCCGCGCTCTTTGCGCGGCAGTTCTCGGCGGGAGGAAGCTGACCAAGCAGACCGCTGGTTTGCTGTGTTCCTCACGCCGGCAGCCCTCGCGTGACGGCATAGAGGTTGCAGGTCTTGACGGCTTGACAGAAAGAATGCTATACTGCAAGCGGCTTGAAAGGCCTTTGGTGAGCGGCGGTTTGGCTGCCGGGGTGAACACTCACAATCGAAAAGGGAGGGAGAAGAATGGAAAAGCCGTGGTTGAAAAGCTATGAGCCTCAGGTTCCACCTACGCTGATCTATCCGCACCGACCTCTTCAGGATAATCTCGCCGAGTCCGCGCGCAAGTACCCCGACGCGACGGCCACCATCTTCCAGAACGCCAAACTCAGCTACGCCGAACTGAATGCGCTGGTCGATCGGTTCTCGGCGGCCCTCCAGGAGCTCGGGGTCAAGAAGGGCGACCGGGTCGCCGTCTACATGGCCAACTGCCCGCAGTTCATCATCGCCTACTACGGGGCACTGAGAGTGGGGGCGATCGTGGTCGCGTTTAATCCCCTCTATGCGGCCCCCGAGGTGGAGCACCAATTGGTTGACTCAGGTGCAGAGACCATGGTCTGTATGTCGCGCTTTTACCCCAACGTGAAGAGTGTACGCGCCAGAACCTCGCTCAAGAACGTCATCGTCACCAACATCAAAGAGTACTTTCCTCCTGTGCTAAAGGTGCTTTTCACGTTGGTGAAGGAGAAGCACGGCGGGGACAGGCAGGACATCTCGGGCGACGCCAACACCTACTGGTTCCAGGAGCTGCTTGCCAGGGCTCCTGCCGAGCCCAGAGCGGTGGTGGTGCAGCCGGAGGATACGGCGGTATTGCTGTACACAGGCGGGACAACGGGGGTGCCCAAAGGCGCCGAGCTTTCCCATGCCAGCATGATGTCCAATGCGGTGATGTGCCGTCACTGGTTGCACGACTCCCAGGAAGCGAAAGAGATAGTGCTGACGACCTTGCCGCTATACCACAGCTACGGCATGACCACCTGCATGAACTTTGGCATCTATGCGGCGGCCGCCATGCTGCTGATTCCCAACCCTCGCGACTATGTCGACATCATGAAGAACATCAACAAGCACCACCCGACCTTGTTTCCCGGTGTGCCAACGATGTACGTGGCCTTTAACAGCTTTCCCGACATTGGCAAGTACAATGTCAAGTCAATTCGTGCTTGCCTGAGCGGGGCGGCTGGGTTGCCCAAGGAAGTGCAGACGCGATTCCAGCAGCTCACTGGCGCCAGGCTAGTGGAAGGGTATGGGTTGAGCGAGGCCTCGCCGGTGACCCATGCCAATCCGGTCTATGGCAAGAACAAGATCGGCACGATTGGCGTGCCGTGGCCGGACACGGAAGCCAGAATCGTTGACATTGACACTGGTCTGCAGGACATGCCGATGGGCGAGAAGGGCGAACTGGTCGTTCGTGGACCGCAGGTGATGAAAGGCTACTGGCGCATGCCCGAGGAGACGGCCATCGCCCTGCGCGATGGCTGGCTCTACACCGGCGACATCGCCGTAATGGACGACGAGGGCTACTTTACGATTGTGGACCGCAAGAAGGATATGATCATTGCCGGCGGTTTCAATATATACCCGCGCGAGGTGGAGGAGGCCCTCTACAGGCATCCCAAGATCAAGGAGGCCGTTGTCGCGGGGATCCCAGATCCTTACCGCGGTGAGACGGTCAAAGCATATGTGATTCTGAAGGATGGCGAGACGGCCACCGAAGAGGAGATCATCGAGTTCTGCAAGACCCAGGTCGCCAAGTACAAGGTGCCGACCGCAGTCGAGTTTCGCACCGAGCTGCCCAAGACAATCGTTGGCAAGATCTTGCGCCGCATTCTCGTTGACGAAGAGAAGAAGAAACAGGCCGCTCAGGCCAAGTGACCGCGCAGATGTGCAGCCCCCGCCCCAAGCCCTGGGCGGGGGCTTTGCTGCTGAGGAGTGCTGCCGGGACTCGAGCAGCGGGCTGTGGGAGAGAAGAAGGCTGTCGGGCGAGCATTGGTCTGGCGACGCCTTGGGCCGGCGTGACTGTGATGCCTGACATCACACCATAGACAACGAGCGGGCCTCGAAAGCGAGGTCAGCGCTTGTCGTCCGTGGCAGTCTCCACGCGAGGGCGCGAGAGCAGCTCTTCCCAACAGGCAAAGGCTCGCCGGAGGTGAGGGATGACGATAGAGCCGCCCACCACCAACCCCACGCCGAGCGCTTCGGTTACCTGAGGAGTGGTCACACCCTCCTCAAAGCAGCGAATCACATGGTACTGGATGCAGTCGTCACACCTTAGGACCAGAGACGCTACCAGTCCCAGCATCTCTTTCGTGGCCCGGTCCAGCGCCCCCTCACGATAGGCCTGCGTATCGAGGCTGAAGAAGCGCTGGATGGTGAGGTCGGCGTGTCGCATCACGATGTCATTCAACGCAGCCCGTTCCTTCTGGAACTCGGCGATGGTCCGTTGGGGCATGCGGTCCTCCTGTTGTGCGTTCTGGGCGGATTCTAAACCGATCGTTAGCAGCGTCAAAGGAAGCCGAAGACAGCGCGGTTCGACTGTATAATATGCGCAGTGTGGTGGACGTTCTCGCCACACTGCTAGCTGAGCTTGGCACGACAGGAGCAAGGAATGCGGAGACTGCGCTGGTATGACTATGTAACAATCAACCTCTTCTGGCTAGGCCTCAACATCCGTAACACGGCTGTGGGCAACGTGTTCCTGCCTTTTCTGGTGGACTCTTTTGTGCGTCCCGAGGTCAAGAACTCGGCTTTGGGGGTCATGCGCACGGCGGGTTTGATCATCGCCATGCTTGTTCAGCCGGCCATGGGGCTGCTCAGCGACCGCAGCACCTCGCGCTTTGGCAGACGCAGACCCTTTATCGTGGTGGGTGTGCTGCTGGACCTGGTGTTCCTGGCGGCAGTGGGTCTCTCGCGCAGCTATACCGCGCTGCTGATCGCCGTTCTGCTGCAGCAGTTCTCGGCGAACATCTCACACGGTGCAGTGCAAGGGCTGATTCCGGACCTGGTGCCCGAAGACCAGCGCGGCCGCGCGGCAGCGGTCAAATCGATCCTGGAGCTGGTGGCGATCATCCTGGTCGGACTCACTATCGCCAGGATGGTTGGCGCGGGGCAGCTCGGTTGGGCTGTCGTGGCCACCGGAGGGACGCTCTTGCTCATCACAGTGCTCACGGTGTGGTGGGTGAAGGAGACGCCGCTGAAGGAGGCACCGTCGACTCCGCTGGCCGGGCCGATGAAGCGCGTGCTCGGGATCCTGGCCGGAATCGTGGTCGGCGCTGCTGCTGGCATAGCCGGCGGCGCGGTTGTCGGTGGGATCGTCGGTTTGGTGGTGTTGCTGCTGCGCGGCCGGGCGGCTGCTATGGCTGTAGGGGTTGGGATCGGCGGAATGGTGGCAATGGCCACTGCCGTGGTGGTGGGGGTGTGGGCTGGCGCGTTGGCCACCCTCGGCGCGGACGCGCGGCGTAACTCGGACTTTGCCTGGTGGGTAGTGAACCGGCTGCTCTTCCTGGCCGCAGTGACCTCCATCCAGGGCTTTGCGCCTTACTTCTTGATGTATGCCTTCGGTGTGACTCGTGAGGCGGCCACTGCGATGAGCGGCACGCTGATTTCGTTCGTGGGGGTATTCATGCTGGCGACGGCTCTGCCCGGGGGATGGCTGTCCGACCGAATCGGCCCGCGCAGGCTGGTGGCGCTCGGCGGCATTGTGGCCGTAGTAGGAACGGCAATTCTGCTCAGCACGATCTGGGTGCCGCGACTGCCCGTGATGTACCTGGCCGGGGCCGTGATTGGCCTTGGCACAGGGCTGTTCATGACCACCAACTGGGCTATGGGAACGAGTCTGGTGCCGCCGGCAGAAGCGGGCCGGTACCTCGGTATCTCCAATCTCGCCGGGGCTGGCGCAGGAATGGTGGGTTCGGGTTTCGGGGGGCCGCTGGCGGACTATCTCAATCGCTACCGACCTGGCCTGGGCTACTTCGCCATCTTTGCCTGCTACGGGCTGCTCTTTGCACTGAGCACCATCAGTCTGAGGGCCGTCCGCTCACAGAAGCGGGCCGGCTAGCTGCTGTCATCGAAAACGCCCGCAGCCAGGTGTCTGCGGGCGGTCGTTTGGCTCTTGCCGGTCGACTAGTAGCGAATGGCATCGACGAGTTTCTTTTCCTGCCCCTCGACGAATGCTTCGACCTCGACATAAGGCTCCAAACCCGAACCACTCAGCTTGTCGCGCAGCAGGTCGTCGAGCTGGAATATACCGGCCGAGTTGTTCATCCTCACCCGTAGCTTGACGGGCTTGGACTCGCCAGCCTGGATCTCGAGGCTTTCGATGGCTGCGGCCGAGACCGAGTGGATGTTGAACTCGCCTGCCTCAAAGGGGATCCTGGAGCGCCCCTTGGCCATATCCAGCGCGTCGGCGACGCGAACGATGCCCGCCTCTAGTGTTAGCGGATGGCCGCCGGCGCGGTGGGCGATGATGGCGTGCAGGACCTCTGACAGCAGCACCGTTCTTTCGGGGATGTTGTAGAGGCCCATCAGGAGCTCCTTGATAATGGGCTCAGCGACGAACAGGCTGTAGCGTTCGTGGTCCTCGCGATGGATGGACATGCCCACGTCGTGAAGCAGTGCGGCGAGCACAACGATCACCTCGGCATCGTCGGATCTGAGGCCATAGTCCCGAACAACGTTTGGTTCGATGCCCTTGTCCATCAACAGCCGCAGCAGCTTGAGCGCGATATTGGCGATGATATGCACGTGGACCGGCCCGTGATCGCTCATGTGCAGGCGGTCAACAGCGGTCACGTTGCACACGCGCCACAGTGTCTGCAGCTCCTGGTGGGCATTGATGCGCCTGACCACTTCTTCCAGTGTGGCGTTGTGCCGGGAGGGCAGATGAAGCTCGGTGGGTTGCTGCAAGAGCTCCTTGGCGGTCAGGGTCTTGCGAGCGGCTGGTTTCGCCAGGGGCTGCTCCTTTTTGGTCATTGTCGATTCCTTTCGGCCGGCGCTGCGTCAGGTGGTGCGCGGTCGGGGCCGGCGACGAGCCATAGCCTGATAGGCCAGCCGGTTGGCACGCTCGTTGTGGGGGTGACCGGCGTGACCCTTGAGCCAGTGCCAGCGCACCGTGTGTTGCTTGGTAAGGTGGCTCAGCTCCTGCCACAGGTCGACATTCAGGACAGGCTGATTGCCGCTGCGGCGCCATCCCCTGGCCTGCCACGATGGAAGCCAGAGCGTGATGCCCTGCTGGAGGTAGCGCGAGTCCGTATAGAGCTCGACTGCGGTTGAGGACGTGAGGGAGCGCAACGCCGAGATGGCCGCCGTGAGCTCCATGCGGTTGTTGGTGGTGGCCGGCTCGCTGCCGGAGAGCTCTCGCACCTGACCCTGAGCGATGATCACGGCCGCCCAGCCGCCGGGGCCGGGGTTGGGCTCACAAGCGCCGTCGGTGTAGATGACCACCGACCGGCTGGCGGGGGAAGGGCGAGCTGCTGCCTCGAGCATAGACTCAGGCTGGCTGGATGAGGGCAGTCTGATCCCAGCCCAGGGCGATGGGTACTATCTCCCAGAGCGAAGAGATCTGCTGGAGGTGCCTGTAGGCGGGGCTGGAGTCGCGCCGCGCGGTTCGCATAAGCCAGAGGCCCTTGAACCCGACTCGTTCAGCGGCCAGTACATTCTGCGGGATGTCATCAACAAAGATGGCCTTGTCCGCGGGAACGCCCAGCGTGTGCAAGGCGTGCTCGTAGATGGCGGCGTTGGGCTTCTTGAGGCCTACCTGAGCCGATATGGTAACGCTCTCAAAGTAGGGCCATAGCCCCAGCAGGTGCAGCAGCGACTCGAGGTACGGCCAGGCATTGGAGATGATACCCAGTTGGCAGCACTCGCTGAGCGTCTGCAGGGTGGTAACGGCGTCGGCATAGACCTTGAACCAGCGATGTGCACCCTGTTCGTTACGGACAAGAAACGCCAGGGGGCCGTTTCTGGCCATGCCCGTCCAATCGGCCAGGTTGGCCAGAATGCGACTGGGACAGCCGGCTGTGCCAGGTTCGCCAGAACGGGCGCGGCCGTAGGCCTCTTGCATGGCCGCGTCGAGGTTGTGCACGAGCACCTTGAAGGTCTGCTGCATGGGCAGACGCCTGGCCTGCTCATCCTTGGCCCAGCGCGTGCCAAACAGGGTATTGAAAGCATCAAAGTAGACGGCCTGGTACATCTGCCTCTCCGGAAACATCTCGCACGGGCGAGAAGATAGGGTGTCTAGTGTCGCAGGTGACATATGTCATTGAGCGACTGCAAGTAGTACGTGCCCTTTTGCCAGTCAATTACATTGACGGCGCAGGTATCCTGACCGATACGCCAATGCGCAGCGTTCGTGAGACCCAACACGCCGCACAAGAGCACTCGATTCAGCACCGTATGGCCCACAACCACCACTTGCTGATCCGGATGTCGCTCAATGATGCGCTGAAGAGCAGCCATGCCGCGTTCTCGAACCATGTCCAGGGTCTCCCCGCCGGGAAACGAGACGCGCTCTGGCTCTTCCATCCACTGGCGCGCCAATTCGGGCCAGTTGGCCCGCACTTCGCGGTAGGTGAGCCCTTGCCAGACGCCAAAATCCATATCGTTCAGCTCTGGCACAACCTGAGCATCCAGACCGACCCTGTCGGCGATGAACTGAGCCGTCTGGACCGCCCGCTGCAGCGGGCTGCAATACACGGCTGCTGGCTGCCATTCTCTGGCCACGCGAGCCGCCGTTGCCTGCGCCTGGCTGATGCCAACAGAGTCAAGCGGCACCTCAACCTGCCCGCGAATGCGCTCCTCAGCATTCCAGGTGGTTTGGCCGTGTCTGATCAGGATGATGCGTGTCATTGGGCTACCAGCAGCAAGCAATCTATTCTAGCATAGGTCGAGCAGCGACACAAGAGTGAACATCTGGCCTTACTCTGCGGTGAGCCTGCAGAAGGCTTCATAGAGCCTCTGGGTGACCGGCCCGGGCCTGCCCCGGCCAATGGTTTGGCCGTCGATGCTGGTGATAGCGAGGATCTCGGGAGACGAGCTGCACAACAAGACCTCCTGGGCAGCATACATCTCCGGTACGGTAAAGGCCTCCTCGCGCAGCGGGATTCCGAGCTGTGAAGCGAGCTCAAGTACTACCAGGCGGGTAATGCCACCCAGGATGTCGGTGTCCTCAGGGTGCGTGCGCAGTTCGCCATTGATTACGGCCATCACGTTGGCGCTAGAGCCCTCGGTCACCAGACCATCGCGAACCAGAATAGCCTCATAAGCGCCCGCGTCGTGCGCCTGAGTCTTGGCCATGGCGTTGGGTAAGAGCATGATGGTTTTGATGTCGCAGCGGCGCCAACGGACATCGGGTACAGTGATGGCCGAGACGCCCTGCTCCCGAGCACCAGGAGCCAAAGGAATGATGGGCGTTAGCATGACGAGCATGGTTGGCTGCACTTGGGCCGGAAAGGCGTGCTGGCGCGGATGCGAGTAGCCGCGGGTGCACTGGATGTACACATTGGTATCGAGCATGTTGTTCGCTTCCAGGAGGTGCTGAATGATGTCCGGAAGGTCATCGGCATTGTCAGGCAAAGGCAGTTGCGCCGCGGCCGCGCTCTGATGCAGGCGCTGCAGGTGGTCAGCCAGACGGAAGGGGCGGCCTCCGTAGACGCGCACGACCTCGTAGATACCGTCGCCAAGAAGAAAGCCACGGTCCTCGACGGACACTGTGGCCTTTTCCAGCGGGATATAGTCCCGATTCCAGTAGACGATGGCCATCAACTGCCTCCTGACGAGTATAAGGCGAGGCCAAAGGCCGCGCGTAGGACGGGCGGGAGTATATCGCAGCTCCAGGGGCCTGTCAATCAAAGGGAGAGGGGGTGGCGTTCGGTTTGACACCTGGCGGGTTTTTGCTATACTGCACGTCCGCGGGCCGCTAGCTCAATTGGTAGAGCAAATGACTCTTAATCATTAGGTTACAGGTTCGAGTCCTGTGCGGCTCACAGAACGAGGACAACCGCCGGCTACCCATCGTGGTGGCAGGCGGTTCTGCTTATGTGGGAGTTGCTGCGCCGGTGTGGTTGGCCGGCGCCGCTGCAGGCTTCTGCTCCGGCGTCTTTACCACAATCTCGGACATGATCACGGTGTTGGGTACAAGCAACTCCATTCCGTCATCAGTTCGAATGAGCACGGTCCGCGTGCCGATGGATTCAATGCGACCCGAGAATCCGCGCAGGCTCACCTGGTCACCGACCCTGAGGGAGCGTTCCATGAGCAGGTACAAACCCGCCACGATATCCTGAGCGCGGCTCTGTACTGCCAGGCTGAGAGCGAGGCCGATGGTGCCGAGAAGAGTCGCGATGGCCGCGATATGCACGCCCGCCGTGGCCAGTGCCCAGAAGGTTACGGCCACGAGCGCGGCGATGTACACGAGGCGCGAGACCAGCAGGTCCACTTCCAGCGGCTGGCGACGGAGAATGCGCCTCACGGCACGCCGCAGGAGCCACGCCAGACCCAGGCCGGCGAGCAGGACCACCATCGCCGCCAGCACATGGCCAAGATGGGCGGAGGCGAGTGCGCCCAGGCGGTGCAGAATAGAGCTGACGATTCCACTGATTCCCTGATCGCTCATTGCTGTGCTGCTCTCTTGGTAGCAAGCCTTAGCCCCATTGCTGGGGAGACCGGAAATGATCCGCCCGAGGTGGCGGCATTGGCCGACATCGAGTGTCGGAGGCCATCGCCATCCTCCGTGAATCACGCCCACAGCCGTTTCGCCTGGCGAGGAGCTGGGGGTCAGCCGCAACAGACAGACCGGTGGTGACCCCATCTGCAGCCAGGGTGTGTCCATTGGCAGGATTCTACAGCCCAAACCAGACAAGTCAAGAAGTGCGGGGGTGTGCTGCACCTGCAGCGGCCGCCATCAGGCCAAATGCCCCTTGCTGCCGGACTCATCTGTGACTACCGGGGTACGCTGGTCGGGGTGGAGTGCGAGGACGGCAGCACGGGTTGGCCAGGCAGAAGGCTATACCGTTCGGGCCTAACCGAGTGCTACAGTTATCGACTTGACAGGCCGGCCAAGTTGCTGCATGATATGTGCAGGATGCACATATGGGCGCAGCAAGGATCGGCCGGGCCGGGGCGGCCAGAGTCGTGGCGGCTAGGCCAGGCCGATTGCCTTGCGACGCCAACAACCAGTTCCAAGGAGATGACTGTAATGCGTATCGCTGTCTCGTCCGAAAGCAAGAATGGTCTCGATGGTATCGTAGCCGAGCACTTTGGACGCTGTCCGGCTTTCGTGCTGGTAGACGTGGAGAAGGGCGTGATTGGGGCGGTCACCAGCATCGACAATCCCTTTTATCCGAACCACGAACCGGGCCAGGTGCCCAATTTCGTCGCCGGTCAGGGAGCCAAGGTGATGGTAACTGGCGGTATGGGCGGTCGGGCGATCATGTACTTTCAGCAGGCGGGGATCGAAGCGGTGACTGGTGCCTCGGGCACGGTCCGCCAGGCGGTGGAGGCGTACCTGGGCGGCCGTTTGCAGAGCGCCGCGCCTTGCCGCGAAAGCGTCGAGCACGGTCACGGCGACGTGCATCATTGTTAGGGTAGGGCCGTGAGCTCCGGCGCGGGTCCAGCATCCCGGCTGGCTTGGGCATCCATTGGCGTGAACGTTGTGCTGAGCCTGCTCAATCTGGGCATCGCTCTTGCCTCTGGCAGCCTGGCGGTAGCCGCGGAGCTGGTGCACAATCTGAGCGACCTGGTTTCTTCCATCGCCGTATTGGCCGGGATCAAGGTCAGCGAACGGCGCAGCCGTTCTTTTCCTTACGGACTGCACAAGGTGGAGAACCTGGTCGCCAGTGGCGTGGCCATCCTGATCCTGGTGACCGCGTACGAGATTGGCAGTCAGGCGTTGCGCGGTTCTCCCACGGCTCCCCGGGTGAACGCGGGGACGGTGAGCGGAGTGGCGCTGTCGACGCTTCTGCCGTGGGTCTACGGCCGCTACTTGATGCAGAAGGGGCGAGAGCTCAACTCGCCCAGCCTGATGGCCAGTGCCCGAGAGTACGAGGTGCATATGTTCTCGTCGGGCCTGATCATCGTGACCATGCTGGCGCAGTCGGCAGGGCTGCGGCTGGATCGCGTGGCGGCTCTGCTGATCGTGCTATTGATCGTGCGCACTGGCTGGGATCTGTTGTCCAACGCCATGCGCGTGCTGTTGGACGCGTCGCTGGATCCGGAGACTCTTGATCGGGTGCGAGGTATCCTGGCAGCAGAGCCAAGTGTCAGCGCCGTGCGCTCACTGGTGGGCCGCAATGCGGGGCGATACCGCTTCATCGAGGCCGAGCTGGAACTGCGGGTGGCCGACCTGCAAAAGGCCCACCTGGTTACGGAAAGGCTGGAGCAGGCCATTCGCGGCGCAGTGCCCTACATCGAGCGGGTCCTGATCCATTATGAGCCTCGTTCCCGCGAAAACACAGTCTACGCGCTCCCCTTGACCGATGAGGCAGGCGCGGTCAGTCAGCATTTCGGTGAGGCACCCCTGTTCGCGCTGGTCACCCTGAGCAAGGATGGAGTGCTGCTGGAGCGCCGCGTGCTGGCCAATCCGCACCGAGATGAGCAGCGAGCCAAAGGGATTCGCGTGGCTGAATGGCTGGTCAAGCTCCGGGTTGACCAAGTGGTTGTGCGCGAGGAACTGGAAGGCAAGGGTCCAGCTTATGTACTCGCTGACGCCGGTGTGCGGATCGTCCTAACCCAGGCGGCGAACCTGGCTACTGCGGTAGACTCGATCCGTCGCGAACAACACGTTGAAAAGGAGTCACAGTGATCATCGCCGTGGCCAGCGGGAAAGGCGGCACGGGCAAGACCACCGTGGCCACCAGTTTGGCGCTCACGCTGATTAGCCGGGAGTCGCCATACAGGGGGCCGGTGCGGTTTCTGGATTGCGATGTCGAAGAGCCAAATGCGGCCGTGTTTCTCCATCCTGTGCTGGAGCGCAGCGAGCCGGCTGGCATTCTCGTTCCCAAGGTAGACACGACGCGTTGCACCCTATGCGGGCGCTGCGCCGAGGTCTGTGCGCACCATGCGATTGTCGTCGCCGGAACCAAAGTGCTCTTGTTCTGCCAGATGTGCCACGGTTGCGGCAGTTGTGCCGTGCAGTGCCCGGAGCGCGCCATCGAGGAGGTGCTCCACGTTATGGGTTCCGTTGACTCGGGCCGTGCTGGCCCATTGTACTTTGCGCAGGGAACGCTCAATGTGGGCGAGGCCGTGCCGGTGCCGCTGATCCGGGCGCTAAAGGCGAGTCACCTGGTCGGTTGCGCGGGTCCTTTGGGCGAGGTGGCCATTCTAGATGCACCGCCAGGGACCTCTTGCCCGGTGGTGCAAACGATGCAGGGTGCCGATTTCGTACTGCTCGTGACCGAGCCGACGCCATTTGGCCTGCACGACCTCAAGCTGGCCGTGAGCGTCGCGCGCGGGGAGCTGGGGCTGCCGGTAGGCGTAGTCGTCAACCGCGACGGCTGCGGCGATGCCCGGGTGGATGACTACTGCGGGGATGAAGGCATCCCAATACTGATGCGCATTCCACTAGACCGTACCATTGCCCAGGCCATCGCCCGCGGCCTACCGCTGGTTGAGTCGCATCCAGAGTATGGACCGCAGTTTGCCGCACTCTACTCACGCATCAGGGAGGAGGCGGCACGATGAAGCAACTGGTGGTGTTGAGCGGCAAAGGCGGCACGGGCAAGACTTCAGTAGTGGCAGCCCTGGCTGACCTGGCGTCAAGGGAGATGTCGCTGGTGCTGGCTGATGCTGATGTGGACGCGGCCAACCTGGAGCTCGTGCTGCGCCCCATAAAACTCGAGGAACACGCCTTCACCAGTGGCTACAAGGCCTTCATCGATACCAGCCACTGCACGCAGTGCGGACGTTGTGTCGAAGTGTGCCGCAGCGACGCCATCAAGGTAACTCTGGGCGCGCATCAGGTAGAGGCGCTGGCGTGCGAGGGCTGCCTCGCCTGCTATTATGTGTGTCCGGCACAGGCCGTTGAACTGCACGAGTGCCAGGCTGGGCTCTGGTTTCGTTCGAACTCGCGGTTTGGGCCCTTGGTTCACGCGCATCTGTTTGCTGCTCAGGAGAATTCGGGCAAGCTGGTGGCCACGGTCAAACAGCAGGCGCGCGCACTGGCAGAGGAAGGCAACGCGGACCTGACCATCGTCGATGGGCCGCCCGGCATTGGCTGTCCGGTCCTGGCGGCGACGGCTGGAGCTACTCTGGCCCTGTTGGTCACGGAGCCGACCGCCTCTGGAGCTCACGACCTGGAGCGAGTGCTGGAGCTGCTGGAGCAGATGCGAGTGCCGGCCATGGTGTGTATCAACAAGGCCGACATCGACTGTGTGCAGGCTAATGAGATAGAGCACTACTGCGAGGCAAGGAACACGGCGGTTGTTGGCCGACTTCCTTACGATGAGGTGGTTACTGCCGCTATGGTGCAGGGTGAACCGGTGACCTCCTACCGACCGCAAAGCGCGGTGAGTCTGGCGCTGGAACGGGTGTGGGGCGAGGTGCGCCGGGGGCTGGGTTTCGACGGCAAGAGGTGACCTTTGGTCCGTCGCTGCGGGGACGGTGCGGGGCCTCATCTGCATTTGACAGGGCGATGGACCCATGCTATTGTAGTCTCGGCGTGCACATATAGAACGGATAAGGATAGCCGCTGTGACGCAAGCTGAACGGTGCCCGCGACGCCAGGGCGGTCCTTCCTGCGCGCGACGAATCGAGCGTTTCCTGGAGCCGTGCCTGTTGCTGATCCTCCATTGCAACGAGGGCTACGGCTATGAAGTGGTGGACAAGCTGAACGAATTCGGCTTTGATGAGAGTCCGGCTGACCTGAGCACGGTGTATCGGATTCTCCGTTTCCTCGAGGAGCAAGAGCTGGTGATCTCCCGCTGGGACACAGAGGGAGGGGGACCAGCGCGACGGCTGTACCAGATCACGTCAGCCGGCGACGAGTTCCTAGCTCACTGGGTGGCCGGTCTGCGCCAGACGGACCGGGTCTTGCATCATTTCCTCGAAACCTACGACCTGCACATGCGCGAGCATGCGCAGATACAATGAAATGGTCCGGTTTTCGTCGAGTTCTCCGACCCGCTTGCCCTAAGGCTTCCTGCTATGGCTGGCGGGCGCCGACCGGTGCCTGGCCCGGTCAAGGGCGCGAGGGAAAACCCTCGCACCTCCCGCATTTGGAAAGGGGAACGCTATCCATTTGGCATTAGGAGGCGCTGTTCCCCGTGAGGGACAGCGCCTTTCCTTGTGCGCCGCGGATGCTGCGCGGCACATCCTGGACAGGAGGATGGTCGTATGGTCAAGTCGCGCCTTGTAGTGCTCTTGCTTCTGCTCACTGTAGTTGCTGGCAGTTGTGCCAGGGCAACACCCACGCCTGTTCCGCCCACGGCAACCCCTGTGCCGCCGCCTACGGTCACGCCTGTGCCGCCAACGCCGGA
>Ga0116143_10001988_pt1 | contig 23244 bp, 13 predicted proteins | sample AD_UKC034_MetaG_FD_89745 | JGI IMG/M metagenome (GOLD analysis project Ga0116143, IMG submission 89745) | Active sludge microbial communities of municipal wastewater-treating anaerobic digesters from USA - AD_UKC034_MetaG | ecosystem: Engineered > Bioreactor > Anaerobic > Digestate | place: USA...
CGTTAGTAAATGGCCATGCAGACGAAAGCTCATTCCCATCCAAATCCCTATATATATACCTGTTGCTATTGAATTGATATGCGTAATCCGGTGATTGCGCTTCTTTAGACTCAACAATATATTCCGAAAACTGCCTCAAAATTATTTCATGGTGAGGCTTATAATAGTACCCTTCGTGATATCCATTGTCCGACCTGTTTTTAGAATTAAACCTATGATATATAGGTTCAAGATAATAATCTTTCTGCTCAATATCATTATATTCAACTATGTTCCCATACATTTCATCTAAACCGACATTATCTTCTAACGGTATGCCCATCACGTCAGTAATCGTAGAAATATCGTAATCAGAATTGGAAAATATCGTATATACGCCAGATTTTATGCTATTAAAAAAAAAGTTTTCATACTCCGTATTTCTTTTTTTAACAATTGTTAAAAAAACTTTAGTCAATGGCCTGCCAAAAGCATCGCCAAGCCCAGAAATATCCACGCCGCCCTGCACATTGATTGAAAACACTCTGTCTGAATATATGGTATTAGCAAATGCATTCCTATAGATTAAAACAGGGTTTTCGATTTTTTTATGCTTTGTTATATAATATTTAGAATGAACTCCGTCTACAGCGCGTTTGAATGACGCAAAAGGCAGGGGAGGCAAAATGCCTGTTTCGTCGATGATGAACATATTTGCGATATTGCCGTTTTCCTCGTCCCCCAGCTTATACACTGTGTAATCGGCGCCTCCGCTTACATTAAATATAGTGATGTTGCTGTCTTCAGACAGGTTATGCGAAATCGGAGATACTATCTTAGTCATTTCCCTGTTGCTTATAGTAACAGTTGACGAAGAATAAATTGCAATGCCTTGTGACAGAGGGATATTGTTAAATCCTACGATATCGTCTTTTTCATGCTCATAAGAAAGAAATACATGGTAGTTATGAAACCCGCCGTCAGAAACCAGAGACAAATCCGTTGGATATGGCCGAAACTGTCTTTTGCTACACCCTTCATTTTGTGGCAGGCCAGTCAAATAACCAAACCACCCATTTTCTTCTGTCATTATTTCTTCAATGCTATAAACATATTTATCTTCCTCTATGACATACCCCCGTTGTTCTGTCAAAGACTCGTAAGAATCGGCGGATGTTATATTAAACAGTACATTGCTTGCATGCATATCCAACGTAAAAACAATCCTATAAGTATTTGACAGGCTTTTCTCATAATTATATACTGCATTAGAATTTACTGTCCTATAAACTTCATCTGAAAAAAAATGAGACTCGTTTTTTTCTAACACATCTTCAAAAAAAATATCTTTTTCTACTGATAACACATCCTTATATGCAGATGAAAAAAATTTTTTAGGAGACATTCTTCTTTTTATTTAAAATATTGAGTATCTTTGTTAGAAATAAATATAAATCTTAATAAAAAAACAAACATGATTATCAAACCGCTTTTTAATATAAAAAGACAGAAAAAACAATACGTAACGTTCAATGGCGTTTCTGTGAATGCAGACGATGTTTTTTTCTTAGACGTGGAAACTGCGCCAGAATACCCCAATTTAGGGGAATTATTGAAACACAACCCTGTGAAGTATGACCTCTTCATAGGAAAATATAAAAGCCTTAAAAAATTTGATGTCGAGTATGCTCAAATAAGCGAAAGCCAAGTGTATGAAAACTACACTGGCCTGATGGCAGAATATTGTAAAGTCGTATGCATATCGTTTGGGTATGTGACACAAGGTAAATTCAATTGTGCGTCTATTGCCATAGACAACGTAAACTTTCATAGTGAGAGAGAAGTCCTCGAAAATTTTGCTGCAATCTTGGCTAAAAGCAAAAAGAAATATGTCTGTGGAGCAAACATTATGTTATTTGATATCCCACTGCTATGCAAAAAATTCTTTTCGTATGGAATCATGCCGCCACCGGCCCTGTGGTCGCACGAAATTAAGCCTTGGCTTGCGACTGCAATCGACATTTGCGAGATTTGGAGAGGCAAAGCAAGAATGCGAGATGCACGGCTGATAACAATATGCAATTTGATGGGTATAGAAAGCCCCAAAACAGATATGGAGGGGAAAGACGTTGGCAGATTTTTCTATGATGGAAAGATTGAAGATATTGCCACATATTGTGAAAAGGACACTTTTGCATGTTATCAGGTTTTTATTAAGTTTCAAGAATTAGAATATATTTCATAGTATCGGGATGAACAGATATTAAAATGCATTGTAGAAAAGTACATAATCATTTGGGCAAGCCATTCCAACTGTCTGAAGAAGAAGAAAAATACGTCAGGTCTTTAGAGCGCTTGTCTAAAATGCCAATGGGAAGGTTAATGTTGTTTGCAAACGGAACAATAAGCATAAGGATATGCGGCAATTGGCATGACGACAACATAGATGGAAGCTGCAATATCCAGATTCCTTGCGATGGCGGAGACGGCGGAGATTAAAGCCTCGCCACCAAATTGTTTATTTAAAAAATAATACTGCCACTTTATATTTTTTTAAAAAGTGGTAATATTAGATACTACATCCGCTGGCGTACAAAAATTCAGGATGATTGATCCTCACATCATCTTATCTGAATTATACAATTATCCTATCACAATCATCACGCAAGGCAACCTAACAGACATAAATAACGTAACAGACGATAAGCTTGTTTGCCATGCAAGCATTGCCCAGAGCGAAGACCTTACACGGATAGTATCTCATTTACAAAAAAATGGAATGAAACTAATAGTGGACGTTGACGACTATTGGGAATTGCCTACATCTCATTATTTATATGTGCATGCTAAAACAAATAAATTAACAGAAAAAACTATAAATTTAATCAAAAAAGCGGATTTAGTAACGGTAACGACCAAACACCTAGCAAAAGAAATTTTAAAATACAACAATAAAACTGCAATCTTTCCTAATAGCCTAGACCCCAAAGAAAGCCAATTAACTATTAAGCCAACCCAGTCAGATATGATAAGAGTGGGGTGGACAGGCGGGGCGTCGCACTTGGAAGACATGAAGATTTTCCGAAATTTAGGGATGTTCACTAAAATTAGGGGGGCGCAGTTTGTTATGGCGGGGTTTGACATAAGGATAAGAGACCAAGAAGGAAAGACAGAAGAAAACTTTGAAAAATCAGTGTGGAAGAAATATGAAGAAATAATTACCAATAATTATACCACTATATCTACAGAATATAAAAAATATTTATTTCAATTAGATAGGCACCTTAGCTATTATAATGAACAAAAGGAGCCTTATAGAAGAGTGTGGACAAAGCCTGCAAACAAATATATGAAAATATTCAACGAAATAGACATAGTGGTGGTGCCTCTAGTTGACAACATATTCAACAAGTTTAAATCTGAATTAAAGCTTATAGAAGCAGGCTTTTTTAAAAAGCCTGTAGTATGCTCAAACGTCCGGCAATACGCGGATGTCATCAAACATGGAGAGAACGGTTTTTTAGTAGATGAAAAAAGAAGCCATAAAGATTTTACCAGCTATACTAGAAAGTTGATACAGTCTGAACAGATGAGGGTGGAATTTGGCGAAAGGCTATATGAACATTGCTATGAAAATTTTAACCTTTCGACAAATTCAAAAAAAAGGCTTGAAGCCTATCAATCGCTTTGATGCCTAAACCACAATATCTTTTAATATCTTTAACTGGGCGCGCTTTTCGACTTCGGCTTCGTTTAGTTCTGTCAAATCCATCTTATAAGCATTTATCTTGCTTTCGATATCCATTTTTTTTGCTTCAAACTCGTTAATCAAATCGTTTAAAGACCTTAAAAATTCTCCTTGTTCGCTTAAAATACCTTTCGCCTTAAAAGAAAGCATTTCCAAATCGCCTTCTATGCGCTTTATTGCTTGTTCTACTCTGTCTTTCATGTCTTTTTTATATAAATATCTTATAGTTTTTATTTTCTTTAACATTGTTTTAAAATCGAATTGTTTGCCTTATCTAGCGAAGTTTTCCCCTTCTTTAGCCCCCAGTAATGAAAGTATGGGGCTACATTGCGTATCGGCTTGGAAGTATCTGCTCCAGCACACTCGTCATCGGTTATGTCAAAGATTTGGCCATCTTCGTCAACCACAGGGGCCGTCCCTGTGACAGAATGAACAAAATTTTCATTATAAGGGCTAAAATTTTCGCACAAGTATTTTCTTGCATTTATTTCTTCCGAATCTAAATAATATTCGCTAGTTGAAAAACCGTCTTCTTCGCCTCCAAATAAATCTGTTCCAAATTGGCTCACTCTATATATCGCATCTTCGTTTACGTTATTTGGCCTGACACAAGCATCAAAACCCCCGATATTAATTAAATAATCGTTTGTTTCTTCATCCTGATATGTAGTTGGCAATAATAAATCAATAAAATATAAATCTCCGTCTACATCGCAGCTTTCTACCGCCCCCATTATTTGGAAGTTGGTCGCATACAATAGTTTATTCTTCTCTGTGCTGGAAGCAGACAAATCTAAAGGTGGCGTATCGCTTCGGTTGATTTCTACGTCATTCCTAGCCGCATAAAAAAATTCATTGTTATATTCCACTATCAAGCCTCTCTCAAAAGACCTTGTATTTTCCTGAGACAAAAAATAAGAGGGAGTAGAATCAAAATCGGCCCGGTCTACTATATTCATCTCTTTGCATTCATTTATATAACTAGGGTCGCCTGAGCCCACATAATGTTTGCAGTTATATGCGCTATACTTATAATATAGCGCATCTTTAGATTGTTTATATCTTATTTTAAACTTAAAACGGAAATGATATAAGCTTCCTATCAAAAAATCATTGTAAAACTCATAACTAATTACATTAAAAAATTCCGCAAGCTTCGGCATTACGCAATTATCCCTCCAATCTCTTGCATCATCGTAATTAACGTCGTCGCAAGGATATGTAAGCCCGTCGCCGCCAAATGTAATAAACTCTAATATTTCGTCTATCACATCTGCTATAGCAACAAACGAATTGACTATTATACAAAATAAAGAATAGAGTATGTTGAATTCTGATTTTATCCTGTTAAAAGGGATTGACAAGTTCTCTTCGCATTCGCCTATTCTTTTCAGTCCTACAAAATTATCGTTATTTTCATTCCTAGTCCTTTGTGCCCTTGCAATGTAGTTTGCTACTGTATAAATTTTTTTCCACTTTATTTCAAAAAAATCCCTATCTAAAGTTTCCCTACCAAACCTAAAATCGTTATATAAGTTGGGTATCAAATAATTTGCAGTCCTTTTAGTGATAGCATCAACTGAGTCTACCAACCCTACTTTCATTCTTATTTTTGCTGTAGTGGGGATGCCGTTGTTGCTATTTGGAGATGCTATCAGGTTGCCGAATTCCCCCGTTATTTTTTTAGAGAGGTTCAATGGGACTGGGATAATAGCATTCCCGTCTTCGTCTATTTCTTCTACAGAAATAGTTAGTGCCTCAACCTCGCTGCTGTTTTCCGATACTCTCCTTATTATTTCCACTGAGCCCAGCCCAGTTGACAATTCGCAATTCCTGCCAGTGCGCTTTCGAGGCCTAGAATTCCTGCCGACTGCGCCTTTTGCAGAATCAGTAAAATTGCCGAATACGATATATGCAGTAGGAATAAGGTTCAGCGGAAGCTTTATGTCGAACCTGTTTATGCCAACATTGTCTCCCTGCCCCCAAAACGGCATAATATCTATACCAGAGTTAAACGATTGTACTTGCACAAGAGAATCCAAATCATTTGACGTTTTAAACTTGACAAATGAATCAAATGAAGCGGGGCTCGCCCCGTTGGCTATCAAATCAAAAGGCTTCAGAGAAAAAAAACCAATATCAGAAATATCCACATCCACATGGATTTGCTGTGAGCCTACAGGTATGCCCATTATCATATAATCTCCAGCATCGTTGGTTGCGGTAGTATATTTATAGTATTTTTCAAAAATTTCGATGTAGGCTTCATTATCCAGCATTTTCCTTTTTGTCGGAAAAGACCCCGTTGGCTGATAACACCCTTTATTTCCTTCTTTGGCGTCTGGCAACAAGTTATACCTGTATCCATTTCCATCCAAGCTGTATTGCGTTTCATATGGATATAGGGAATATATAATTGAATTTTCCTTATCTTCTTCAGAAATAGGTATAAAGATCGACACTTTTGCATTAGGCACGCCAAACCCCCCGTTTGCCGTTACTCTCCCAACCAATACCCCATAAGAAGAATTGTGTGCCCTATAAAAGCCATCCTGGTTTATTTTTAATGACAATATCTCTAAAAAAGAATAAGACCGCTCTAAATTGAATGGTATAAATGCTCCTTCGCTTTCTAAGCTTGTCCGTATCCTGTACGAATCATTTCTCATATGCGGTAATATTCTTTTTTTGTATAAATAAAAAATAAAAAAGCATGAATGGGATTCCCCACATCAACATAAAGCTTAACAATACAAATACCGCCTTTCCAAAAAAGCTTTCTGTTAAGAAAATAAATAAGCGGTTTCTTTTTTTTATATCAGAAGCCTCTTTTGTTTTAATCTTATTATGTTTTTTTGTACAGCACATCAGTTGACAAACCTAATTTTTATATCGGTGTTTTTATTTTTTACTTCGAACATCTCGTCTACACCACAAAAAAGAGTATTTTGCCCTAATAAGTCTATCTCTCGCGTACTTTCTGATGCCAACGGTTGCGATATGCCACTCAGCGAATAAGTGCCGCCTACGGGGTTAAAAACGCTATATGAGGGGATGCTTATGACGCCCGCAATATTCCCGATCAACACTTCTAACTTAGTCATATGGATATCTTCCCCAATTTCTCTGTTTTGTACATTTAAGTAGTTATATACTACATTAATTATTTCTGATGCCAGTTCATTCTTGTTTAGATTAGGGTTGGCATATATATTAAACAAAAAAGAAAGGTTTATTACTTTCCCGTCAGCCACTTCGATATAGTCGTTTATCATCCTGAAATTAGCCAGCCACTCTTTGATATTGCTTTTTAAAGCAGTCGAACTTTCGCTTTTTAAAGTGTAATCTGCATTTATGTTTAAAATAAAAATTTTTATCTTATTGTCTTCTACTATGACAGATTTTTTAAAGGGGGCCCCAAATTGGCCTGGCATCCTCGATACTAATGCATAATAATCTTTTAATTGTGACGCGCTGTTTTTCACGCCGCTATTGTAGGCAATCAAATTTCTTATTTCTTCTAAGCTAAGTTCGTCAGCACCACCTATTGCAGGTATAGGGTTGTTTACTGACAATGACGATATTACTTGGCTATTTACGGCGGTATTTGGGCCTTCAACTATGATGTTAATATCTCCTTTGGCTGTCAGGGTATTTTGCCCCACATTGGATTTCACGCCGCCTCCAACCCTATATTTTACAAACATCGTAGTGTTAGGGTCGGGTATCTTTCCAAAACTAAACATATTGACAGACTGTTCTAATTGCTGAATAAGCAAAGAAGAATCTGAAATATAACTCGACGAATAATCTTCAGCAGCGTTCATGCCGCCTCCGAAAATCAACTGTAAATATCCGTTGTCAGTGTATTCAACATAAAACCGCTGGGAGGCTTTTTCCCATTTCCCATTTTTTACCCCATCTTCGGTGCTATTGCCTTGTATAGAAAAAATTTCTTGTTGCAATAAATTCTCGACTTCGTTCCATCGGTATTCCTTATTAAACAACTGTGATATTGTAGGGCGAGAAGTATAATTAGTGCCGGGCAGCGTTACTACGTCAAGTACTTGCAAAACATCTTGGTCTGGCAAGGTTATAGTCAAAAAGGGGATGGAATCTGCATTGCCAATTTTCTTAGTGAAATATTTAGACCTGCCGTTTACAGCTATCTCTCTTTTAGTGACGTTATAAGAAACTATAGTGCCATTAGCGTTATAATTAGGCGATACAATACGGTTAGGGGCGCCAGATTGTGAATAAGGGCTAGAAAAATCTATGTCGTTTAATGTCTCGAATGCTTGCCCTGCCCCTAATGCTTGCGCGCCTCTTAATATAAGAGGCATATAATTCAAGTCCGGCCCTGACCCTTTTACAGGGAGGGATACTGTAAAATCAATGATTGTGGCAGCAGCCCGCTTAAAAGGGAACTTCAGGTTAAACGTCCTTGCTAAAGAATATAAAGACGCTTTTTCTTGCGCATATTCTCTTGTCCTTTCATTAGCTACCCTATCTATGTTGAATGCAAGCTTGTCGCCTACGTATGCGACTAGTTCTAACAACATGGTGCCAATTGACGCATCGTTAAAATCGCTATAAGTTTCTGGGTAGTATTTTTTTATATAATCCTGAAGTTCGCTTTTTATAGACCGGAAATCTTTATTATAATAATTTATCATTGTTTTTTAATAATAAATATATATCACATTAAATCTTCTAAAGCATTGTACCCATCTTCGATTTTTATCCCCTTCTCTTTAAAATAGATAGCCCTAAACGTTTTTAAAGATATCGTGATATGCTTGGTGGGGTATCCTGACAAATTCCTAAGCAATTCAAATATAGAATTCTTTTTAAATTTATTTGATGTCTCCACTTTCAAGTCAAAAATTTCGTCCCAATTGCGTATCAGGTAAATAATAGATTCGCCTACTTTAATATCCACATCCGTCAATAGCTTGCGCTTATCAGGATCATGCATATAAACGTAAAGCAAGTCCGGGATTTCGTAAAAAAATTCGACATTCAAATTATCTTCATATGGCTTATGAAAATATATATGTTCTGGCGAAGATTCGAACTCCTGATAAAAATCGCTGTAATTTAAAGTGGAGGTCTTATGCTCATACTCTTTCTTTTGAGCATTCCTTAAATGCCTGACTGAAATAGTCCCTAAATAAGAATATGCTTTCGCCCCTAGCTTTTCATTAAAATGTTTCATTTTCTCATGCAAAAAAGAAACTGTGCTGTTCAGTTGGTCTTCATAGCTCACAGTCGAAGAATGAAGCTTATACCTGTGGATTTGAGATTCCACCATTTTTTCTAAAGCTTGCTTTAAAAATTTTTTATACAGGATGTTTTTTCTTATTTCGTCGTCTTCAGCCAAAAATTTTATAAAAGCCTGCTCCTGTTCGTCAGCAAAATAAAGCCTTTTATTCCTTAGCCCATAATATTGCTCAATACACCTTTTAATATAGAAATAGAAGCTTATCTCCTCGTATTTTATATACCTGTCTATGCTAGACATCCACAAATCTTTAAACAAGCTGTAATCGGCAGGCTTCATTGAAGTGCGTTCGACAAAAAAATCGTTTATTTTTTTAACAATCGTTAAAATTGTATTAAAATGTTTGTTTTCTGTCAAATACCCTTCTATCAGGCTTTCTATGTCAGCGGGCAACAAATATTGAAAATCGTAGTCTTGATATTTTTTTTTTCTCCCCTTTTTAGCCATTAAAATTGGTTTTGCCTCTTCCATTTGATTGTCCGTCATATTTCTACCTTTCTATCTTGTTTGTATAAATATTCTTTTCCAATCAAATTATAATAACCTCTTTTTTCGTCAGGGCCAAATTTCTTGTCGCAAAGATCAAAATAAGACCCTTCTCTAAAGTTCATGTGGTTGACAAGCACTTTTGGCATTACATAAATATCATTGCCTAAATTCAAAAACCTTAATATAAACTCTTGATTGAAGAATATTTCTATATTATTTTTTAGGCCGCCGCTTTCTATAAAAGAATTTTTCTCGTAGCATGCGCCCACCAAGCTGAAAGATCCGATTGATTGTTTTATGCTGTCAATGTCCAAAAACCCCATCTTTTGCATCTTGTTTACCACCCATGCAGTCTCATTCCTAAGGCCCATCATCTGGTTTTCCTGATTGACCTCAAACACAATATTCATATAAAGGGCGACATCCTCTTTTTGATTATTTAAATGAGCGTAAAAATTTTCAACATAGGTTGGGTGAAAAACATCGTCAAACTCAAGGACTGAAAAATACCTGCTTTCTATTTTTTCTACTGCTTTGTTTATAGCTTGTTGATAACTAAAAGATTGATCGCTTTCTATCAACTTAGTATTTACCCCATCTAGCTTTTCATCAAAGCCTACCCCTTCCCTAACAAAATAAAGTACTTCAAAATTTTTGTTAGTTTGTTTTTCTAACGATTCTTGAGCGGCCCTTAAAAGGCGCCTGTCGTTTTCATTTACTAGCCTATGAATAGGCATGATTATCGTCAAATCCATATTATGCTTGTTTTGTTTTAGCTTCGTTTTGTGTTTTTAAGCCCTCTAAAAAATTAACTCTTTGCTCTTTGATGCTTTCAAATATCCCATCCATCTTTATTTTGAAATTATCGAGAGTATAAGGCGAACTGTCTTGATATGCCCCTTGAACTACATTGTTGTCTAACTTGTCTGTAACCCACCTATCAATAAAAAGGGCTATTAAATCGCTTATTTGCATTTCGTTTATAGACCATACTGCATTGTTATTAACCTTCCCGCCATTGTTCAGCCATTCTAAAGCAATTTTTGGCAGCACTCCGATCACAGGCGTTTTTGTCCTGAATGCTTGCAATACGTCTAATTTAAAGGGGCTATGTTCTTCTAAGCTGACCGCGCATGCTGATTCATTAAGCTGCCTAGCCATGTCTGCGGTAGAAAGCGGCGAAAGTATCTTAAAAGGAACCCAAGCATATTGTGAATATTTTGCTTGAAATTTTTTGACGGTGTTTTCAATACCCCTTTCGCTTCCGGAAGTAAAAGTAACGATAGGCTTCCTAGGTTCGGCAGTTGAAACAAAGTCAGGCGATACAAAGGGGTGCAATATATGTACCTCCAAATTAGGGAAGTAATCTAGCAAATATGTTTTTTGCCCTTCGCTAGTAGTTATCACATGCTTAATCCCATACATTGTCCAGCTTTCTCCAATTTCTAAAGAATCGAATATCTTATTGTAATCTTGGCTTATGACAATAATTTCGGCTGGTACTTTTTGTTTCCTCATTTGAGCAACGACTTCAATGTATACTTCTGGGATGAATATATAATCTGACGGAGATATTTTAATATCTTTGTTTTCGGAAATTTCTTCGAAAGAAATATGCGCCAGCCCTTCAAATTCTTTATACGGGCATACATACCCTTTCTTTTCATGGACTATATACGTATTTGCTCCCTTCTCCTTATAAAAGGAGGCAATATTATATATGTACTCTGTCTTATAATTGTAATTTCCGTTATAATCCTCTACAAAGAAAAATGCAGAATTGTTATTGTTTTTTAATGCGTCGATATATTGCATTTTTTATAAAAAATATATGTTTAGCACAACAGCTTTTTAAACTAGGCTTATATCTCAAACATAAACCAGTTATAATTTTAGTTTATAAAGCGCCCCCCGTCCTTTTAAGAAGCACAGATTGTTATATAGAAATCGCTCATAATCATGTTTTTATGTACTTTTGAAAAAAATCTTTTTAGAAATTTTAACAATTGTTAAAATTACGCGCTTGCCTGTCCGTTATCACAATACTCAATAGAGGTTAAGCAATGCTTTTTTGCCACTAAAACAATTTAAAATAAAAAAAATACGAAAAATGTTTGAAATAATTTGTTTTATTTAACTTACCTGCTCATCTTTGTAAAAATTAACAACAAAACAACAAAAACAATGGGGAAGGACGACTTATTCGATGTGAAAGTAGGTGTTTTTAAAAACACAGAAAGTTCTAGCAAGTGTAATGGCAGCAGGACTATAATGAAAGCCCTGTTAGCTATAAAAGACAACCCTAAGAAAGATTTAATCGTAAAAGCAAGGAAAAGCGGGAAGAAAAATGGGAAGAAGCCATATACGATATATAGTTACGGCCAAAAAATAAAAGCAAACTATTATGATTTTATAAAAATTACTGGGGTTCCGGCTGTAACATGGGCGTTGTCTCTTGAAAAAGGAGAAGTGAAAAGGAAGGCAGATATAGCTGATGAGAAAATCAACGGTTACATATATTACGATATAGATTCGTATGACAATTGCACTTTAGATGAAATAAAAGCGGTTTTGCAAAAAGCTGTTAGCGTAATCGCAGTATGGAAGTCTTTCGGTGGAAACGGGCTTGGTTTTTTAGTGCATGCTGATAATTTAACTAAAGAAACATTTGCTTCTACTTGGGAGCATTATAAAAATAAATTTGAGAAGTTTATATTGTCCAACCTCATCGCAGGCAGGGGCGAAAACGCCCCGCCTGTTTTTTTGTCTTTAGACCCAGTGACTAAGGATTATACTCGGTTGAATATACTCTCTTATGACCCTGACATATATATATCGGATTTAACAAAATATATGTCTTTAAGTGCAATAATGCCCTCAAAAACAAAAGTTAAAAGAGTTGGAGGGGGTAATGCCTACAATAGGCAAGGTTATAACTCCGACATAGAGGTTGTTGAATGCCATTTGGAATACATTTTAGAAAAATGGTATAATAATGAAGAATGTTTTAACCATGCTGACAATAGGCTTGCATATTATTTCTACCAAAGGTATTTTTCGGAATGCAATATATTAGGCATTGAGTTTGATTTGGCTTTTGATTTTATCCTGAAATCGGCAGATGACATCAAATATGAGTATTTATTCAGCCACAGAAGCGAAGCAGAGGTTGAAAAAATAGGGCGGCAGCAATATACTGTTTATAATTCTCAATTTAATAGCTGGATTGACAATTATGAAGATTATCCGGAATATACAATCGAAAATTTTAATGTAAAATATGAAGGCACTGTACAGGAAACAAACGAACTGTTGAATTATTATTATTATGCCACAAAGAAAGATTATTCGTCAGTAAATGAGGTTTTTGTTAAAAAATTCACAGCTAAGATTAAAGAAAGAGGCATTTTAAGGCGGACTCTCATTGAGTTTTTGTTAACTAAAAAAATTAAGGGGCAGTTAATAGATTTGGCAATACGAACATACAACATCCCTTATATCCCATTCGGCTTAGTATTAAAACATACTGAAGAGGGAAAAAAAAATTTGAGAGGTGAGAAAATAGCAAAAGAAGAAAGGCAGGGTAAAAAAACAATAGAGATTGCTTCTGCAAATAAAATCGACAATTCATTTTTAAAACTTATCAAGAAATTTGAAAATATCTATTTTTTTGCAGATTTCTTTTTTAAGAAGGCAAATAGTTTTTTTATATCTAAAGAAGATGCAATAAACTCTTTTATAAATGATTTCAAAAATGATGGGCTCGAAATACTAGCTACTACTGTATGTAATGAAATTTATTTTAACGAATTGCCTTATGTGGGCCTAGTTTTTGAGAAAAAAACATATAATGCTGCTGGTACTCCTTTTCCTAAAGAATATATATTAAATGAAAACCAATATATAAGCGATTTAAAAATCCCCATTAGTGGGCTTGGAGAAAATACTATAATTTGGTCTGACACAAATTCAGGTAAAACTACGTTTATATGTTCTGACAACACGCCTACCTCTAAAAAGATAGTGCTGGTGCCTGTAATACCTCTATTGAAATCTATAGAAAACAGGCATAAAGTTTCGGTTTATTATGGGCTAAAAAAGAATGTTAATGTAAATTCGGACACTATAATTTGTACATATAGTTCGTTTCCTCGCCTTTTCGGGCAGTTAAGCGATTGGGGGATATTGGAAAGATACGAATTGCACATAGATGAAGCACACAGTTTTGTTGCTTCCGCGTCAAAAGGGTATAGGAATGATGAAATGAATTTTATTTTAGACAAGTTGGCGTCTTTTAAAAAGACGTTGTTGTATACAGGGACTTGGATAGAATTTTTAAGCCCACAAATAAAGTCTTTTAAAACAATCAGGATCAAAAAGCCTAGAAAAAAAGATTTTAAAAGGGTATTGTATAATGATAAATTGCCTTGTGTCGAACAACTTTGTAACAAGGAGCGCTTAAACGTAATATATTTACAATCAAAGTTAGAGGAAAGAGAATTAGGCAAATATAAGAAATTCTTTATTGAAAAAGGGTGGGACGAAAATAAGATTCTTTTTTTAAATTCCACGCAAAAAGAAAACCCAGAGTTTGAATATGTGATAACTAAAGAAAAAATAAAAGAGAAATACAATTTAGTGTTTTGTACTTCTATTGCTGCGGAAGGTCTAAACATTAAAGATATTACTCCCTATAGCCTTCACTTTTGTACGAATGAAAGCCCACACCTTATTGAACAAATCGTCAACCGCTTTAGGGATAATGTCCCCGAAAACATATACCTGTACAAAAATAAAAATAAAAATACAGAGACCGCTACAACATATTTTAATTTAAATGTCGTTGAATATCAGGAGAAAAAAATTGCAGCTACTGAAAAATTACTTTCTTTAGTCAACCATAAAGACAACATAGAATTTTTTAAAACGCTGCAAAATACTGATTTTATCAGGTTTCACAACGGCCAATACGAGATTGATTATCTTTCCATAGCATATTCAGCTTATGAACATGAAAAGGCGTATGCAAACAGTAATATCGCATACATGGCAAATATCTTAAAAGAATACGGGTGGGAATTCAAAGGAGATATCATACTGGAAGATACTATAGAAAAAGACATGTTGAAAACTTTAAAGGCATATCGTAAAGCTAAGGGCGCACAGTTGGATATCGAAAGGCGAAATATATTTAAAGAAATAAAAAAAAATGAAGACAAGGAAACGGTAGAACTAAATATTTCTGAAGAGGCTATGCTTCATTTTCAAAAAAATGCTCTATTGCCTGATTATGAAATTTCAATTAGAAAAAGGTTATTATATTTTGCAAGATATATGTCTTGGGGGTGTGCGTTAGATATTGTCGAATACTGGGTAAAAGATTTAAAATGTTCTAATACAAAATTGAAAACTCTGATAAAACAGCTTTTGATTATAAAACAGGAAAAGACAGGATACTTTGATAATGCTGTAAAAATACAAGATGTGTTTTTTGAACGGTTAAAAAACAAGTATTTAGACGATAAAAGGCTTGATAACGCCCCTGCTTATTTAGAAGGCCAATTAGTAAATTTTGTGAATAAATTGGGCGACGGTTGCGATGGGTTTAAAGAGGTTGATTCGTTTGAAAGTGCGAAAAATATTATTGAAAAATATTTTGATTTGTCGGCTGTAATTGATAAAAAAGGAAACATTAGATATAAATTCGGTGCTGTAAAACTTGCAAACGAAGCGGCAGAGCATTATAAAAAATGTAAAGCTTTTGCAACATATTATGGGAAATCGGGATTAAGCTTTACAAAGCAAGATATTCGTACTTATCTGTTGAAAATAAGGAAAAGCCTGTTATATTGTGCTTATTATGATACTATCAACGAAATGAATGATACGGAAGCGCTAGACATACTGAAGATGTATTGTGATGTTGAACATAAAGGCAAAGGAAACTATGAGGTTGCGTCTATAGAACCTGACATATTTAAAGGAATTGAATGGTCTTTTAGCCAAAAAAATACCAACAAAAAAGAAGAAGTTGACGTATTAGCTTTTGCAAGTTGATAAGCCTCCCTCTATTATCTCAATAGAGGGAGGCTTATGTTAAGGCCTAATGCTAATCTGCCAGTTGGAAAAAGCATTAAGGTTTAAAATCCGGATGGAAATATCTCCTGCTCCAGTGCCTGTCCCTGCGCCTAGCCCTGTTATTTGTACTTGGGGGCTTGAACCTTCGTCATATACAAAAGGAGCAGCCGGAGTCGGGCCTCCGCCTAATTGAGCAGCCGTGTTGATTACGTTTATGACAGGCGCCAGCATTGTTGAAACGCCTTCGTTGATATTTGCCGTTGCTGTCCTGTCTAAAACAATAGTATAATGCCCTGAACCATCCAAATCACCGGATTCTCCGCTAATGCCTATCGAAAACAAGGTGACGCTATCAGGATAAGTCAATGTCCCTGTACCGCTGAGAGTGCTAAAAGACACTCCGACCGAATCCGTCCCAGTCAATACTGCATCGCCCCTGACATAAGAAATTATGTTAATCCCGCTAGAATACATGCCATTGCTTCTGGCCTCTAAGGTATTCCCGCCATCAGGGGAAACTATGACTTCCGCGCTTACGCGGGGGAAGATTTCATCTCCCACAGGATCCCGTTCAATAAAGTCGATAGTCTCCCCATCTTCGTGTACGTGCAGAGAATCTTCTAACATTTCTAAGACATCTGAAATATTAGTAGACAGCCCAAAATATACTTTATTTAGCGTGATGTTGTTAGTATTCGCATTTACAAACAAGCCATTTCGAGTGGAAGGGCTAAGCCCAGTTAAAACTCTTATCAGATTGGTAGTACTGTCAGACAAAATAGCTTCGCTTGTTAGGGTATCACCGTTTAAGGTGTGGTTTATAGTAACTCCATCGGTAGCCTGGGTAGAAGTGATGTCAGTAAGCCAAGCGAATGTCCTCCTGGCTCCCCCGGTAGTGATAGTGCCATACCACCTATCTGTGTTGAACTCCACAGCCCCAACTTCCGGAGTTGTCATCAGAGGTCCGGAAGTGAACTTTGCCGGCCCGGTGCCTGCTGCTGTGGTGCCGCCTGGGAGGTGGAGGCGGGCGGTGGGTACGCCTACCCGGATTCCTGTATTGCCGTTAATCGCCAGCACTAGCTGCGCCTGCGATTGTTCGTAATTATAGAACCGGATAGACTTTCCGGCTCCATACTGATTCGGGGTAGCAGTCCAACTGCTATTTAGATATGCGAAATCCCACTTAACGACACCGTTTTCAAGGAACTCGTTCACTACTCCGTGATTCCCGGCCATGCCTGCCGCGTTGAGCTTGTAGCCTCCGGTGCCGGTCAAATTCATGATGATATTGGTGCCGCTGCCGGCCATAATAAAGCTTTTTCCCGCGTCCAGGGTAATTGCCGATGCGGATTGCAGAAGGTAGCTATTTGCGAGCGCTTGCACCCCCGCGAAAACAGGAATCCGGTTGGTTGTGCCTGTGCCGGTGATTCCACCCCCTGCCGTAATATCCGCCGCCACCAAGCTCCGAAAAGTAGGCGCAGCATCAGCCCCCGAAGCAGGGCCAGCCAACACGGTATTAGCTGCCTGGTTCACCCATGCCCCGGCAAGGGTGCCGGAAGTGGTTACAGGGGAACCCGTAACGCTGAATTGCGAAGGCAGCGTTAGCCCCACGCTAGTTACTGTGCCATCCCCGCCCCCAATTGAACTCCATGAAGAGCCGTCTGATTTCTTCAGTTCATTGTCGTCAGTGTTGAAATACATTTTTAATTGAGTGGCATCCGGCGCACCTGCCGTAGATGCCTCAATAAAGTTGTATTCTGTGCCTGTATAAATAATGCCGTTGCCTGTAAGAGTGTTGAAAGGGATATTAACTTTCGTTTCATCGGCAAAGTCTCCAACTGCGATTGTAGAACCGCGACCAACAAAGGTTTGATAAGTAGAAGTGGTGTCATTAACTGTGAACGGGTGATTGTCTGCCGCTATCAAACTCCCTAACGTAGCATATATCCCGTATGTGTTGTTGTCAAGATTGCAAAGCCTGGTTAATACGACTGCATCTTCAGCATAAAGCCCCCTAGTACAAAAGTTGATTGTGCTCTTGTATAGCGTAGAGCTTGATGTTATAGCCCACACGCCATATAAAGCGCTATTCGTTACTGTGATAGAGTTGCCTATGAAAGACTGGCTCCTGTTAATCAACACGCCAATCCTAAAACTGTCAAGTTCAACAGATTCAAGATAAATTCCTTTAGACAAAATACTTTGCAGACCCTGTTGTAGAGCGCCCCCTCTGCTCACCATCTTAAGATTTCTAAGGCTGATGTTAGAAACGTTGCTGAACACAATGGCATTGCGATTACTGGTAGCATAAACATAAACTGTTCTAACCGTGTCTAACCACTCGGAAGTTATAAAAATACCACCATACTCCCCACCCCCTACAACAAGTTTTGTGCTATCATAGATTGCTATATCACTGCCGTCTGGATTAGGGCGCATTACAATATCAATACGCTGCTCCGATGTGGCTGAATCAAAAACAGTCTTGTACCGGGTAGCTAACTCTAATCCTGCGTTAAGGGTCGTTACATCGCATGTATCGAGGTTATTACATACTGTAATTGTCAGCAAGGTGTCAACAAATTCAAAAGTCTCTATTGGCGCAGGCTCATAAGCATCTACCCCGTTCCACCGCAGGGCGTCATTGAAGTTTGCCCCCTGCTGTGCCAGCTTCAGTTCATCTGCAACAATCTCAAGCTCTTGAGACGTGGTAGAGAAGGGGTGTTGTACGTCGATCGTGTCTCTGCTTATCTCAGCCCCGCACACGCGAGTTACCAAGATGCTATCCCCCGGCAGCAATACCGTCACGGTATCTGGCCTACCAGCAGTCACATTCAAAAAATCAAGCCAAGTAATTGTATTCCCATCCCAATCCTCATAAGAGAATTCTACGGAATATACGTCTGCTGTAAGACTATTGCTGGATTGAATGAGTGCAAAAGTACTATCATTAAAAAACTGAGTAAATGTTACTGTGGCTGGACTAGAGTTAATCTCAAATGTGATCCCTGCTGTATTAATGACTGTATCATCAAGGATATAAAAATTAAGGTTTATAGTTTCATTTGAAGCACAGTTATTTAGTTGATGTACTTGTGGACTTGTATGCCATACTAAAGGAGTACTACCACTACCTCCTCCACCTCCACTGGATCCACTGATCTTTAGCCAAGCAAATTCACTTCGCACAAAGACATTAGTAGTATCAACATAAGCAAAATCACCAGCCACTGGAGCAGCAATAGTTGTCGTATCAGATACAACAGCTATCGTATATACCTCTGCATTGATAGCTGCCGTGATCAAATCGACTTTTTCAGTAAAGTGAGTCCGCATACATGCTAACAAGTCTTCGCTTAAACCGGCCACAAAATTGGGGAAGCCGTAATTCGGCGTTTCTGACAACAGGCCTCCAATACCAGTCGGAAAAGCACCAGTTTGATCGTCTACGTCAACTACTCTGACGTTGACTATGCCTCCAGCTACAGATATGATGCTGTCTACTTGAAACCTTACGCATTCATCCCCAGAATTCATATAAAGCCAATCCCCCAAGCTAGTGCTATCTGAGGCATATCTTCCTTGCGTGTCGTTGAAGAAGCCTGTTATTATGTAATTAGGTGTCGTCCCGCTTACGCCAAACACGTTTAATGTCCCTCTGAACCTATTTTCTACTTGGGAGAAACCTTCGGTAAGGAACAGCAGGCTTATAAAAAGGAATAGTAACTTTTTCATCTTTTTTGTTATTTTCAATTTTTTAGAAACCTCCTACAATAGTCCAGTTGGAGAAAGCATTAAGGTTTATCACTCTGAGCGTCAAATCTCCTGATGCTACCCCTGTTATTTGCAACTGTGGGCTTGAACCTTCGTCATATACAAAAGGCAGAGCATTGCTTGGGCCGCCCCCCAATTGGGCAGCAGTGTTTAATACTTGAAACCCATGAGGTGGCTGATATGTACTAATATTCTGGTTAATGCTCCCACCAGCCGGATAGTTAAATACAACTGAGAAGCTATTGTCTCCTGCCAAATCCGCAGTTGCGCCATTAATCCGGAAAGAACGTATTAAGGTGTCATTAGCGGGCACAGCAAAAGTACCAATGCCGCCTGCTTTAGTAAAGGTGATACCTAGTTCGTCTGCAATCACCCACGCGCCATTTCCTGCATCATACTGATATAAAGTCATGCCACTTCCACCTCCTAATGAGGAAACATCAATTTCTACAGTAGATGCATCGTCTCTTGTTAAAACAATATCAGTACCGTCTACTTCCCCAGAAACAATTCTCGGCAAGTTGTCTCTAAGAGAATAAGAATCGCCCGTCGAATCAATCACAAACCATTCTCCTGATGTGGTGTTTTTGTAAAATGACGACACAGGGGAAGCACCGCTGCCAGGCGGGTCGCTTGCCCCTTCATTGACAATAAAAACAGTCCCTCCGCTTGGGAGGTTTTCTAACACATAATCTAATATGAGGGATGTGGGTATCCTTTGTTCTTTAGGCGTGTCCGAAGCATCGCCCGAAGGGTTTTGCCGGAGTAAATCTTCATCTCCGTTTAAAGCCGCACTCCGCCTTGGCCAATCTACTGACGGTGTTTGTTCTGCCATTTTTAACCTTTTTTAATAAATAGTATTGTCAATTCAAAATTTTATAAATTTCAATCAACTTTATAATTTATAGTTTATAAAGTTTTAATTGTCTTTAGCCTCCCACCCTATATCTACGCTTGCTGATATAGCAGGTACGTCAGCTACATAGAAACGTACCTTAAAAGTAGTACTGGTAATAGTGTGTACGCTGACAGTATACGAAGTAGTGCCATTGACAACTATAGACGTTATTATAATACTGTCGTCAGGTAAATTATGGGATACAGTTAAATCGCCAGAAGCATCCGTAGTCCCTGTTGCGTTGCCCCAATCAACCCTTAAAGTATTTGCTATCGGGTTTGATCCGTCGCCTGTCCAATACATTATCGTTTTGTCGTTTAACGTATCAGACATAGCTTCGTTTGGAAAAGCATACTTATCTTCATACATATACATAAGAGAATCTGCATCACTTCCACTAAAAACACTGAAACCATCAAAGTTTAGGGAGTATCCAATGTCAGATAATGTGAATTGTGTAAGAGTAGCTCCGGATGTTTCATTATTCACTCTCATTACAGCTTCATCGGATCCGACTTTTATTAATGAGTTGGTATTCCCATTATCCAATTCTTTGTATTTTAATTTGGCTTCCGTGCCATTAACTTCTACAGTAGACCAATCACTTCCCGTACTGTAACCTAGAATGTTTTGAGTGCGAGTAAGCCAAAGCCCGTTATTCATAGTATCAACAGGGTTGCTTGCAAGATTTTGTGGAGTTCCCCACGTCGCGTGTAAAGTTTTGCCATCAAGATCGACAATCCTATTCCCTTTCAAATTACTGTCACTACCGTATATTGCGGGATTAAGAGTACCTAAAGACCCAAATGCTGGCGTAGTAGGCGTAGGTCAATACATTACCTGATTAGCAGTTGGATTAGTAATTGCTAGATTGTAAGTATACCCTGATCCACTAAATATTGTCCCATTGTTTGCGTTAAATGTTATTACTTCATTCTCTTCTTCGTCGTCTATTATTAATTTGGTACTAAAATAATTGTCGGCTACATCACCAATAGTAACAATATGATCCGATGGAACCATGTGCATAGAAAAATGATATTCCGCATCATGAATATCACCTATTTTTATGAACCCGTTCGTGTTGTCTACAACGATACCATGATAATCTGATTCTTCAAGATAATCTCCAATTGTTACTATATCACTAGCAACTCTAAGGCCGACACCGTACCCGCCGAGAGTTGATGTATTTGTTGCGTCGTTTATAGAGAGCTTATTTTGAAAATACTGCCCTGAGTTATCACCCAAATTAATAGTGCGAGCAGAACCTGTACCGGTAATAGTAAGGCCAAAGGCATCGCTCCCATCTGGCCTTGTATTTACAGAAAAACTACTTGCACCACTGTAAAATAGCTCGTTAGTCCCCGTCGAAGTGGCTTTGAATTTTAGCCTATCTCCTATATTAAGCGTGTCTGCTTTTACAGAAACGACACGTGTAGCCACAAGATCAACACCAGCATCAACTCTAACATTTACTTGTGCTGTATCAGCCCCCGCAATATGGCTAAAGGTATTCGGTAATGAAGAAGCACCACTAACTACCAGAGTGCCAGTAGCGGTACCTGTTGCTGTTATTCTAGTAGTCCCAGTGCTGTCAATAATCAGAACATTGCCATTAGCATCAATTGTTACTGGATTACTTGGCAATTCACTTATAAGGCCATTGCCATCAGCGCCGCTTACAAGATCAACCCACACTAGTTGATTGTCGTCAGTAGGGCCTTCGCTCAATACTTGATTTGCTCCAGGTGCAGTAGTAGGAAATGTATATCCGTAACTAGCTGTACCTGAATTAAAAGATATAGTTTCGCTGGCTGCATCTATTGTGATTTTGGTGCCATTACTAAAAGTACCATAATCACCTAGAGTAATAGTACCAGTGCTACTATTATCAATACGAAGATGCATACCTGTAGATGTACCAACTACGTCACCAAGAGATGTAATCCCGCTAGAATAGTCAATTATGAGCTGTTCGTTCGATAATCCTGATAGTTCACCAACATAAATTGAACCTGATCCAGAATCATGCAGTATCTGTACACCAGTATTGATATTCCCAACATCTCCAATCCCCCAATTATCATCAGATAAATCAATGAACAGATGAGAACCGTGTGTTTGCTGTTCAGTATCACCAATTTTAACGTTGCTAAAATCTGAATCTACACTAATAACAGTACCGTACCCATTAGCATTTTCTAATATTCTAAATGAACTATCGTCAATATACAATTGACTAGAATTATCAGAGCCAATCGAAAGTTCACTAGTGCCCTGATTAAAATAGATTTTATATCCAGTATCAGAATCCTCGATATCTCCAATCCCCCAATCCCCGTTGAAATTGTTAAGAAATAGATAACTTGCGTAACTACTAAGTCCGGGATCGCCTATTTTAACATTTCCTGTGCCAAAATTGTAATCCCAAAACGTATACCCATTTCCATTATCAATAAACTCAAAATTGCTATCATCCACATGAATAGCAAAATTATTATCATTCCCAAGAAACATCGAGCCAGCGTTATTTTCTAGCTCTATTCTATAACCTTCATAATTATCATCAATATCGCCAATTTTAGCTGTGAAGCTGTTATCGTTTAACAATAACCAGGGGATCCCATTATTAGATCTAAAAACCTGCACTTCAGCATCTACGTTAAAAGTATCCATTTTCATAATAAGCGAATGTGTAGATACTATGCTAACACGGTCTTCTGGAAGAGCAGAAATAATCCCATTCCCATCCCCGGCGGCCGCTATTTCTTCGTCTACTTTGCCTGTCATGTGCGTCCTCATGCATGCCAAGAGGTTTTCGCTCAGGCCCGGTATATACCGGGGCAGGGCGATATTGGGCGTTTCTTTAAGCAAAGCGGCTATCCCGCTAGGGGGGGAAAGCAATACGGTGTCGATGTCGTATACGTCAGCGTCAAGTATCCCCCCAGCAGAGCTATTTATAGTGTCTACTCTTAGCCTTGCGCACGTAAC
>Ga0116143_10001991_pt1 | contig 23222 bp, 11 predicted proteins | sample AD_UKC034_MetaG_FD_89745 | JGI IMG/M metagenome (GOLD analysis project Ga0116143, IMG submission 89745) | Active sludge microbial communities of municipal wastewater-treating anaerobic digesters from USA - AD_UKC034_MetaG | ecosystem: Engineered > Bioreactor > Anaerobic > Digestate | place: USA...
ACCGACGGCGGTGCGACGCTCAACCCGGCAAGCGAGATCACGCTGCTGACCGCCGCGCGCACGCAGAGCAACCACAACGGCGGCAACATCATGTTCGGCCCCGACGGCCTGCTGTATTTCGGCACGGGCGACGGCGGCGGCTCGAACGACCAGCATGGCAGCATCGGCAATGGCCAGAACCTGCAGACGGTGCTCGGCAAGATGCTGCGCATCGATGTCGGCGGCGAGTCAGCGACGACCTACACGATTCCGGCGGGTAACCCGTTTGCCGCCACCGGCGGTTCGTGCACCACAGGCACGACTACCGCGGCACAGTGTCGCGAAATCTATGCCTACGGCTTTCGCAATCCCTGGCGCTGGAGCTTCGATCGCGACACCGGCGAGCTGTGGGTGGGCGACGTCGGCCAGAACGCCCTCGAGGAAATCGACCGGGTCGTGTCCGGCGGCAACTATGGCTGGCGCTGCCGCGAGGGCACGCAGGACACCGGCATGTCTTGCGGCACGACGGGTCCGTTCCTGCCGCCGGTGGCGGAGTACGGCCGCACGGCGGGCTTTTCCGTGACCGGGGGCTACGTGTACCGCGGCACGCAGATTCCCTCGCTCGTCGGCCGGTATGTGTTCGCGGACTACGGCACCGGGCGCATCTGGGACATCCCCTCGACGACCGTACCGACGCTGACAGTCACTTCCAGCCAGGGCTTCGATACCAGCCTCGACATCTCCTCGTTCGGCGAGGACGTGAACGGCGAGCTCTACGTCGTCGACCTCAACGACGGCGAGCTCTACCAGCTCGTGGCGGGCGCGGCCGGTGGCGGTACCGTGGCGACACTGCTGTCGGCAAGTGGCTGCGGCGCGAGCGGCGATCCGGCGCAGCCGGCCCCGGGACTCATTCCGTATGCGCCGAACGCCGGTTTCTGGTCGGATGGCATCGACAAGGAGCGCTGGCTCGCATTGCCGGACGGCGCGACGATCGATCCGGACGGCGGCGACTGGGATCTGCCCAACGGCAGCGTGCTGCGCAAGGATTTCCGGCACCAGGGCAGGCTCGTCGAGACGCGTCTGTTCATGCGCCACACGAACGACAACTGGGCAGGCTACACCTACGAGTGGAACGCGGGAGGCACGGATGCCACGCGCGTGGTGGGCGGCAAGACCGTCGATCTCGGCAGCCAGGACTGGATATTCCCGAGCGAAGCGCAGTGCCTCGCCTGCCATACGCAGGTCGCCGGGCGCAGCCTCGGCCTCGAGACGGCGCAGCTGAACGGCAGCATTCTCTACCCGACCACCGGGCGCACGGCGAACCAGATCGTGACGCTCGATCACATCGGCATGCTGAATCCCGGTATCCCGGACGATCCCGCGACTCTGCCCGCGATGCCCGATCCCTACGGCAGCGCGGGCTCGGTCACCGAGCGCGCGCGCGCGTGGCTGCATACGAACTGCTCGTTCTGCCATCGCCCGAACGGCCCGACGCCGAGCAGCATGGATCTGCGCTACACGACGGCGCTGCCGTCCACCAATACCTGCAATGTGACGCCGCAGAGCGGAGATCTCGGCCTGCCGGGAACGCCGCGCCTCATTGCGCCCGGCGCCCCGGAAAGCTCGGTCCTGCTCGCGCGCATCGATACGCGCGCGCCCGACATCATGATGCCGCCGCTCGCGTCGCTGCTCGTCGATGATGAGGCGGTGCAGCTGATCCAGCAGTGGATCACGGGACTCGCGAACTGCAATTGAGGCGCGCCAGGCGCGCGGGCGGAGCGGATCAGGCGCGGCGTTTTTCGTCGAACTTGACCACCGGCTGCGTGCCGGTGACCACGATGTCGCCCTCGATCACGGCGCCGTTGGCAATCGCGAGGGATTTCGCGGCGATGCTGCCATGGATGACTGCGGTGGCGCCGATCTCTAGCTTCTCCTCGATCGTCACGTTGCCGATGACTTCGCCCGCGATGACGGCGGACCGGGCCTCCACATCGCCGTGCAGGCGCGCGCCGACCGAGATCGAGAGCCCGGCGCCCACTCGCGCATTGCCTTCCAGCGTACCCGACAGCACGAAGGGGCCGCGCGTATCGATGTCGCCGCGGATCCGACTACCCTCGGCGATATAGGTGGGCGACACCCCGAACTGATCGAGAAGGCGGCGCCTGGGCTGCTCTGACATCGTGCACTCCTCCTCGCGCTAGAATAGCGAAGCTTGTTCGAGGGAGCGCGACCAGCCATGCACCCAATCCTGCGGATGACGGTTTTCGTGACCTGCATCGCGGTCCTGGCGGCCTGCAGCCGCGAGCGTCAGGACTGGAAATCGGCGCAGGCCGCCGACACGATCGAGTCGTACGGCAGCTTCCTCGCGAAGCACGGCGACAGCGCGCTCGCGACCCAGGCCGAGGCGCGCATCAAGCAGCTCGGCGAGGAGCGCGACTGGCAGGACGCCGCGACCATCGACTCGCTCGAGGCGTATCAGGCTTATCTGCGCCAGCATCCCGAGAGCAAGTGGTCGCAGGAGGCGCGCATCCGCATCGAGAACTTCGCACTCGGGGGTAGCGCTCCGGCGGCTGCCGCGCCCGCTCCCGCGCCCGCTGGCGTGCCACCCGCGATAATCGCGGCGCCGGCGCCCGCCGCGGCCGATACCGCTCCGTCCGTCGCCGCCGCAGCACCGCCTGACGCAGCGCCTCTGTCCGCGCCGGCGCCGAGGGTGTCCGCGCCCGAGCCGCGCATCGAGTACGGCGTGCAGCTCGGCGCGTTCAGCAGCGAGGACAAGGCGCGGGCGGAATGGCAGCGTATCAGCGGCAAGTTCGCGAATGTGCTCGGTGGCCTTTCGCCGGCTGTTTCCCCGGTCAAGAGCGGCGCCGGATCCCTCTACCGTCTGCGTGCCTCGACGGCGAGCGAATCGGCCGCGCGCGGTATCTGCGAGTCGCTGCGTGCACAGGGCCAGCCCTGCGTGGTCGTCCTGCCCGTCGGAAAGTGACGCTGCACGTCACCTGCCGTCACGGCGCTTCCATTGCTGCGAACGTAAGTCGCTGATTCATCAGGCTACGGCCGCTGGCACGTCGCTTGCTCCACTCCCTGCGACATGAGCAGTCGCAGCTACACGCTACTGATGCCCGCGATGTGCCCGAGCGACAGCGTCCGACACTGGCCGGTCGCCTTGCTCCTCGCCAGTCGCGGTGGCGCTCTGTCGCAGACTCGTATCGATGCGCGCCTCGCCCGCGCGCATTGCGTGGCGAAAGCCCTGGCCGCGGCAAGTACCCGGTACTCCGTCGGCACGAGGGACTGACCCGCCCGAACAGGATCGCGAACAACTTCCCCGGTGTTCGCTCAACTCCGCCGCGGCAGCCAGACTGTCCGCGGCGTCTTTTTTTCCGCAGCGCGCGCGGGCCGCTAGAATGCGCCCATGCATCGCCTCATCCTTCGCGGCGCACTCATCGCGCTGCTGCTCGTCACCACGGCGCACGCCGCTGCACCAGCAGAGATCCGCACGACCACCCTTGCCAACGGTATGCGTGTGATCGTGTGGCCAGACCACGACATCCCCAACGTCGCGCTCTACAACTACGTGCGCGTCGGCAGCCGCAACGAGGCGCCCGGCATCACCGGGCTCGCGCATTTCTTCGAGCACATGATGTTCAACGGCACCACGCGGCGTCCGCCCGGCGAGTTCGACCGGGAAATGGAGGCGCGCGGCGGCCGCAACAACGCCTCGACCTCGGACGACCTGACGATCTACATGGACTGGTTTCCGGCCGGCTCGATCGAGGCGGTGCTCGACCTCGAGGGCGATCGCCTCGCCAATCTCGCGTTCGATCCGCAGGTGATCGAGAGCGAGCGCGGCGTCGTGTACTCCGAGCGTCGCCTGCGCGTCGAGGACGACAACAACGGTTTCCTGTTCGAGCAGGTGCAGAGCACGGCGTTCGCGGCGCACCCGTACCATCTCCCGACCATCGGCTGGCCCTCCGACATCGAGGGCTGGACTCTCGCCGACCTGCAGGCGTTCTATCGCACGTACTACGCGCCGAACAACTGCACGCTGGTGGTGGTCGGCGACGTGCTGCCGGACGCCGTGTTTGCGCTGGCGCGCCAGTACCTCGAGCCGATTCCGCGGCAGGAGCCGCCACCCGCGGTACGCACGCTCGAGCCGGTGCAGCCGGGCGAGAAGCACGTCGCCGTCGAGCGTCGCGCGCAGACCCCGCTGCTGCAACTCGCCTACAAGGCGCCGCAGGCCGACGATCCGCGCAATCCGGCGCTGAACCTGCTGTCGGTGATCCTGGGCCGGGGCGATGCCTCGCGACTGCATCGCCTGCTCGTCGAAGACCGCAAGGTCGCCATCAGCGTCGATACCTACCTGCAGGAGGGCTTCGATCCGGGACTCTTCTGGGTATTCGCGACGCTGCCGGCCGGCGGCGATCCGGCCGGAGTGCAGGCGCAGATCGACGCGGAGTTCGCGCGTCTGATCGAGGATGGCGTCACCGACGCCGAGCTTTCCCGCGCGCGCAACCTGTTGAGCGCCGCTTACTGGCGCCAGCTCGCCACCATCGACGGCAAGGCGGCGCTGCTCGGCGAGTTCGAAGTGATGCACGGCGATTACCGCAAGCTGTTCGACCTGCCCGATGCCTTCGCGCGCGTCACGGCGGAGGACATCCGCGCGGTTGCGAAGGAGCTGCTCGATCCGCGCCGGCGCACCGTCGGTGTGCTCACGCCGCCCGCGAACGCGGGGGAGGGCTGACATGCGCACGATCGCGATTGCCCTCTGCGCCGCGGTCGCGCTGCTCGCCACCGCCGCGCCCGCTCCTGCGGCCGGTGTGGTGGTGCCGCCATATACGCGTACGGTGCTGCCGAACGGCGCGACCCTGCTCGTAATGCCGCGCGAGGACGTGCCGCTGATCGCGTTTACCGCCATCGTCCGCGGCGGCTCGGTGGCCGAGACCGGCGAGCAGGCCGGTGTCGCCTCGCTCACCGCGGGCCTGCTCGAGAAGGGCGCCGGGTCGCGAAACGCCTTTGAGTTCGCCGACACCGTCGAAGGCGCGGGTGGCAGCTTCAGCGCCGCGGCGGCGAGCGAGGCGATCGTCGTCAGCGGCCAGTTCCTCGCGCAGGACCGCGAGCTGATGGTCGAGCTGCTGGCCGATGCGCTGCTGAGGCCGCATTTCGCGGCGGCGGAATTCGACAGCCTGCGCAACCGTCGCATCGAGTCGATCCGCGCGGCGAAGGACTCGGACCCGTCGGGGCTGATCCGCAGCTACGGCCGCGCGTTCCTGTTCGCGAAGCACCCGTACGGCAGGGCGGCCAGCGGCAGCGAGCGCTCGCTCGCCTCGATCACCCGCGATGATGTGCTCGCCTACTATCGCGCGAACTTCGGTGGCGATCGGCTGACGTTGATCGTCGCCGGAGACGTGGATACCGTCGCGCTGACGAAATCCGTCGAGGCGGCCTTTGCGGGCTGGGCGCGCGCCGCGGTGCCGCTGCCGGCGCTCGCCTCGCCGGTGCGCACGACCGGGCGCCGCGTGCTGCTCGTCGACCAGCCGGGTGCGGCGCAGACCTACTTCTGGTTGGCGAACACGGGCGTTGCGCGGAATTTCGCCGCTCGCGCGCCGCTCGAGGTCGTCAACACGCTGTATGGCGGGCGCTTCACGTCGATCCTGAATACCGAACTGCGGATCAAGTCGGGTCTGTCGTACGGCGCGAGCTCCGGATTCGTGCGCGGCTCCGTGCCGGGCGAGTTCGCGATCAGCTCCTTCACCCAGACCGACACGACCGCCGCGGCCATCGACCTCGCGCTCGCGACGCTCGCCGGCCTTCATGAACAGGGTCTCACGGACGACATGCTCGCTTCCTCGCGCACTTACGTGCTCGGCCAGTTCCCGTTGCAGCTCGAGACGGCCTCGCACTGGGTCGCGGCGCTGGCCGAGCTCGAGCTCTACGGCCTCGATCGCTCCTATATCGAGGGCTACGGCGGCGCGGTCGAAGGCGTGGACCGGCAGGCGGCGCAGCGGGTGATCGAGGAGGCATTCCCGCGGCCGGAGAATCTTGCGATCGTGATGATCGGCGACGCGGCGAAGATCAGGGCGGTGGCGGCCAGGTACGGCCCGGTGACCGAGATGCCGCTCTCGGCGCCGGATTTCGCCGCGCCCCCCGCGCCGCGCCCGGTCCGCTGACGCTCAATCGTCCGGCAGCGGCGTGAACTCCGTTTCGTCGACGACGGGCGCGAAGCGACCGCGTGCCCAGTCCTGCTTCGCCTGCTCGATGCGCTCGCGGCTCGAGGCCACGAAGTTCCACCAGATGTGGCGCGGCGTCGCGAAGGGCTCGCCGCCGAGCAGCATCACGCGCGAGTTGTGCACGGCCCGCAGCGTGACGGTCGCATCGCGCGCCAGCAGCGCGAGGCGCGCCGCGCCGACCGCCTCGCCGTCGATGTCGACTTCGCCTTCGCTCACGTAGATGGCGCGCTCGGTGTAATCGGCAGGCATCTCGAGCAAGGCGCCGGCGGGCATCGACGCATCGACATAGAGCGTGGGCCACAGTACTTCGACGGGTGAGCGGCGTCCGTAGGCCTCGCCGGCGATCACGCGCAGTTCGCAACCGTCGACCTCGAGATGCGGCAGCGTGGCGGCCGGGTGGTGCGCAAAGGCCGGTTCGATCTCCTCGTGGCCGTCGGGCAGCGCGACCCACGACTGGATGCCGTGCATGTGCGCGCCGCGCTCGCGCAGTCGTGGCGGAGTGCGTTCCGAATGCGCGATGCCGCGCCCGGCAGTCATCCAGTTGACGTCGCCCGGCCGGATCTCCATCACGTTGCCCAGGCTGTCACGGTGAAGGAAAGCGCCGGCATACAGGTAGGTCACGGTCGCGAGTGCGATATGCGGATGGGGCCGCACGTCAATACCGCGACCGGGCGGGAAGTCGGCGGGGCCGATGTGATCGAAGAAGATGAAGGGCCCGACCATGCGTCGCCCGGGCGCCGGCAGTATCCGGCGCACGTTGAAGCCGCCAAGGTTCCGCTCGCGCGCGTCGATGAATCTCTCGATGGGCATCGGACCCTCCCCTCGACGGCCGATCATGGACCATGGATGATGGGGAAGGCCAGTCAGGGAGCGATGCCGTGCGCCTGTTTCCACGTGTAGTCGGACTCGTGTTGCTGTCGTTCGTATCCGCGACGCAGGTGCAGGCCGCCGACCCGCACGTGCCCGCAGCGCTGCAGGACTGGCGTGGCTGGGTGCTCACGGGCGAGGAACATCGCGCCTGCGCCCGGCTCGCCTCGCCGGGCGTCGCGGCGGGCAGTCGCGAGGCGAGGAGCTGCGTCTGGCCGGGGCGGCTCGTGCTCGACGTGGGCGCTCGCGGCGGCGAGTTCCGCCAGGCGTGGCAGGTCGAGGCCGACAGCTGGGTGGCCTTGCCGGGCAATGCCGACCAGTGGCCGCGCGATGTCACGATCGACGGGCGGCGCGGCGCGATCGTCGCGCGCAACGGCATTCCCCATGCGCGACTCGCGCCGGGCGAGTACCAGATCGCCGGTCGCTTCGAGTGGACCGCGCGCCCCGAATCCCTCGCGGTGCCGGCAGAGACCGGCCTCGTCGATCTCGTGGTCGACGGCACGCGTGTCGCCGCGCCTACGCGCACCGGCAACACGCTGCTGCTCGGTGCGCGCCAGGGCGTGCAGCAGTCCGTCAGCTTCGATTTCGACGTGCATCGGCTGCTCGTCGATGACATTCCGCTGCGTCTCGTCACACGCCTGACACTGCGCGCCACGGGCGGCAGCCGCGAGGTGCTGCTGGGACCGGTGCTGCCGGCCGGCTTCGCGCCGATCGCGCTCGACTCGCCGCTGCCGGCACGCGTCGAAGCGGATGGCCGGCTGCGCGTGCAGTTGCGTGCGGGTGTCTTCGGCATCGATCTCATCGCGCGCGCCGTCGATGGCGCCGCGCAGGTCACGCGGCCGTCGGCCGCCGAGCCCTGGCCCGCGGAGGAGATCTGGAGCTTTGCCGGCGACGATCGCCTGCGTGTCGCGGCGCTCGAGGGCGGTGAATCCATCGATCCCGCGCAGGCGGATGTGCCGGCCGAGTGGCGCGCCTATCCTGCGATGCGGGTGCTGCAGGACACGGCACTCGGCGTCGTCGAGCGCAGTCGTGGCATGGCGAGCCTCGACGACAACCAACTGCAGGTGCATCGCCAGCTGTGGCTCGATTTCGATCACGCGGGCTTCACCGCGGTCGATCAGCTGCGCGGCAGCATGCGATCGGGCTGGCGGCTCGACATGGCTGCGCCGTGGAGTCTCGGCAGTGCTCGCCTCGACGATGTACCCCTGCTGGTCACGCGGGGGCAGGGCGAAGGCACGACCGGCGTCGAGCTGCGTTCGCCCGAGCTTGTGCTGCAGACCGTCGCGCGCAGCGCCGGCGCGCGCGGTGCGCTGCCGGCGACCGGCTGGACGACGCGATTCGAGGCGGTCAATGGCGAACTACACGTGCCGCCCGGCCATCGGCTCGTCGCAGCGCTGGGCGTCGATTCGGCGCCGGACGCCTGGCTCGAACGGTGGGGACTTTGGAGCCTGTTCGGCGTCGTGATCATCGCGGCGTTCGTCGGCTGGCTCGCGGGCAAGCCGGCCGGCGTGCTCGCGTTCGCGGCGCTCGCGCTCACTTACCAGGATGCGCCGCAGGTGATCTGGCTTTGGGGCAATCTGCTCGCTGCCCTCGCGCTGGCGCGCGCGGCGCCGGAAGGGCGCCTGCGCGGTTTCGCCCTGCGCTACCGCACGATCAGTTTCGCGGTGCTGGCCATCGTGCTCGTGCCGTTCATGTGGAGCCAGCTGCGCCTGGCGCTGCATCCGCAGCTCGACAGCGCGTACTCCGCCGGCTGGAACCTTCCCATGCCGATGCCGGCGGCACGTGCGCCGGCCGCGCCACCGCCGCCCGTCATGGACATGGCCACGGCGCGCCCCGAGATGGCTGCCGTGCAGGAAGTGAAGCAAGAGACGCCGGAACCGCGCGCCAGGAAGGACGTCATCGCGACCGGCGCCATGGCGTCGCGCACCGAGCGCTATGCGCCCGGCACTGTCGTGCAGGCGGGTCCGGGCATTCCCACCTGGCAGTACCGCAGCTACGCGTACTCGTGGTCCGGACCGGTCGAGCCCTCGCAGACGGCGCGCTTCGTGATCGCAGGCCCGTTCGTGCTGGCCGCGTGGCGCGTCGTGGGTGTGCTGCTGCTCGCGGCGCTGTTCGCAGTGTTGCTGGCGGGTTCGGGCCCGAACTGGCGAGAGCGGCTGCCGCCGCGGTGGCGACCCTGGCTGACGCACGCCGCGGCGCGCGGGACCGCGCCGCTCGCCGTTGCCCTGTGCTTTGGAGTGGCGCTGGTGGCGGGTCCGTCGCCGGCCGCAGCCCAGCTGCCCGATTCGCAGCTGCTCGGTGAGCTGAAGGCTCGCCTGACGAAACCTGCCGAGTGCGAGCCAAGCTGTGCCGAGTTGCTGGCGGCGCGCGTCGAGGTCGACCCCGCGCGCCTCACGCTCACGATCGATGCCGCCGCGCTCGCGCATCTCGCCGTGCCGGTGCCCGCTGCGCCCGGCGCGTGGCTGCTCGACAGCGTGACAGTCGATGGCACGCCGAGTCACGCCCTGCGTCGCGGCGGCGACGAGCATCTGTGGGTACCGCTGCAGCCTGGTACGCGCACGATCGTCGTGTCGGGCCGCATCGCGTCGACCGATGCGGTGCAGCTGGTGTTTCCATGGCCACCGAAGCGCGTCGTGGTGGCGGCCTCGGGCTGGGAGGTCGCGGGTGTCAGCGATGGGCGCCTTCCGGGTGGCTCGCTCGATCTGTCCCGGCACACCGAGGCGGGTGCACGACCCGTTGCGGGCGTCGACGTCGCGGCGGAGTTCCCGCCGTTCGCGCGCGTCGTGCGCCGCTTCGAAATCGGCGCGGAGACCCGCGTCGAGACGCGCGTCGAGCGCGTCGCGCCGCTGCGGGCCGCGTTCTCGCTGCCCGTGCCGCTGCTGGTGGGCGAATCGGTGCTCACCGAGGATGTCGAGGTGCGCGACGGGCAGACCGCGCTCGCGGTGTTGCCGGCCGGCGCAGCCGCCGTCGGATGGGCTTCGACGCTGCCGCGCGCCGACTCCCTCACGCTGACTGCGCCTGCGGCCGATTCGCGCCTGGTCGAGGTGTGGGAGTTTGACGTCGACGCGCAGTGGCATGCCACCTTCGAGGGCTTCGTCGCCACGCTGCCGGAGGAACTGGGGGGCGAGTGGGTGTTCGAGTTCCACCCGCGCGCGGGTGAACAGCTGACGGCGAAGTTCGAGCGCCCCGTTGCCGCCGAAGGTGCGCCGCTCGCGATCGAAGCGGTCGAGCGCACGCTGTCGATCGGCAGGCGCGCGACCGATTCGACGCTGGCCGTGCGCTATCGCGCGACCCAGGGCGGGCGGCACACGGTGAAGCTCGCGCCGGAAGCGCGCATCACGTCGGTGACGGTCGACGGCGAGGCGCTCGCGCTTCGCCCCGAGAACGGAGAGCTGTCCATCCCGATCCTGCCGGGCGAGCACACGGTGACGGTGTCCAGTACGCACGCGAGCGGGGTCGCGACGATCGTGAAGCCGGAGCCGCTCGACCTCGGCGCTCCGGCGAGCAATGTGCGCACCACTCTGTCGCTGCCAGCGAATCGCTGGGCGTTGTTTGCCGCGGGCGATGGCGTGGGGCCCGCAATCCTCTACTGGAGCGAGCTCGTCGCCTTCCTGCTGACTGCCTGGCTGGTCGGGCGCAGTGGGCGCTCCCCGCTGCGCACCCACGAGTGGGTGCTGCTGGGCCTCGGTCTCTCGACCCTGTCGTGGGGCGTGCTTGCGCTCGTCGCGATCTGGCTGTTCGCGATGAAGTGGCGCGAAGGCTGGGCCGGGCAGGTGGTGCGGTGGCAGTTCAACACCGTGCAGGTGCTGCTCGCGGTGCTGACTTACTGGGCCGTCACGGCGTTGCTCTTCTACGGCATCCGCGATGGCCTGCTGTCGACGCCGGACATGGGCGTGACCGGCCCGGGTTCCGGCGGCAACCGGTACTCCTGGTTTCTCGACCGAACGGGTGGCGCGCTGCCCCGGCCCATGGTGCTGAGCCTGCCGCTGTGGGTGTTCAAGTCACTCGTGTTCGTGTGGGCGGTGTGGGCCGCGTTCGCGGTGCTGCGCTGGCTGCGCGCGGCCTGGAATGCCTGGAAGAGCGGCGGCTACTGGAGGTGACGGGCCCCGGGTCGCGACCATCAGCGAACTCGCGCGGCGTTTCGGCTGCAGTCCCTCGACACTGACGGAGCTGCTCGAACACTACCGGCACCACGCCTACTCGCAGAGGCTCGCGAGGTAGCCCTGCGCAATCGGCGAGAGGCGCTTGCGTGCCAGCGCGCGCGCCTTCGGCGCATCGACGATGTACTCGAGCGGGCCGGAGATCAGCATGCGGCGCACGCCCGGATCGCGGGCCGAGATGCGGGCCATCTTGTTGAGCACGGTGAAGCCGCGCTCGATCTTCTCGCGGGGCACGCGGCGCTGCTCGATGGATCGCGCGAGGTACTGTCCGAAGCGCGCATAGAGGAAGTAATCGTCGTCGCCGACCTGGAATCGCGTTTCCGCGAAGAAGTCGGGGAAGTTCCTCTCCAGGTACTGGCTGACCTTGTGCAGGCGGGGACCAGGTTGGCTGGCAGCGGACGCTTTGCGCTTGCTCATCGCGGCGCGAACGTTACGCGCGCGCAGGTCACGATGCAACCGCAGTTGCGCGCGCCCGTCAGCGCCGCAGGATGCGGTTCTCGAGCCAGGGCGACTTGCGCGTGACCCCGTCCTTGAGCGGCAACGCACCCACCTGCGCCTGTGCCATGCCGCTCGGCGGCACGCCGCACAGGCCCGTCTGCCGGAAGTGCAGTGCGGTAGAGAGGCGCGCTTCGGCGGGATCGCCCAGCGCATGATTGAAATCGTCCGCGACCGAGCAGCCGGGCAACGGCACGCCCACGGTGCCCACCGTGTTCTCCGGTGAGAAACCGTCGGCGTAGTCGCCGAAGTTCTTCGCATTGACGCCGCGGAACTGGATCGAGAAATACGTCGTGCCGCAGTTGTCCCAGGGATAGAAACCGTAGGGCTTGCCGCAGGTCGTCGAGCCGATCTGCACGACCATGACATCGACGCCGCGCAGGCTGTTGATGATCGCCTCGCTCGCCGAGCAGGTGCCGGGACCGGTGAGTACGAAGACGCGCGGCAGATCGAGGGCGGGCAGCGGAGTGCCGCCCGCGACGCTGAAGTCCTGCGCGACCGTATGAAAGGGCATCGGCGCGATCGTCCGACCGGTCACCGGGTCACGCGTCGGATGCTGGTCGTTGAACTGCAGTAGCTCGAAGGTGCGGCCCTGCGTCTGCGCGCCGCCGGCGATCATGTAGGCGAGCTCGCTCGCGATATCGAGGTAGCCGCCGCCGTTGTAGCGCACGTCGAGCACGAGGTCGACGATGCCCTGGTTGCGCAGCGTCGTGATCGCATCGACCAGGGCCAGCTCGGCGGTCGCGATGTGGTCGTTGAACAGCAGGTAGCCGACCAGACCGTTCGGCGTTGCGATGGTGCGCACGTTCTGCACGGGGGCCGCCGTCACGACGGTCGAGGTCATCGACACGGTGCGCTGCGGTCCGCCACCGATATCCTGGACCGTGAAACTGTGCGAGAGGCCCGTGTCGGAGGGGTAGATCGCCTCGTTCAGCGCGTCGATCTCGCTGTCGACATTGGTGTTCACGAGGTCGATGCCATCGATCGCGAGTACCTGCGCGCCGCGCGCGAGGCCCGCCATGGTTGCAGGCGAGGTGCCGTCCGGCTCGATGTAGGCGACGACCAGCTGGCGCGGCGGAGTGGCGCTCAGCAGCGCCCATTGCAGGCCGTATCCCGCGGATACGCCCGATTCCGACAGTTGCTGCCACTCGCTCGTCAGGTAGGTGAAGTGGAACTGGTCCTTGGGGCGGCCCGAGGGCGTGAGGGCATCCGTCTTGAGCAGATCGAAGTATTCGAGCACGCCGTAGCCGGCCGGGTTGAGATCGGGAACCTCGCGGTACCAGAGATACAGCTCATGGGTCCACGAGCGCAGCCAGTTCTTCTCGTCGAGGGCGGTGCCGAGCCGATCGGGCCACGGGTCTCCACTCACCGGATCATTGCCGCTGCGCGGGTTTGCGCAGCGGGACTCGTAGGTCGAGGAGGCCGGAAAGAACCCGGGCGTGAAGCCGGTGCCCCCACCGCCCCCACCGCCTCCACCACCACCGCCGCCACCGCCGCCGATCGAGCCGTCCCCGCCACCTCCACAGGCGACGAGCACTCCCGCGAGCAGCAATGCCGATCCTGGATGCTTGAACCCCATGGTCATTCCTCAGGTTTTCAGCGCATGCCGACATTGACCGCACGGTCACTGCCGGTATGATGGAAACCATAGTAGTTCAAGGTGTTGCACGGCGTCGCTCCCGGGATATATCCCTGGCCTCGGGTCCGGTTGGCGGTCCACGATAACCTTTTGAAAAATTTACCGTTGCAGGCATTGGCCTGCGGCGCGGGGGCGGTGTGCCCGCCGCGCCAGTGTTGATCCAGAGGCCAAGAACATGACCGCATCCGGACGCGGGCTATATCGTGACAGCTACGAGCGCGACAGCTGCGGCTTTGGGCTGATCGCCAGTCTCGACGACCAGCCAAGCCATTGGCTGATCGAGACGGCAATCCTTTCCCTCGCACGCCTGACCCATCGCGGCGCCATCGCCGCCGACGGCAAGACGGGCGACGGCTGCGGCCTGCTGCTCAAGAAACCCGAGAAATTCCTGCGCACCGTCGCGACCGAGGCGGGCCTCAAGCTCAGCCGCCGCTTCGCGGCGGGCAATGTCTTCCTGGATCCCCGGCCGGAGAAGGCGGGCGCGGCGAGAGCCGAGCTCGAGGCGCAGCTCACGCGCGAAGGACTCGAGGTCGCCGGCTGGCGGGTGCTGCCCACCGACTCGCGCGCCTGCGGCGAGGAGGCGCTGAAGACGCTGCCGCGCATCGAGCAGCTGTTCGTCAACTGCCGCATACCCGATACCGACGAGGCGTCGTTCAACCGCCGGCTGTTCCTCGCGCGGCGGCGTGCCGAGAAGGCGCTCGAGGCATCGGATCCGGTGTTCTATGTGCCGAGCCTCTCGGCCTCGACGCTCGTCTACAAGGGCATGGTGATGCCCCAGCATCTCACGGAGTTCTATCCCGACCTGTCCGATACCCGACTCGAGTCGTCGGTGGCGGTCTTCCACCAGCGCTTCTCGACCAACACGCTGCCGCAGTGGCGGCTCGCGCATCCGTTCCGGCTGCTCGCGCACAACGGCGAGATCAACACGATCCAGGGCAACCGCAACTGGGCGGTGGCACGCGGTCCGCTGTTTCGCTCGCCGCTGCTGCCGAGCCTCGACGACATCCAGCCACTCGTCTCGCTCACCGGCTCGGACTCGCAGAGCCTCGACAACATGCTCGAGGTGTTCCTGATGGGTGGCCTCGACGTGCTGCACGCCATGCGCATGCTGGTGCCGCCGGCGTGGCAGACGCTCGATTCGATCGACTCCGACCTGCGCGCGTTCTACGAGTACTACGCGACCCACATGGAGCCATGGGACGGCCCTGCGGGTATCGTCACCACTGACGGGCGGTATGCCGCCTGCCTGCTCGATCGCAACGGTCTGCGCCCGGCGCGTTACGTGATCACGAAGAACCGCCACCTGACCGTCGCTTCCGAGACCGGCGTGTGGGACTACCGGCCGGCGGACATCGTGGCGAAGGGCAAACTCGGCCCGGGCGACATGATCGCGCTCGACCTGCACAGCGGCAAGCTGCTGTCGACGCGCGACATCGACCAGATCCTGAAGACCCGTCCCCCGTACAAGACCTGGCTCAAGCGGGGCGTGCGTTATCTCGAGACCGACCTGATCGACCCCAGGCTCGCCGCCGAGCCGATGGACCGCGACACACTCGGCCTGTACCAGAAGATGTTCAACATCACGGCCGAGGAGCGCGACGAAATCATCCGCGTGCTCGCGGCCGACGAGAGCGAGGCCGTCGGTTCGATGGGCGACGACACACCCATGCCGGTGCTCTCGCACCAGGTCCGTTCGCTCTACGATTATTTCCGCCAGCAGTTCGCGCAGGTGACAAATCCACCGATCGATCCGCTGCGCGAAGCGATCGTGATGTCGCTGCAGACGCAGATCGGGCCGGAGTGCAACATCTTCGCGCCGTCGCCCGAACATGCCCGGCAGATCGTGCTCGGCTCGCCGATCCTCTCGCAGCGCAAGCTGCGGCAGATCCTTGGCCTCACCGATTTCGGCGTCACGCACCAGTTCATCGACCTGCAGTACCCGCAGGAGGAATCGCTCGAGGCCGCGATCGAACGCATCTGCGACGAGGCGGAGCGGGCGGTCCGCGACGACACGCTGGTGCTGCTGCTGTCCGACCGCTACCTGGTGCGCGGCAAGTTGCCGATCCACGCGCTGCTCGCGACCGGCGCGGTGCACCACCGGCTCGTGCGCACGGGCCTGCGTTCGAAGTGCAATCTGCTGGTCGAGACCGGCACGGCACGCGATCCGCATCATTTCGCCTGCCTGATCGGCTATGGCGCGACCGCCGTGTATCCGTTCATGGCCTACCAGACGCTGTTCGACATGATGCGCAAGGGTCGCCTGAAGCTCGACGCCGAGGAACGCCTCGAGATCGGCAGGCGCTACCGCGCCGGCATTCGCAAGGGCCTCTACAAGGTGATGTCCAAGATGGGCATCACCACCATCGCGAGCTATCGCAGCTCGCAGCTGTTCGAGATCGTCGGGCTCGCGGACAAGGTGGTCGACCTGTGTTTCCGTGGCACCGAGAGCCGCGTGCAGGGCGCCGACTTCGACGATCTCGCGCGTGACGCAGCCCAGCTCGCGGCGCGCGCGTGGAATCCGCGCGAGCCGATCGCGCCCGGCGGCCTGCACAAGTACGTGCACGGCGGCGAGTACCACATGTACAACCCCGACGTGATCGCGACGCTGCAGGCGGCCGTGATGACGGGCGAGTACGCGCGGTACCGTGAATTCGCGCGCCTCGTGAACGAGCGGCCGGTCTCGGCCTTCCGCGACCTGCTGCGCCTCAAGGGCGGCGCGGCGCCGATCGCGATCGACGCCGTCGAGCCGATCGATACGATCATCAAGCGCTTCGACAGCGCCGGGATGTCGCTCGGCGCGCTCTCGCCCGAAGCGCACGAGGCGCTGGCGATCGCGATGAACCGGCTCGGCGCGCGCTCGAATTCGGGCGAAGGCGGCGAGGACCCCGCGCGCTACGGCAGCGAGAAGAACTCGAAGATCAAGCAGATCGCCTCGGGGCGCTTCGGCGTGACTCCCGCCTATCTCGTCAGTGCCGAGGTGCTGCAGATCAAGGTTGCGCAGGGCGCCAAGCCCGGCGAGGGCGGCCAGCTGCCCGGCCACAAGGTCAACGAGATGATCGCGCATCTGCGCTTCGCGCGCCCCGGCGTCGGGTTGATCTCGCCGCCGCCGCACCACGACATCTATTCGATCGAGGACCTCGCGCAGCTGATCTTCGACCTGAAGCAGGTCAATCCCGCAGCGCTCGTGTCCGTGAAGCTCGTCGCCGAGCCCGGGGTCGGCACCGTGGCGGCCGGCGTCGCCAAGGCCTATGCCGACCTGATCACGGTGTCCGGCCACGACGGCGGCACCGGCGCGAGCCCGATTTCCTCGATCCACTACGCCGGCACGCCCTGGGAGCTCGGCCTCGCCGAGACGCACCAGACCTTGCGGCAGATGGACCTGCGCCACAAGGTGCGCCTGCAGACCGATGGCGGCCTGAAGACCGGGCTCGATGTCGTGAAAGCCGCGATCATCGGCGCGGAGAGCTTCGGCTTCGGCACCGCCCCCATGGTCGCGCTCGGCTGCAAGTACCTGCGCATCTGTCACCTGAACAACTGCGCGACGGGCGTCGCGACCCAGCATCCTGTGCTGCGCTCAAAGCACTTCATCGGCCTGCCGGAAATGGTCATGAACTATTTCCGCTTCGTCGCGCAGGAAGTGCGCGAGATCCTGGCCGGGCTCGGCGTCGCGCGGCTCGCCGACATCATCGGACGCACCGAGCTGCTCGAAATCCTCGAGGGCGAGACCGCCAGACAGCGCAAGCTCGATCTCGGGCCGATCCTCTCGACCGGCGGTCTCGTGGCGGACCGGCCGCAGTACTGCATCGATCCGTCGAACCGGCCGTTCGACAAGGGCGAGCTTGCCGAGCGCATGGTCGCCGACATGCGGGGCGCGATCGAGGCGCGCAGTGGCGGCGAGTGGCATTACAGCGTCAGCAACTTCAACCGCTCGATCGGTGCGCGCGTCTCGGGCGAGATCGCGCGGCGCTGGGGCAACCATGGCATGGCGGAACATCCGCTGACGGTGCGCCTGACCGGCAATGTCGGCCAGAGCTTCGGCGTCTGGAATGCGGGCGGCCTGCACCTGTATCTCGAGGGCGATGCGAACGACTATGTCGGCAAGGGCATGGCGGGAGGACGGATCGTGCTGCGCCATCCCGGCACGGCGGGCTTCGTCCATCGCGACACGATCATCATGGGCAATACCTGCCTGTATGGCGCGACCGGCGGCGAACTGTTTGCCGCGGGTGTCGCCGGCGAGCGCTTCGCGGTGCGCAACAGCGGCGCTGTGGCGGTCGTCGAGGGCACGGGCGATCACTGCTGCGAGTACATGACGGGCGGCGTCGTCTGTGTGCTCGGCCGCACCGGCGTCAACTTCGGCGCGGGCTTCACCGGCGGCTTCGCCTACGTGCTCGACCTCGAGCGCGATTTCGTCGACCGCTACAACCACGAGCTGATCGACATCTCGCGCCTGCAGGTCGAGGCGATGCAGGCACACGTGCAGCACCTGCGCGCGCTGATCGGGCGCCACGTCGAGGAGACCGGCAGCGTGTGGGGTGAGGAGATGCTGAACGACTTCCGCTCGTATGTCGGCAAGTTCTGGGTCGTGAAACCGAAGGCCGCGTCCATCGACAGCCTGATCGAGAACCTGAGGCGCGCGGCATGAGCGACAAACACCTGCAATTCCTCGAGATCCCCCGCCGCGATCCGGAGAAGCTGCCGGTCGAGGAGCGCGTCGCGAAATCCGCGGAGATCTACCGGCAGTACGACGCCGAAGCGGCGTCGCAGCAGGCGGGGCGCTGCCTGTCCTGCGGCAATCCGTTCTGCGAGTGGAAGTGCCCGGTGCACAACTACATCCCGAACTGGCTCAAGCTGATCGAGGAAGGCAATCTCTTCGAGGCCGCGGAACTCTCGCACCGCACGAACTCGCTGCCCGAAGTCTGCGGGCGCATCTGCCCGCAGGACCGGCTGTGCGAGGGCGCCTGCACGCTGAACGACGGCCTCGGCGCGGTCTCGATCGGCGCGATCGAGAAATACATCACCGACGAGGCGCTGAAGCAGGGCTGGAAGCCCGATATGTCGAACGTCACGCCGACCGGGCGTCGCGTCGGCATCGTGGGCGCAGGTCCCGCGGGACTCGCCTGCGCGGACATTCTCGCCCGCAGTGGCGTGCAACCGATCGTCTACGACCGCTACCGGCGCATCGGCGGGCTGCTGACCTACGGCATCCCGCCGTTCAAGCTCGACAAGGAAGTCGTCGAGAAGCGCCGCGAAATTCTCGAGGGCATGGGCGTCGAGTTCCGCCTCGGCGTGCAGATCGGCCGCGATATCGCCTTCGACGCCTTCCTCGCGGACCATGATGCGGTGTTCCTCGGCATGGGCACCTACACGCACGTGAAGGGCGGCTTTCCGGGCGAGGAGCTGCCCGGCGTGTACGAGGCGCTCCCGTACCTGATCTCGAGCATCAGGCACGAACTCGGCGAGAGCGACGCGGAGGCATTGATCGACCTGCGCGGCAGGCGGGTCGTCGTGCTCGGCGGCGGCGACACCAGCATGGACTGCAACCGCACCGCGATCCGCCAGGGCGCCACGTCGGTCAAGTGCACCTACCGCCGCGACGAGGCGAACATGCCGGGTTCGCGCCGCGACTACAAGAACAGCATCGAGGAGGGCGTCGAGTTCCTCTTCAACCGCCAGCCGATCGAGATCGTCGGCAGCGATCGGGTCGAAGGCGTGAAGCTGGTCGAGACGCGGCTCGGGCCGCCGGATGCGCGCGGTCGCCGGTTGCCCGAGACCGTGCCGGGCAGCGAGGAGATCATTCCCGCCGATGCGGTCGTGATCGCGTTCGGCTTCCAGCCGAGCCCCGCGCCGTGGTTCGCGGCGCACGACATCGCGCTGCATCCGAACGGCCGCGTGCGCGTCTCGGCGGGCAGGACGACGCCGTTCCAGACGACCAACCCCAAGGTATTCGCGGGGGGTGATATGGTGCGCGGCGCCGATCTCGTCGTGACCGCGGTGTTCGAGGGGCGCGAGGCGGCGAAGGGGATACTCGGCTATCTCGGCATCGCCTGAGGGTACGCGCCCGCCAAGCAGTTCGAGGCGCAGCGGGGAGTACGGATCACGTCCGGGTCGTACTGGACGGCGTTGCTCGTGGCGGGGCAACCGTCTCCGCGGCTGGCGGGCCCGAGTTCATGCCTTGCAGACCACCAGAACTTCCTCACCCAGCATGTCAGTGACCTTCACTGCCACGGTAGTCGTACCGTCCGGGGCGTCCAGCTTGTACTCGCCGACCACGAAATCGGTCCTGCGAATCGGCACATCAGCGTGGACCACGTTGAACACCGCACCGTCATAGCCGGTGTCAATCATCACGCTGTCCACCATCGCACGCCAGTCCGCCACCTTCGCCTGCACCACACCGGACTGCTGGGCCAGGCGCTCCAGGATGCCTGGGGAGACAACATCCTTGATCTCCACGTGCAGCTTGCCACCCTTGCGTTTGACTGCGACGCGGGCCTGCGCCTTCTCGTGCTGCATGAACCCACCATACTTCGGGTCGCTGCGCAGCTCGATGACCTCGATGTGGTGCGGGTCGGTCTTCTTCTTGCGCAGGCGGTTCCAATCGGCCAGCCAGCGGTCGGCGGCCAGCTCCCTTCCGAGGCAGACGACAGTGATGGCGCGGTCCTCGTCAGGGCGCGCCTCCAGCTCGTTGCGGATCGCCTCCAGATCCATCGGTGAAAGCGGATGGCCGAAAGGAATGATCTTGACCAGCCGCTTGCCCAGCAGGCCGTCGAAGAAGGCATCGCTGCGCAGCCGCTCCACGCCCAGGTATTCGCAGGCCAGGTTCACCGCCTCGTTGTGCTGGATGGCAAGGTCGTAGTCGTTGACGCGCCAGTGGGTGAAGCCGAGCTGCGCCGGTGCCGGCGCATGGCTACCGCTCTCGTCCAGCAACTTGCCCTGTGCCGGCTTCCCGCCCGCTGTGAGCTGCTCTTCCACGACCCGCTGCAGGCGCTTGGCGGTGGTCTGGATCGCGCCCTTGTTGATGTCGCAGCCGATCCAGCGGCGGCCGAGGCGCTGCGCAGAAACCGCCGTTGTTCCGGATCCAATGAATGCGTCCAGGACAAGCTCGCCAGGGTTGGTGTAGCCGTGGAGCACAAGATCCAGCAAACCCTCCGGCTTCTGAGTTGGATAGTCAGTCTTCTGCTTGTGGTCCGCAGGCGGGATCAACGGAATCCCCCAAACATTGTCGAGCGTCTTGGAGTCCGAGTCTTGATAGACAAGATTTCCCTGCTCGTCCTTTAAGTTCTCCAACACGCCGTCGACTTTGACACGCTTCAGCTGCTTTACGACATTCTCGCGCGGGCTGGCGAGCTTATGGAGCTTCTGAGCGGAGCCAAGTCCGTATACAAGCAGGGTGTTAGTGGCCCGCGGGAGGATCCCCTTTCGATCATCATGCATCTTGTTGTAGAAGTACCAATAGACCTCGTTCTGGAAGCTCTGCGAGCCAAACACTTCATCCATCACGCAGCGCAGGTGATGTGATTTCTTCCAGTCGCAATGGAGAACGATGATTGACTCTTGGGCCATCAATTCCTTGAGGAGCAACAGCCGCTCATACATGAACTGCAGATAGTTGTCGTTGGCCCAGATATCGGTGTACTGGATCTGCTCGCCCAGGGTGTAGCCCTCGCCTTCGAGCTTCACCTTGCCCTTGGGGCCACGCAGTTCCACCTTGCGCACGTAGTCGGCGCCGGAGTCGAACGGCGGGTCAATGTAGATCAGCTTGATCTGCCCGCGGAAGCCGTTGGCCAGCAGGTGCGCAAGTACTTCCTTGTTGTCGCCGTGGTAGAGCAGGCCGCCGCGGCGCAGGCCGTCCGGCCACGTGTCCCACAGGGTGTCATCCGGCGCCGCCCCGCCATAGGTCTCGACCAGTTGCGCGGGGAACGCCTGCACGGTGGCCGGCGCACGCTTGCCCACCCAGGACAGCATCGGCCTGCCGCCGGCTTTGCCGACTGCGACCGGCGCCTTCGCGCCCCGCACGCGAGCCAGCATGTCGGTCGCCGGCATCGCGCTGGTCGCCGATTCCGCTGCAGCCCTCTTCGTCGAAGACGGCCTTGTAGCCTTGTTGACAGCTTTCTTTGCGGCCCTACGTGCGGTCATGCCTTGGCCCCCAGAAACGTGCGGACCGGAGCGAAGTCGTTGTTCGCCAGGGTACTGGTGTCGGTAAAGAGCATTTCGTAGGCGATGCGGTCGGGATTGAGCCTGGCCCACTCGCGCACGGCCATCGCCTTGCGGCCGCTTTCGCCGTCGGTGTAGTCGGCGCGCAGGCGCTCCTGCTTGATCTCCACAATCAGCAGCTTGCCGCTGCCGGGTGCACCCCCGGCCTGCGGCTTGCGCCGGATCAGGAAGTCGGGCGAGTACGGATGCCAGCGCCCGTCCTCGCCCTTGTACTCGACCACGAAATCCGTCTTGTCGCGGCCCAATGCGCCGGTGAAGTACACGTCTTCGATGTCGCCGGTGTCGAGCCTCAGGGTGTCCAGCACCTTGGCCAGGAAATCCTTCTCCGGCAGCGAATCGAAGTTGTAGGGGCTGTAGTGGAAGCCGAAGTTCCCACCGTAGTCGGCACGAGCATCCTCCACGCTCCATAACCGGTCGGCCTTGTCCTTGCGGTAGGTGATCTCGGCGGTGCGAACAGGCTTGCCATCCGCGTCCTGCTCCTCGTCGAAGCCTTCCTGCCGCACCAGAGCGAGCGCCACCTCGATCTCTTCGGACTCGGTTTCGTAATGGCGCACCTGCGCTTCCAGTTGATCCGCCAGGGCATCCAGGTGGCGATGCGGCACGTCGTCGTCACGATAGGTGCTCCGCAGCGCATCCAGGACGGCGAATAGCGGCAGCCGGTAACGAGCCGCCAAGTCGGCGGCTACGGTACGGGTGTCCGCAGCGTCGATGGTCGCATCCACTGGCAGTGCGTCACCCAGCTCGCGCATGACACGCGTGCTGCTGACCTGGGCGGCCAACTCGTAGCGCTGCACAGTCAGCGCGGGATCGCTGTCCTGCGGCCGCTGCAGCTCCAGTTTGGCCGGGATTCTCGTCTCCACCCGGCGCACGCGGACGATCTGTCGCTTGAGCACCAGCGGCGGAATGTTCTCCTTGAGCAGCACGATCTTCGCGTGGCGCAAATTCGCTTGATTGCGGTTCAGTTCAGCCAGGGATTCACCGTAGGTCTCCTGCAGCTGACGATCCAGCACGGTGTAGTTGTCCTGCGACAGGTAGATCTTGGCCTTGTGTGCGTTGCCGGGCACCTGGCGCAGGCAGCGGGTCGCCGCCTGCAGCACGAAATTGTTGGACGACTGCAGATTGCGGGCGAGCGCGCAGGCGAACAGGCTGGGACAGTTCCAGCCCTCCGTGCCGCGGTTGACGAGCAGGATGACGCGGTGGGGAGCCATTGGATCGTTGAGCCGGTTGAAGGCGTCCACGTCGGCTTGCGGACTGCGCGAGTGATTGGCCAGGCACTCGGTCGGCGCGCGGCCATTGGCCGCCAGCGCTGCCTCCACCACGGGGCGCATGGCTTCCAGGTCATCGGTCTGCGGGAAGTAAAGGGCCAGCTTGGCCTTGGCGCCATTGGGCAGCGCAACGTCGCCGTAGTGCTCGAGGAAATCACCGACCACTTCGGCCACGTAAGGCTTCAAATCATCGCCAAAATCGTAAGCCTCGATATTGCCGGACACCGGCTTGAGGTAGCCGTCCTCGATACCTTGCGACAGGCCATACCAGTACACCACGTCCAGCAGTGGCTGCTTGTTGTAGTAGGGCGTGCCGGTCGTGTTCACCACGCAGACGACATTGGTCTCGGCGGCAAGGTAGTCCACGGTCTTGCGC
>Ga0116143_10001997_pt1 | contig 23177 bp, 25 predicted proteins | sample AD_UKC034_MetaG_FD_89745 | JGI IMG/M metagenome (GOLD analysis project Ga0116143, IMG submission 89745) | Active sludge microbial communities of municipal wastewater-treating anaerobic digesters from USA - AD_UKC034_MetaG | ecosystem: Engineered > Bioreactor > Anaerobic > Digestate | place: USA...
CTTTCGTGCCGTCCTCGTTACCTTTGCGTAGGTATTCCACGGGACGTAGCTTGTTGATAAAATCTAGCCCTAAAATAGATGTGTTTATGTTAGTTTTGTATTTTATGTCTGATGTGATTGTCCAAGCCACATTAACACCAGCATATGTTACTTGAAAATTTCCGATACGAACTTGGTTCCAACCTGTTGGCTCAGGTACGTTGGTATTATAGCCAATAGCTGTGTTATTACTACCAGTAGTAACGTTGGTTAAACACCCACCGCCAACAGCGGTGTTTCCATAACCACTAATATTTGAGTTCAGAGCCACATAACCAACAGCAACGTTAGCACCCCCAGAAGTGTTTGCGTATAGCGAACCTCTTCCTACTGCCGTGTTTGAATTCGACGTGTTATTGCTTAAAGAATGATAACCAACGGCTGTGTTATCATTACCGCTCGTATTGGCGACTAAAGCATCACTACCAAAAGCTGTGTTATAACTTCCTGTCGTGTTACTATAAAGAGAACCAGACCCTAATGCAGAGTTTCTTATTCCAGAACTATTGACCCTTAAAGCCAACCAACCAACAGCGGTGTTATAATCCCCTGAAGTATTAGAACCCAAAGCCCCATTACCAAAAACGGTGCTCGCAGATGTCCCAACAGTACCAACCTTAACAGAATTCACGACAATGTCTGAAGCAAAAGACTTAGAACCGCTTATTGACTGGTTGCCTGTTGTATATACACCGTTAGTCACTGTTCCTGCGTTACCACTAACACTTCCTTGTATAGTAGAAGAAAACGTCTTGCTTCCGCCAATAGTTTGATTTCCAGTTGTATATACACCGTTAGTCACTGTTCCTGCGTTACCAGTCACATCACCAGTTACGTTACCAGTTAAATTTCCTGTAACATTACCTGTTACGTTACCAGTCAAATCACCAATAAAACTATCAGCTTCTACGGTGTCTGCAACCACATCAATAGCTTCAACCTGCCCAATTGAAATTTTCTTTGTCGAGTCTTGCAAACCGTTAAACAACGTATTCACAATCAAATTAACGTCAGCGGCTTTAGCCAAAGTGGTGGCAACTAACGTTTTAGGATTTTCTATAAAAGAATAGCTCACTTTTTATCTCCAATTATCATAATGCAATTTTATATGACCAGTCTATGACTTCGCCAGAAACCTTAGTATATGGGTCAAAAACAATTCTGCTAAACAGTTTGCTTCCTGTTGAACCGTAGAAAAAACCAAACTCAGCCCAAATCTGATTATAAATCCCACCAGCAGCTTGACCTGTTATGGTTAGAACTCTTTCAGAAACAACCCTTGTTGTGGCAGCCGTTCTTCCACCAGTAGCTTCATTCTCTAAATCTATGTCATCTTCGCTAGGAGGCGTTGTGCCATCACCAATAGACCAGTAATTCAAACTGTCTGCTGTCCCCTCAACCATACTATTTAGAACAAAGTCTTTTCCTATGTTTGTGACAAGGTTGTGTTCCTGCCTTAAAATCTCGCCATTCTTAGACAGCGTTAGCACACCCTGAAATTTAGGCAAATAAATACAGTCCTTTTTCATTCCCATCTTATAACTCCATTCACAGAACTTGTTAATATCAAACCTCTCGTGTGTGTTCCAGTAAGAGCAGTCCCAGCAGGCTTATTGTCATTCAATGGCGGTATAAAATCAGCCATGAATTGATAAGCTGGTATATCTTCGCTGACCTGTTCAGAATTTCTAATTCTGGCATCAAAATCTCTGAACATGTCCTCTAGTGTGGGTTGTGTCTTGCTTATTTCAATAGAAGTATACACACCCTTTCTTTCAAAAGTGTGAGTGAACTTCGCCAAATGAAATCTAAAAAAACTCTGGGTTTCAGTTGACCAATTCGCTTCATCCCAATTAAAGTTATCCCAATATGTTTTAACATCATCTTCCCTGCCAACAAACCCTCTCAAATCAACCACATCACCAAGAGACACGTCTAAATCCCCAAAAGGAAGCTCTAACAACCCCTCTTTCCTGGGTTCTAAATATTGGTCTGCCATTTTAAGTAGAACAAATCTACCATATGCTGGGTTAGTTATAGAACTGTCGTTAATGATGAACTCCCTGATTTTTCCTGTTTCGTTGATAGACTTCATGTTCTGTAAAACTTCAAACACCCTGCCCTTAACAGCCACATAATCACCAACCGCTAATCCGTGAGTCCCTATCTCTAAAGTATCTGAAGTGTTAGATAAAATCGGATAAACAGTGCCTGCCTCATCCCCACCACTTTCATCATATAACACGGTAATGGTATAGCCCTTAAACACGTTTGTATGATACGATTTAGATGAGTCTGTTATGGTAGTGCCATCAAATGCCGTGACTTCAAAGTTGTCAGTAAAACTCCCACCATAAAGAAATCCACGATTTCTCAAATCTCTGGATTCTTCTTTTAACTGCAAAACCTTGATGTTAAAGTCCTTAAAATACGTGTGGTCAACATTATCAACCACATTATCTTTTTTGAAATGAAGTTTATAGTCTTTGTCCACCCAGAACATTCCTATACAAAGAGGAACTAAATATGACAATGCTTCTGCTATGGTTTCGTTTGTATATTGAGCAAATATAAGACCGGTTGTTGTAAAATCGTCGCAGTCAAAATCATCAATAATGAAGTTTGCATCACTGGTCTGGTTTCCATCATAAGAACTGGCAAGTTCCAATTCGCCACTATTTACTATCGAATCTATTTTATACCATTTATAGGCTGTTGTGGACTGTTTGAGTCTTATCCAGCTTGGATTATCAATAGAAGTTAAATCCAGACCTGTGATAGTAACCGTTGTCGAACCATTTTGAAACTCTGCATTAGTTCCATAGTATCTTTCAATAGAAATCAGACCGCCCTGATTATACCTGTTTATCAAGTCCCTTGCTATATTATGAGCATAGTCCTCATACTGCCACTTGACTATCCTGAACTGAAGTTCAGACACAGCCCCATATCCAGACATAGAAACCTTTTCCTCTAGTGCGTAGTCTGGTGAAACCTCTTCTAAAGAACCTGAAAAAATCTTTTCACCATCAACCACCAATTCAATATCATCCATAGGTTTGACGTATTCTGTTATATCTATATCTTCTAATATCTCACTAAGGTTTTTCATAGCTAAATAGTTCATAGAAGGGCTATATTTACCGTCATCTGTTGCAAAAACAACCCGTGCCTGCAACCATCTCTTTCCAGAAGCTGTCGGACTTGAAACTATAATATCTCCGTCATTGTAGTACGAGGAAGTTGAAAATACTCCGCTTCCGTTGTTAGCACCCCACTCAGCTAACTCTAATTTAGATTGTGTATCAGCCGTCCTTGTTTGTATCTTAACAGAAGTTGAAACGTCGTGGCTCACATAACTCTCATCTGTGTAAGACGTTTCAGGTTCTGTTATATAGAATATTATAGACGACTTTATGCCTATGTTATTTAGTTCTGTCCCTGTATCTACAGGACTGCTGTGCCACTCTCCTTCACTAAAGAAATACCCAGGAGCAGCAAAACAGCTCCCTGCTATTGCATCACTATGACCAGCCACACATATAGGACTCGGTGCTACCATTTAAGTATCATATCCTAAAAAAATAAAACCCGATAGATTAGACTGTGTGTCGTCATGAGTCCCTTCATCAAATCTGGTTTTAGACCCGTATCTATCTGAAATAGACGTTTTTTTCTCTACATATCTATCAAAATCCCCCTCCCAAGTGGAGGGTTCATCATTCATAACTTCTGTAAAAGAAAAACTTAAAGGCTGAAGCACTATCTTCAAAACACCAAGATTATACACTTTGAGAAATATGTCTTTAATTGTGTTTCTTATAGCCACTTTTATACATACCTCGGTGTGTATTCAAAATCCAAATTCATATCTCCCGAACTTGTAAACTCAACAGTGTATGAATTACCCCCACTTTCAACTTTCATCCACTCGTTGCCCTCAACAAATCCGATGTAATCTTCGTCATCAAGCTCAACAGTACGAGTTAAACTATCAATGACCAAAGTAGAGCCAGCAGGAATAGTCCCTGTAAAAGTGAAAAAATCCCCTGTGTTTACATCTGTTATAGACAGATTGCTTAAATCACCTGATGATGGGTTTTCAATAGTTATCACAGGATAAGAATGAATATCACCTGGATTATCAAAAACTATAGGAAGCGGGCTTGTCGTGACAGCTGTGAACGACTGAACAACGCTATTGTTTGGTAACTGCCAGGGCATTGGGGCTAGAAACTCCATAGACAAAGTGGCTTTTAAGCTCCGTGCCTCTGTTGTTTCAGGCATGTCTATATTGGTAGGCTTCACCCTTAGATACCTATCGTTAGAAGTTTGGTATATTCTAATCCAGTCTTTTAACAGAAACCTTTTCAAAGTCCTGAATTTGGCTTTCATATCAGACCTTGACGAAGCTAACACCACAACCACAAGATTTACAACCTTATGGCTCCAACCAGCATCAAACCATGCTGAGTCCGAATCTCCTGGTGATTTTTCAGCCGAAACAACCCTTTCAGGCAAGCTCTCAAGATTGTGGCTCTGAACAGCGTACCCACTTGTCGAATAAAGCTCTAAATAATCATCAGTGTTTGAGTCATCTATTAAGACAATTTCACCAACGCCTGCGTATGCCATGTTATGAAGCCCTCGTTAAAATTATATTAGACCATGCCGTACCTTTGACTTTTATAAGTTCTGAAATTCTTTTCATTATAGTTTCCCAATCAGCAGCTTGGTTTATATCGCCAGTTTTTATAGTGATGTCTTGGTTTATCTCAATATTGAAAATTCTCTTTTTCAAGGCGTGCAAATCTTCCTGCGACAGAACACCACCATATTCACTTAACAGCTTTTTAAGCTCGCCTAATTCAAAGACCTCTCGCATCTTTTTCTGGGCTTCATCTAAAGACGGCATGAAATCTAACTTCCAATCTAAAGATTGAAGTGCATCAGAATATTGCTGGTAAGAAGAAGTGAGAACAGCAAGCTCGTTTTGGAATTTACGAATTGTTTCGCTATCAAGATTTCTTTCTATTGCTTCTGCAATTAGTTTGGTATAAAAGTCGATTTTTTCGTGGGTTTCGTCATACATTTTTGTCCTCATAGAAAGCTCTAAATCATAAGAGTCTTCTAACCCACTTATAAATGACATGTTTATCTGTTCACGAAGTTTGAATAAATCTGTTTCAAGACTCTCCCTAACACTTTTAGGAAGTTCTGAGAACAGTGCTGCGACCCTCTCTATTTCAGCCAACTGTTCTTCAGGTGTGTCTAAAGAAGCGTCTCTCATTTGGACTTTTCGATTAAACTCGGCTTGCCATTCAGTATATGGGGCAAGTATCAAAGCGTCTGCTGCATCTAACAAAGACTCAACCATACTTCCAGATAAATCTCCGCTCTCATACAAAGAAGCCAGTTTGTCTGGGGTTATGTCTTCTGGTTTAAGGTCTAAACCGTAGCTTTGTATTAGATTTTTTAGAAGAGTGTCTGCATAGTTTGTTTCAGAAATATCACCGTATTTCAAATCTCTTTCAAGAAATCTGGTAGCCATAGACTCTCTCTCAGCTTTGATTTCTCTTTCAATAGCAGCTATTCTTTCCTCAGTAGCCCAGGTTGCCTGTTCTAAAGAATAGTTCAAATCTTCTCCAACAGCCTGAAGTTCTGTTTGAGTTGTTTTAAGTTGCTCCAACTGTTTTCTGTAGTTTTCAAGAATTGCATTGAAAACAATGCCCTCTCCACCAGAACTTTCAAGACCAGCTATGGTTCCTTCTAAAGTTCCTATTTGAGAGTCAAGCAAAGCAAGCTGTTCTTCATTAGCGACTTTCGCTGCTTCCAATTCAGGAGAAACCTTGCCTAAAATGTCCGTCCATGCAGACAACTGCTCAATGTTGGTGTCATATGCAACGCTATTCATACCTATTTCGTGGTTGAGTCTTTCACTTGACTGTGTGAATGTTTTGAAATTGTCATCCAATTCTTCCAAAACCTCAATCATATTGTCTCTAAAGTCTCTGATAGCATTAGAGGCGAACGTGTCTTGTTCAGTGTACCCACCTCTTCCAAACCAACCGAAATCAACACTCCAAAACTTGTTCAAAGACTCATCAAAAGCAGTATTGAGTTTTTCCATAACATCTTCTGCTATGGATTTTATACCACTATCCAGATACTTACTATCGAATTTAGATTCGGCAGCAAACCTTTCTCCTGTTTGACCAGCATAGTCGTCAGCAGCCTGCCAAGAAGAAATTAACCCGCTTGCCAACATACCTAAACCGCCTAAAGCAAACCCACCTAAACCACTAGCAGAAGCCAACCCGCCAAGCATGCCTTCTGGTTTGAACATATCACCTATTTTGTTCAAACCCAACCCCTCTGTTATATTAACAGCGAGTTGGTCAGATATGCCCTTCATAACAGACTTTCCTATTTGAGCACCTAAATCAGATATGTTTCCTGACATTATGGCAGCAGATATGCCATCAACAATTCCTTGATTTATAGCATCTGCTGTCTTGAATCGAATGTCTTTTGCGAGAGTATCAACAAGCTCTTTATCGACTTTTTTAAGAGATTCAACCATTTGATTACGAGACTGCTCTAGACCTCTCATAACATTCATTCTGGACTGAATAAGTTTTCTCTCGTTATCTAAAATAGTAGCATCTAGTTGTTGCTGAAGTTCATTTATAGTCTGAGAAATCATGTCTGGCGTTATCAAAACGCCTTCTTCCAAACCAAGCTGTTTTCTTATGTTTACATCGGTTTTACCCAGGTCAGCAATAACAGTTTTCTGTATTTCAGACAGTTTACTGTATTTTTCATCTAACAGACCAATAGAATCTCTCAAAAACAAAAATGAACTTCCTGTAGATTTAAGAGAAATATCAAGTTTTGTTAAACTATCTGTGATTTTATCATATTCGGAAAAATAGTTTGGTGTGAACAATGCACCTGATTGCACACGAATAGGAGGAACAAACGTTTCATCTCCCTTTTTTCTGGTTTGTCTGGTTTGGCTTATTTTTGCTAAAAGCTCTAGCTGTATTTCATATAAACGATTAGCGTCGATGATTTCTCTTTTATATGGTTGCATTAAAGCAACGGCTATCTCGTATCCTTCAGGTATTTTTTGACCGCTTCTCCATAAATCAACAACAGCCAAATTCAACTGTGAAATCTGGGTCGCTGCCTCTTTCAAACCTTCTTCACCAAACCCTGATAAATCTAAATCAATTGTCGGAGTATCTCCTAGTAAAAATCTCAAGCCTTGCCCAACAGTAATAGCAAATTCTGAAAATTCTTTTTTAAGACGGGTAATTAAAGGAAGAAGTTCTTCCTGTAATTGCAAACCTATACCAACCTGAGCCATTTTGACAAGTTCGAGTTCTTTTTGCAAATCTCTAAATTTTTCTATATCAAGATTTGTCAAACTAAGCCCGTATTTTTTCAAAGCGGCATCAGCTTTTTTGGTGTCTTCTTCAGATTGAGTCAACCAGTCTGTGAGTTTCCAACCTCTCATAGTACCAAAAAATTGAGTAGCCATAGCACCTGTCTGAGACGGGTCGCTTTTCGCTTTTGCTTTTATCTGGTCAATAACATTTCCAACTGATAATATCTTACCCTCAGCATCTGCTAAATCTATGCCCCACTGTCTAAACAGCGTGTAAGACTGCAAATCTCCTTGACGAGCAGCCATTTGATAAATCTCAACAAACTCACCCAAAGCTCTGCCAGCGTCCTTAAAAGGAATACCTTGTTGTATCATAGCTGCTGTCATGGTATTGACAGATTCAGCAGATGCCCCAGACACATCTTGAATAGTATCAATCATTTCGATATATTCATAGCCTGCTGTTAAAGTCTGTTGAAACGCTCTCAAAGTACCATAAAGAACAGTCCCAGATATAGCCCAAAACGCCATCTTGGTTATAGCATGGCCTATATCCTTAGTGAAATTTCCTAAAAACGAAGAGGTTTTTCCAGTTTCTTCACCAAGTTTTTTCATGTTCTTGGCTGCCAACTGTTTTTGTAGATTGGCTTTGTCTAAAACCCCCGTCTGACCCTCAAGTATTTTGGTGAGATTTTTTGAACCATCTGCATAAGGAATGATACCCTGGTTAACAGCCATCTGGTTCAACGAAACGTCCTGTTTCATCTGCATAGCCTTTTCTCTTGCTACTGCAATGGCTTGTTTATCAGCAACTATCCCTTTATCTGATAGAATTTGTTTGATTTCAGAAACACGAGTGTAAGCAGAAATTTCAGAGGCGGCAGCACGCTCAATAGCCATCCGTCTTTCCTCTGTCATAGCTATAGTTTCTTTGTTGGCAGAACGCCGTTGTTCTACAACCCTTGATATGTTAGGAGAAATTTTGGCATCTTCGGAAGCAACGTTAGAACCAATCTTTTCTACTTCCTGTTTTATGGCTGTTTGGGCTTGGCGGGCAGAATCTCTAGCAGATTGAGGGTCAAAAACCAGTCTGACCCGTGCTATAAATTCTTCGTCAGTTGTGACCATTTGCTATTCCTTAAACTCTGATAAACTGTAATTGGTCGTGTTTTTGTTCTTTTTTTCGCTGATTTTGGACTCAATAAACTCGTAAAACTTTTTCTTGTCTTCTAAAATGTCTTCTGGAACATCATCCCTTTTTATATCAAGACCAGTCAAGCACTCTTTCTGGTTCTTATAAAACAGGAGCCAGTCTGTAATCTTAGCGTATCGTTCCGTCAACTTGTTTTCGGGATGAAAGTCTTTTCCCTCTGCACATTCCTGAAAATCAACACCGAAATTCTGGGCATACTGGAAAGCCAGATGAAGGGAATCTGACTCAGCTATTTTTTTTTAAGCTCTTCGTCTCCAACAGAATACATTTCAAACTCGGTTCTTAAACCTATCAGTCTATTAAATTCCTCAGCAGTGAGAGTTTCCCCGACGTCTTCTGGGGATTTGAAAACTCTTTCCCTTAAATCTTTAGACGTTCTAAAGGTATCGAAAACAAGGCTTTTATAAGCCTTTTCAAGTGCAGGAGCAAGTGCTATCTGAGTCTTTCCGTCTTCTTTGAGTTTGCTGTCAATATCGTCCTCACTTAAAGAGTTGAGTTCATCTTCTTTTCTCTTTTTAATGGACTCTTTAGCTTTTTCCAAAGCCTCTGCAAATCCCTCGTCTTTTTCATCAAAAGGAACCGATAGCTTAGCTTCTGAATATATGTCAACACCTGCCCAAGCTAAAAGCAGGTCGATTTTTTGTTTTTTGTCTAAAGATTTGATGCTCTTAACGAACACTTCTTCTCTTTTGTCTATAATGCTGTCTTTTTCTTCCTGAAATGCGTTCCTAAAAGTGTCTGAAAACTTGTTCTTAACATCAAGCGACCTGTGAATAAACTTTCCTGCCAACTCATCCCCATACACAGTCTTAACTTTTATCTCACCAAGAAACGGTTTGCTGTCTTTCTTATCGGTCATTTTATCTCTCCTTCTAACATCTTCAGGTCTTCTTGAAGTCTTTTGTCTATTTCCTGTTTTACTTCTGCTACCCTGACTTCCCATTCCTTCACCCTCTCTTTGAAAGCTGTGTATATCTCACTATAAGCTATATCAGCTATGAATATCAAAATCCCCCTTAAAAACTTACACAAATCTTCAGAATTGCTGTAAAATTCAAACTCATCAACAGCACGGTTTCTTTGAGAGTTTCCTCTCGTTTTTAAGTTGGATATAACAGTTTCCCGTATTTTCTGGTCTGCCAACTGTTGATTAGCAGCAAAAAATGCGGGAGATATAACAGAAAAAATATAGTGATGTATTTTTGCGTGGATATGGTCTTTCGTAAACTTCATGTTTCCTCTTTCCTTTCATTCAGAAACGGGGGCGGGAGCCACATGGCGGGGGTTAAGCCCACTCATACCCGCCCCCTGTTTCTATTTAGTAGGTAAGCCCCACATCACCTTTTTTAAGTTCAAAGTCGATGTTTTTCGTAGCTATACCATTCAACGGAACCGTAATAGGAGCCGAGCCAGGAACGATACCTTTAGCATCAATCGTATAAATCACGGTCGTGCTATCTGACGGGTCTTGAATTTCTATTTTCAAATCCAAGTCGCTGTTAGTGCCATAATCGGCATACTCATTAACAGAAATCTCGTCAACAGAAGCCGATGAAGAGCCTTGTGATATGAGTCTATCAAAGCTCAGGTCTGTTATGTTCACATTAAGCGAACCAGACACTTTCACGACATCTGCGGTACTGTAAACAGCAGCATCTCCCATTCCTATACCCTCAATCCTCTGCTTGTTGAAGTTCAAATCCAACGAAACAGCTTGCGGATAAAGTACCTGAGTGGCTGCTCCAGTCCCTGTTATCTTCACAGGACATTTTCTTGTTTTCACAGCAGGGAAAGAAGAATATCTTTGGAAATCTTCTCCGTATGCGTGTGAAGTGTCAACTGCCTGAGAAAGATAAGTAAACTGGTACATATCTCCCGAACTAATATCATCACCAAAAGTCACAACGTTGGTTGAATCATTGAATGAATACTGACCCGCACTTGGCGTAGCAGCGACCTCTTCAAGAATGGTGCAAACATTAGAACTGTCATATTTGACCACCTTTAGGAAATAATTACCGCCATAAAATCCGGTGGATTTGGTCTGAACCAATGCCTCATCACCAGCTATGACTCCAACTGAATCCAAATCGATTGTCGTGTTCGTGTCATCTGAGGACGTAGCATGATAACTCGCTCTTACTATGTTTCCATTGTAAAGAGTTCTGTTATCACATTCTATCGTATAGGATTCCTCAGCGTTTCCGCCGACACTCAAATTGTAATTCATGCTCTGAAGAGAAGCACCTTGAATATATTCTGAAACATAGAAAGTCCCCGCTGGGTTTCTATACCTAACGAGAATGTCTAACTTTGCATCAGAAAAATCTGTGTTTATATCTCCAGAACTCGATTCAGATACCGTAAAAGTTGCGGTATCATCATTTGTTAGCGTAGAATCTTCTTGCACCACTAACTGTAAACCAGGAACGTCAGTAACAATGTCACCAACGTCGTAAGAAGCAACACCAGTTTTTATTAAAGCTCCAGTGCTGTCCTTTATCTCAAAAGTTGTTGATGTAAGTGCCTTCAAAGTATAAACGCCAGTACCCGTTTTTTTAATCGGGGCGACAACCTTTATCTTTGTAGGAGCAGAAGTAAAAGAGGTTCCAACAACATCAGTCACCGCTCCAACACTTCCAAAATCTTCTGAAATCAGTTTAGGCATTAGTGAGGAAATTATGAAATTACGCAACGTGGCACTAACCCTTGCAGTGTCCGTGACTATTCCAGCAGATTCAACGTTGCCAATTTCATCTATGATTTCTTTTGGCAAATCTGCTCCTAAGTCTAGAGCCTGCAATCTCGGAACTAAAACAAAATCACCATTTTCACTTGACACATACGGCAAAAACCGATGTGAAGGAAGACCAGTAATTGTCCCAGGATTTATACCCATCTATTTTCCTCCTTTTGTCTTTCTTCTTATTGAAAAAAACCTAAAATTGTAATCGTGCATACAAATCTATATCTGTCATATGCCGATTGGGTCACAGGTTTCAACAAATCAATAGTGCATCTTTCAACCCAAGAATTATCAATGACGGGTTTAGAGGGGTCACTGTAATCCTTTATAGGTATAAGAGCACCTTTTCTTAGCATCACCCTGAACCGTTCAGCAAGTCTATCTCTCATTCTCCTTCCGTAGTTTAAGTCTTGACCAACAACAATGCCATAAATATTGTATATTCTAGCATCGGCTTCCTCGACAAGTCCTATCATCGGGGGGTCGGGCATAGAAGGACTGTCAATAGCTATGGTCGGTTTTTTCACTAATTCTATCGCTTCTGGATAACCAAGTATCACGTCTACGTCAATGTCACCACAACCTTGAGGCTTGGCAACGTCCTTGAAAGTAAACACCGAGTTAGATTTTTTAGTGTCGGTATTATCAATTATAAAATCATATAAAGACCTGTTAGTATTAAGAAGTTTATCCGTTGACATTGTTTTGAGAAAACGCCCTTCTTAATCCTTCTCTTATCGTATTGGGGGCTAATTGCAAAAACAAAACCTCTGTTGCGTTTTTTAAGTAGTTCTTTGGTTGAATAGTAACTGTAGCTCCTGTTTGAGGAATAACAAACTCAAACCCGTCTTCTTGTGCTTTCCAATAGGGGGCTTCAACGTTCATTTTAGCAACATCAAATATTCCTATCACATTCTCATACCCTTTAGACAAAACCCTGAAACTGATAGAATTACTCAAAGCCCCTGGCTCTGGTTGGGGTTTCCCCATAGAATCTCTATAAGCCTCCCACGGAGCATTGCTTGTCCCGCCTGTTCCAGTTTTTCCATAAGACCAAAATTCTCTGGACTGCCCACCAGGTTCATAGTCGTGGATATACTCTCTGGCAGTCTCAACAGCGTCTTGACCAACCATTTCCATAGTTTGAGATTCTTGAAACTGCTGAATCAGTTTTTCAAACTTATTGAAAAAACCGCTTGAATTTATCTCAACAACGCTATATTTAGTCGCCACTTTTGGCTTCCTTAACTCTAGCAAAAAACACTTTTTCCCATGTGTTAGGAATTAAGTCTTTTTTACCTAATATAACAAGTCTGTCTCCGCCTATCAAACCCGTTGTGGTGTAATCTATATATTTAGTGTTGCCTTCATAATCATCAACGCTCACAACACTATCAGCAGACACGGTAGAAGGAGTCACAACATAAGAGTCTGAAAAATCGTGGTTCAGGATAATTTCGTTTGAATTGCTTATAACAGAACTCTGGTCTATGTCAACTATGAGCTTATAAAGCGTGTCAACTAAATTTCCAACCACTTCCATTCTTTGATACGCATTGTCTATCTGGATAACTCTGGCTTTGACTATGGTATCAACATAAGTTATACTGCCAGTTCCATACGGGTCAAACTCGGAAGTGTCAACATCGAACTTACGGGCTATGATAAGAGAACTAAACTCACTGTCTTCTCTGAATAGTTTTTTAATCCGCCCTATTTCTTCACGCTGTTGCTGTGTTAAAACATTTGTCATTTTATATTAAAAGAGAGTCGTATTCCTGTAAATCTGCTATAGCGTTCTCTAAAGATTTCCTGAGCATATCAACATAAGAAGTCTTGACATTTGCCGAAGACGTGGTATCAATACTATTTCCTGCATCAGAATATTTTATAGCCGTTCCTACAGATTGTTCGGTTTCGCTTCTTTTAATCATGTAATGAGTTGCGGAAACTATTAACGCCTCTTGTTCACTGTTTGGCGTTGGGGTTATAACTTCCGTGTTGTCGGTACAAAATTCATATGTGAACTTCTGATGATAACGTGTCATAGGTTCTGAGCCTAAAGCAAGTTTTATAAACCCTGTTATTTCTGTATTACTATATTTATAATCAGAAGAGTCTATATCATTCAAAAGAAGCCTTACATTTTCCCTTACCGACATTTATAACTCCTTGAAGATTAGAGGTGGGGGTTCCACCGAAAAGGTAGGAACCCCGCACCTAAATCTAAACCAATCTAAATCAATCAGGCATCAACGGTATAGTTTAGCGAAGGAGCAGCGTAACTGCCACTATCAGCTATTTTAACCGCAACGATAGCCCCACGATGCTCAGTCGTAAGACCGAAATCGTGTTTCATAGAAGCTCCATCCAGAGGATGAAGACCACCTTTTCCATTCTGGAATATGATGCCTTCAAGTCCTGGGATTTCGTGCATCCTAAGAGGCTTAGCGTCTCCCATTCCAAAACCTGTCGCAAGCATGAGATAATAACCAGACGGAATATAATCGCTTTCAACAAACGACATTCCCCTCAGATTTGTTATCTCTCCCTGCAACGCAGCTATAGAAACTGGGTTAGAAACCTTAGCGTTAGAATCACTGCCTATAGCCTGAAGTTCATTCAGAATAGTAGTGTATTCATTCGTATGACACATAACTATAATCTTATTATAGCCATGCTCCCTTAACAGTTTCCTATTAGTCACAACGTTCGCAAGACTTATCGCAGACTGTCTTAGAAGATGTGTGTGGGTTGCGTCAAAAGTGTTGTTCAGATACGGAGCAGGAACATCATATGTCCCTCCACCAGCGTTCCAAGCACCACCTGTTTCAGCAAAGCATTTCTCAACTATTTTACCTATGACTAATTCATCATGGGCAATAAGACTTTCTTTAGTTTCCTGAAGAACGTCCATAGCAGCTTTCATTGCTAGACCTTCAATCGTCCAACCCTCTTCCCATCCGTAAACATCGAACGTAGGAGTTACAACCTCGAAGGTTTTTTCTCCGAGCATTGCTCTTCCCTGTTCAGAAGTTTTCATCCAGCGAAGTCTTGAGTTGTCCCTTTTGTAAGCCTGCATTGAAGCGGGTTTCGTCAAAAGTTCTTGCAAAGCAAGAGGTTGACTAGTCCAGGCTGCAATACCCTCGATAATGCCATATCTGACTTCATTCAGATTAACCCTATCTGCTGTGTAAAATTCACGTGCCATCTATGCTATCTCCTTTGTGTACTGGTGACTAAGAGTTCTCAGTTATGAGTTCTCAGTATAGTCATCCTGAACGTCAAATCGACCTCTTGTTGCTGTCTCTGCCTTACCTATCACCTGTACCAACGTTCCCGTACCTGTCGGTGCGGTTGTGGTAGGTGCTCCTGCCGTCCCTAAATATATCGTAGCTCCTGGGGTCAAAGTCCACGAACTGTTGGACAGAACCGCCTGCTTAGCCACGCTAACACCCGTTGTGAGTTTGGAGTTGGAATTTAGTGCGATACCAAAAGCAGGAGCCTGCTCCCCGCTTGAAGAATCACCAACAACTAAATTTCCAGAACTGTCCAGCCCCACAAGTGCAAATCTTGATATAGTAACACCGCTCGCAGCTTCAAAAGAGCGTGTGTTAATATCTGGCTGCCATCCTTGTGCCATCTTTTATTCTCCTTTTTTGTCTTTGCTTCTAGCAAATATAGACGTTATCTTGTCTTTTGTGACAACTTCGCCTTCTTCTGTCTTTTCGGTTCCTTCGTTGTTAGGATTATATTGCCCATCGGATTTAGCAGGCAGTTTGACATTTTCCGCAAACAAATTAAAGTTTTCGTCTGTCATACCACCTATTTGCTCCACAACTTGTTCCTTTTTCTTTTTATCAGAAATAGTTTCAAGCCACGAAGCCAACTTCTGAACCCGCCCCTCTTTAATCCTCGTCTTTCTTTCGTTGTCAATCTCTTCGGCTAATTTGTTCTTCTCAGTTTCAATTTGAGAAACTTTATCAGCTAACGGTTTCAACTCTTCATTCTCTTTTTTTAGAGCCTCCGCTTTCTGGCTCATCTCTTCTAATTTTAGTGAAAGGCTCTTTATCTCAGAGTCCTTTGCTTCCATCAAATCACCACTCTCAACGTCTTTTTTATAGTTGTCAAGAGCTTTCTTAACTGCGTCCGAAATCATACTGTCAACCTCTTTTATCGAAATCATGTCGCTCATATTTTCTTTCCCTCCGTTTTTATCTGCCATCAAAATCCGTGCGTCAGAAAACGCACTCTCACCCTTTGGTGTAAGCGTTATCGCTTTATAATGGAACTTGTTGGGTGTTATGGTCTCATCATCTTCTTCATAGTCATTAGTGGCTATTTCATAAGACACGCCAAAGTCGTCCTTGTTTTTAGATATAAACTCTGACGTTCCCTGTTCATCAGACCATAAATACCCGTAGCCCCTAACCCAATCTTCACCATTGTACTGAACTATATCACCCCCTAAAAAAGAACCCTCATATTCGTTATTGTAGTGGCTCGCCCTAAAAGGTTTGCACGCTAAAGTTTTCAAAGCAGCCTCGGCAGCCTCTTTTTTAATTAGCTGTTTCTTGCCTTCTTTATGGTTGCTTTTTCGATTTAATGGATGAATTAAAACAGAAAAAGGTCTGGAATTGGTGTCAGCAAAATCAAGACCTTCTAACAGGTTTTCAGAAGTCAACAACTCCATCTTAGATTCTGTTGATGCTTTGAGTATCTTATTTATCATTTTTCTTTTTGACCTCTCCTGGGTAGGTCTTGCCGTTTAATATACACTTGCCGTTTAATATACAAACGTGCATGTATCTGCCCTTTTTCAAACTAACGGTTCTAACTTTACCACCGTCTTTAACACACTTTTCAAAAGCAGCAGGCATGTCTATACCCCCGCCAGGTTTCGTTTAGTGCCTTTTTTCTTTGGCATTAAACCGTCACGCCCTTGTCTGTTTTCTTCATCGGCTGAACCCAACGGTCTTCCACCAGCGTCGTCTTGACCCATATCATTGAATGTCTGAGGATTTGTAGGCTTTGGAGAAAACAACTCGTCATTATCCTTTTCACGTTTTCTCCTATCAACCTCGGTTGAATAATCAAATCCATATTTTTCCATAGCACTCTCATCTGAAACCTTGCCCTTCATCCAGATAGAGGCAACCTGTCTGAGATATTCATCTGTTTCCAATCTCAAAGGCTCGTAGCTTATTTTAGGAAGCTCGCCTTTGAACAGCGTGGGGTTTTTCTTGCTTATTTTATTGAACAGCCAGTAATAGTAAAGCTCTATATATTTTCTATAGTGCCACACCATTCTTTCAAGTCTTTTCAAATTGAATTTCAAAAGCTCTGCATCGTTCCCACCAGAAGTAAGAGGCGACATAAAACCAAAAACGTTCATTATCGCAGCTTGGCTAAACTGGTATTTGTTCATGTTTGTCACAACATCAACATTCACGGTTTTTTCTTGGAACTTCCAACCTGGGGGGCAAACAAACGAAGTGTATTTCAACTTATCAGTAAAAATCTGCCTCATTATGGAACTGATGCTATCTCTACGTGTAGAACCGTCTGGGTTCTTAACAGTTGCAAAGTTATAGCCTTTGTTTTTAGCAACGTCTGCGTCAATTTCAAACCAATTAAAAGAAAGTATCAAATCTTCAAGAACAGACATATCGCCATCTATCATCCTGTTTCTCAAAGCAACTATTTTCATCAGCTTTTTCAAAGGCGGGACAGGATATAAAGACCTGTCAAGTGGCGACCACCTGAACTTAACAGAAAAGTTTTCGTCTTTATCAAGAACAGTGAATTTCGTAGCATCTTTTACAGTTTGGACTTTATTGTTAGAGTCTTTTTTAGTCAACGGTGTCAAAGCCAGCTTCATCGTTTCTTCGCCCAGCTTTTTACCGCTTCCTTCAAGAACTATTCTTGTCGAAGGATAAACTGTCATCTTAACAGGAAGCATAGCTTTCTTCTTGCCAATAGAAACCTGCTCCCAGCCGTTTTCTGTGGAAACAGTCGCAAGACCCGTTAAAACCAGAGACTTAGCAACCCAATCGTTGATTATATCACCAGTTGGAAGAACGTTGTTATAGTCAAGATTTATCTTGTCATACCAGTCATTTAGAAATTCTATAACAGTCGGGTCACTGTGTCTGAACTCAACTTTACCAACAATAAAGTCAATGAGTTTGTCTATGAACTCACCAACAGCATCGTCATTCTCGTAGATGTTGTAAATAGCATCACATATCCCCCAATAACTTGCGTCACCTTGAGGGGTGTCATAGTTATAAGCAGACGAAAACTGGTCTTGCGAAGTGAACTTTCTACTAAGCCCACTCTTATAGTCGGCAAACAAAACCATTACATCGTCGTTTTTAGTTGTCTTTTTAGCCATTAGCCTCTCTCATAAGCGCCAGTCCGTTTACACTACAAAACGGTTTTTTTGTTCTTTTGTAGTACAGAATTTATTATCATCTTTCAGACGCTTTATACAAACTTTTTATAGATTACTGTTTACTTTTTTTTCTCCCACGGGGCAACTTTTTCTTTTTTCCCTTGATTGCCTCTTAAAGCTAAAAAGTTCAAAAAGATTAAGACTTTCGTCTATTCCGTGGGAGAAAAAAACTAAACCGCAACCTCTACTGTATCAAGGTCGAGGCGGTGAATCATAAAGTTGCCAAAAACCACACCGTTTTTCCTCTCTATTTTCAGCTCGGTCATAATCCCCTTTTTAAGGTGAAAGGGCATATAAAGTCTCTAACCTGTTTTGATGCCTTATTATAGAGCCAAAAATAAATTGGGGTAGCCCCACTGCTCTTAACAAGGCAAGAGGTATTTACTCTCGTTTAGCCAAAATAAACACTTCTTGCCCTATTGCATACACGTCCCTATACCTATATAGTACATTTTCGTTTCGCTTTTTGGGCAAAAACCGAAACGGTTTTCTGGAGTTTTTTTAACTTTTTAACAGTTCTGTCCACAATACGCTTACTTTTTGACTTAGTTATGCCATATTTATCAGCTATCTGACTTAAAGACAAACAACCTAAATCGTAGCACACATTTGTCTCAATTTCACTGAACCCAGCCAAGAATAGTATCATGTCAACAGCGTTCCCCATACAGTTTCTCAATTCAAAATCACCAAAACACGTGCTATCTGTCTTATCACGGATATAGGACAAGTCTTTGAATAGCTTGATTTGGTACTTCTCAAACTTTTCCTGTCTCTTATTGTCTTTTTCTTCTTTTATGTTATCCATGTTCCACCACCCTTTCTCTTACCAGTCTCTAATACCAGTTTCTAATATATGTCGTTGCTACTGAAAACGTAAAACTCCTGCTCAACTAAATCTTCTTCATCACTACTTTCGTTTCTGCCAACATACTCGTTATCCAGCCACCAAGCCAACTCAACAGCCCTAAATGCGTCAAAAAGATGCTCTAATGAGGGATAATAGTTCTCATATGTGGGGTATTTAGAACTCGGTCTGCGTATGGCGTGTTCTCCTAAAACAGCCTTTTTGAGCATATCACTTCCGTCTTGAGGTATGACATATTTCTTCTGTAAGAACTCAGAAGCCACCCTAACACTTGTGAAATACTTCTGCTGTTGTTTGTCTTCTTTCTTCCTGCCAGTTTCTTTATCTTCAATCCAGCCCGTTCTGACATTCTCATTTGGAATAAAAGGGAATACAGTTTCTTTATAGTTCCTGTTAAGATATGGCTCCTGTAACAAAGACTCATACGAAGCTCTACCAACGATGTGTGCGTCCATAGCAATCTTCTTAGGAGAATAACCCTGGAATATATAATCTAAAATCTCAACGTGAATGTTTCCTCTTACACCTAACATTGATATTCTGTGCAATAACAGTTTCTTGAATGAAGACTTTTGACCAAACTTTTTACCTTCGTATATATCTCTTATATTAGCCATGACAAGAACTTCGCCATAAGACTTCTCATCACCAACGTCAATACCGATATAATATTCTGGTTCAAGAACGTCTGGTAAATAGTTGAATCTTATAAGCTCCTTATAGTCAACACAGGTTTTGCCAAGAATCCTATCAGTTATCATTCTGAACTTGGGACTATCTTCAACACAAGAATAATAGTCTTCTTCTGGAACCAGACCAAATGAAGGTTCGTTCCACTTTCCTTCAATAGAATTTCTCCAACCCTTAGAAGACTTTGAACCATATTCTTCAAGATACAGTTTTTCTTTTATCGGTGTCCAGTTCAAACCCTCGTATGAGGCATATCTAAAATAAATAAACTCTTTGTTCTTAACACCAGCAAATAGAGCAGAAGTTCTATCATCATTGACAACACCAGAAATCCAAATCACACAACCTGGGAGCATGGCGTGCATGATATTGCCTATTAGTTCTGACGAAGCCAACTGTGCCTCGTCTATGATTATCATTTGAACGTGAGCAGCCTGGGCTTTGCTTTCACCCTCTATGTCACTTCCTAAAATACGAAGATATAGGTTGTGCATGGTTTCAAAACGATAGCCCTTATCCCGTTTGTTCCATGCCCCTTTCATCAAACGCAGATATGGGTGTATGTCAAACATCTTTTCTAGTTCGTCTTGCATGGTAACAAGGTGAATGTCACTTTTGACGATATAGACGGTCTTTTCAAACGGTGCTACTAAAGCCCGCTCTCGTATCATCTCTATGTCTGTAGAAGTTTTACCTGTGTCCCTGCCCCCAGCGTCTACAAAAGCGTACCCAATTTTTCTTGAATGAAGTTTTATGAGTTGGACATCGTGGAGTTTCCATGATTCATAGCTATGAAAAACCTCGAAACTGGTTCGTGGGTCTGACAAACAGCAGTAAAAATCTAAAAGATTTGGTTCTTCCTGTCGCCCCTCAGCGAACAGCGACAATTCAAGTTTATCTAAACACTTCAGCATTTATTTAGGAGAACACTTTCTTTACGCTCTTTTCCATATGTTTTTGATAGTTCTCAGGAGACATGGTAGATAGATATTTGATTATTCCGGAGACAATAGTTTCTGCCGTTCTGAAATCAAACTTATCCCCCATTGATTTCATAGCTTCCATAGTGATGGGTTTAAGTTCTTTCAACAGCCCGTTCTCAAATGTGATAAAATCGCTCTTAACTATGACAACTTTTTCGCACGTGTCGCATTTATAAACACCCTCGAACAGTTTGCTGTTGTTCTTTCTATAATCAGAACATTCTTTAATAGTCCTGTTGATGATTGAGATAGCGTCTGTGTCTTTTCTTTCCCTTCCTGAAATCTCTTTTTGAAGTTCCGAAACTTCACGGCTCAACATTCTCAAAGAGTTTTGGAGTTCTTTTCTGGTAAGACTGTTGGGGTTTCCGCTCAGTCCTGCCTGAACTCGCATTATCTCTAAATTGAGCATCATTATTCTTGAAAGAGTGCATTTGTCTTCGTAAGAGTTGAGCTGTTCAGCCCACTGCTTTTCTTCTCTCTCTAAATAAATCTTCTCTGCTGGGGTCTGTATGTTCACCGAAGTTCCATTAGGCAGCATAAAGTTGTCGTTCATCTGATAGGTGTCGGGGTCTTCTATTCCTAAATCTATCTGGCATCTTTTGCATAAAAGAACCCCGTTGTCAATATAGCGTTTAGCTATATATGTTTTACAAAGAGGGCAAGAAAAGTTCACGCCGTTTGTAACAAGGTCATCGGGAGTTAAAACGGCCTTGAAAGTCACCTTGTCGTCGTTCAATCTGAATATTTTGTTGTTATCATCAACATATCCGTTGAACTTGATGAGCCTTTTACCATCAACGTTTTTCTGTGTGAGTTTTTCAGACTGCATCATTCTCGGTTTAGGTTTTTTCATAGCTCACTCAATTCAAGAGAAACGTCTCTCGGTATCTTTACTGCAATATCGTTGACGCTTATCTTCTCAACTTCTGGATTTCTCTTTTTAGCTAAGCTATAAGTGGTCTTAGGTTTAGTTCCGACATGAAAAACCCCGAACTCTTCGCTATCAACAACTTTCCATATCAGTTTGGCTATAACATCAACATAGTCAGCAGACGTGATTTGGTCTACAAACGCCCCCTTGTCTTTCCACTTGCTTGACTTAAACGATGTCCGTATGACTTGGCTACGTTTATATGTTCTTACAATCTCTTCTCCTATCAACTTTGTCATAGCGTAGTAAGAAAGAGGGTTTGGTATGTCTTTTATTTTATATGGGCTGTCTTTTTCTCCGTCAAATACGTAGTCAGTGGAGATATAGGTGATAGGGCAGCTAAAAAGCGTCGCAAGCTCTAACACGTTGCGTGTTCCTATCACATTAGTCAGATAAAACCGCTCTTTTGCGTTCTTTTCCTCTCCCTTTGCGACTCCCGTTGCAGCAGCACAGTGAATTATGTGGGTGATTTGGTCGTGCCGTAAAGGAACCCCCGTAAAAATCTTTCTAACTTGGCGTTTTCTGGTTATATCAACCTCAGAACTCTTGGGTGCTATGTGTTGAACCCCATTTTCTTCCATGATTTTCAAAAGCTCTTTGCCTAAAAGCCCAGAACCGCCTGTCAATAAATACATATTTCGCTCCTACGTCTAATTCAAATTCAAAAAACCTGTGTCATCCATCTTAGGTTTGCCTGTTTTACGGTTTTTGTTAATAACATAAGTAGACGGCTTGCCCAAAACGTCTTCCTTACAAGCCCTTTCTTGCTCTTTTATTATAGAAGTGTAAACCGAAGCTACTTCAACTGCGTCAAAAGAGGGGTTGTTCAAACCAACATAAAGTCTTGCTAAAGCAGAAACAGGTGAATCTGCCCTGATTTCAAATTCTTTACCATCCAGATTGTACCCAGCAACATATTCTCCCCCGTCTTTGTCCAAATAAGAGCCATCTGGAAGAGCGTCTAAAAGCTCATCAACAGACGGGGAAACACACACAGCAGTCTTTTTCAAATCCATAGCTACTAAATCAAACAGGTAAATAGGGAAAGGTCTAACACTTGTCCAATAAAAAGTCCCCTTCTGGCTGTAGCCAGATTTCCATAAAAGAACAGAGTCTTTCAAAGAACAGGTTCCCATAACGGTCTTCTTTCCTAAAATCTTTTCCTTGTCTTTATCGCTAGGCTTCTTCTTTTCCCTGCTTGTCATTTCTTTTAGTTCCTTTTTCTTTAGATTTTGGGGCGGGGGCAGTTTCTTCACTTTCTCCATCTTCTTTAACATCTTTATTAAAAGCCTTATCAAGTGTTTCAACAATTTCAGCCACCACCTTTCCTAATTCATTCATAAAAGACTCAACTTTTAGCAAAGCCTTGTCATAAGTTATGCTCTCCCCAGGCACAGTCAACCTAAATCCCTTTTTAATGTTATCAAGTTCTTTTGGTGTTTTCATTTTTGGTCTCCTTTTCTTCGTTTCGCTTTTGATTTTGCCGTCTTTTTAGGAAGTTTTACATTTGAAGATGCTGCTACATCTAACATAGCTATGAACTGCTCGTCAAAGCTCAAATGCTTGTTCTTCTCTATACATTCTTCCATTTTCTTGTTGTAAGCATCCATGTCTATCTCACCCCAACTATTAGCACTTTTCATTGGTTCCCTTTCAAACTTGCGGGAGGCAGAATCGAACTGCCAACTACGGCATATGAAACCGTCAAGCTACCATTGCTCTATCCCGCAAAACACTCATAAATGGTAGGGGTTGGATTTGAACCAACGAACCCCACACGTACTGACTTCAAAAGTCTGCTCAACTCAACAGGCTTATACCCGTTGTCTTCAGGAGAATACAGAACATGTCGGTCTC
>Ga0116143_10002004_pt1 | contig 23158 bp, 14 predicted proteins | sample AD_UKC034_MetaG_FD_89745 | JGI IMG/M metagenome (GOLD analysis project Ga0116143, IMG submission 89745) | Active sludge microbial communities of municipal wastewater-treating anaerobic digesters from USA - AD_UKC034_MetaG | ecosystem: Engineered > Bioreactor > Anaerobic > Digestate | place: USA...
CATCCTCTTCTGATATGGTACAGACCGTTAGCGGAGTGTTCTTCTAAGCAACTCGCTGATGCGCTTTTTTTGAGGAAGCTCTCACTACCGGCTTCTGCCGGCCATCGTTCACGCGCCGCATATGGCCTTACATGAAGGAGCGCAGTTTCTCCTACGGAGGTACGATAGTCCATGGATGGTCTGAAAATACCCGAGGTGAGCCTTAAAGAAGAGGACTTGCTGGCTGAAGCTGAGAATCGAGCCGGAAGCTCTTATTGGGGAGCTGATACGTTTAAAGAGGCTCTTCGTATGCTGCTGCGCTGTATCGAAGAAGAAGCCCAGCTGAGCCGGCTGGGACGATTTCTGAACTGGCGCAATATGACGCGGGTGCTTACGAACCGGCTCCTGATCGAACAGGACAAACAAAAGCGCGGCGTTCCCTACCCGGAATCATGCGAACAACAGCCCATATTCATTATCGGAGTACCACGCAGCGGCACCACAATCCTGCACAATCTTATTATTCAGGATCCTCAGGCGCACTATGTCCGCCTCTGTGACGGCATGTACCCGTTCCCGCAGCCAAGTCCCGAGACGTGGCAGGATCCGTCCAACGATCCTCGGGTAGCCAAAACCGAGAAGTATACCACCACCATGTTCACCTTGCGGCCGGAGGTAAAAAAGGTACACTATATTGAAGCGCTTGGCCCTGAAGAATGCCTCTGGCTCTTCGAACACCAGTTCATTGATCCGATCTTCGCACACCGAATGGAGATCCCGAGTTATGCCGAATGGCTCTTTTCCATTAATCATGAGGCGTCGTACGCTGAGTATCATCAGATGCTCAACCTGCTGGCTCTCCATTTCCCTCATCGCCGCTGGGTCTTGAAGGCCCCGCGTCATATTTTCTTTCTTGATGTTATTCTGAAGGAGTTTCCGCAAGCGTGTATTATCTGGACCCACCGCGACCCGGTCAAGGTAGTCCCATCCATGGCGAGTTTGAGTTTCCTGTTCCGGCAATCTTTTTCCGATGCGACTGATGCCCTCAGAACCGGAGCTTTTGAGATCGACACGTTGAGCAAAGGCATTCAGCACAGCCTATCGCTGCGAGACCAGGTGAACACTGATCGAATTTATGATCTTCGATATCCGGATTTAATGACCAATCCGGTGAGGGAGGTACGGAAGATTTATGAGTACTTTCACCTTCCCGTTTCTCCAGGCCTGGAGAATGCACTTCTCAAGTGCCTGCAGGACAATCCGCAGAACAAGTTCGGTAAACATACCTACTCGCCGGAAGACTTCGGCCTGACCAGCAGCCAGATCAAGCATGCTTTTAAAGACTATTCCGAACGATTTGCAATTCCGGAAGAGACCTAAACAGTAAAGAGTGAGGAGTAAAGAGTAAGGCGTTGAAGGACATTCTTCGCGTTCTCAGCCCTTCGGCAAGCTCAGGACAAGCTCGCCTAACGCAAAAACTGACTCATGTATGTCCCAGCCGCCCACACTTGATCTCAGCCATCGATGCGGGGAAGAAGTGTCGACAGGACTTCTAACTTTTTACTTTTAACTCCTCACTCCTTACTCTTTGCTCCTTACGGCTCCTCCGGTATTGAGTACTGTTCCTGGTATTCGGCGAACTCACTCCTGATGCGCTCGCGAGTCAAACCATACTGCTCCAGCGAATAGCCGTGACGACCGTGTTTGTTCTGCGGGTTCTTCTGCAGCCAGCGTATCATCCCCTGCTCCATGGTATCAGAATAGGGAATGTCGAAATAGCGGTAGATTTTCTTTGCCGCTCCTAGTGGATCAGCCATTAATTCCTGATAGTGCAGGTCATAGAAGCGGGCCGGGTCGACACTGCTTCTCACGTTCGCAGCACGCCGGAGCATGTCCGTGATGAATGTGAATTCCTGCGCACCAATATCTTGATCGTGTGGTTGATCGGAAAAGCCACGTCGCATGGCCTGGGTCATGCTGCACAACGAAGGAATCACCTTTGCCAGATCTCGGTGAGGCCAAATAATGCAAGCATGTGGAAATTCCGTGAACAACGCATCAAGGAAAAGGAGATGACGAGGCGCTTTCAAAACCCATTGATCAAAGCTGAAGTGCTTTCCCAGTATTCGCAGCATGTCATGGTATTCAGCGTAGGAGGCTGAGTGGTCCTGGTTCAGCAGCCACTGATAGTAGCTGGGAAGATACATCCGAATGGCGAAAATGGTATCCACAAAGCAATGGGCGAAAAGCCACTGACACTCTTCCGGTCCGGTGGCATCAAGGAAGTGAATCTTCGGGAAATCAGGAGCCGCCTCATTGATGGCAGCAACGTATTTCCGCGTCTTTTCGATACGCGGTTCAGTCTCGTCGTTCCAGGTCGCCGGAGTCGGCGGAGGAAACGGGTGCAGTCCGTCACACAAACGGATATGGTGGCTGTGAGGGTTTTGGCTGAGCAGGTTATGGAGAAGCGTGGTTCCGGTCCGTGGAAGCCCGGCGATAAAGAGATACCGTTTGTCATCACGGCATCGGTCCAGAGGTAACAGGCTCTTTTCACGTTCAAAGAGGAGCCGGTTGGCGAGGAGTCTGACAAAGGCATAGTAGTTCATGTATCTGCCCGCCTGACTCAAGTGTGCTTCCTCTTCCATTGAGGCAAGCAGCACGCGAAGCGGTGTCAGAAAACCACGATTCCCCCCGAATGAGAGCCCGGTGCGCTCTTCCGCTGCCGCAAGCAGCGATGTCTCATCCAGGCTGACGTCGGGAATGGTTTGGGGACTTGAAGGATTTTCATTCATGGTGCAGTTCCTGTAGTAATGGGTCCTTGTGCGTGCGGACAACATAGTCCCGGGCAAAAAGGCCGGTGGCCTGCTGCAGGGCCAGGAGATGGACCTGATAATCATAGTGATCGGTAATGCGGTCCACGTTTGCTCCGTCAAGCATGGTACGGGCCTCGCTCAACTCCACGCTGGTGGCAGCACCATACCTGAATTTGGCAAAAACGATATCGTAGTTCTTGCTGGCCAGTTCCACCTGCTTCTCTACATTCTCCAAAAGACTTTCCGAAGTCTTCACCGTCAATAGCGCATCTTCCACCTCAACCGGAATGGTCTTCTGCAGTCCATCTATTGCCAGCCCAGCCTGCTGCAACGTTATGCGGCTTTCTTGAAGGTCCCACTGTTGCATACCGCCCTCAAAAATCGGCAACTGAACGGTAACTGCTGCAGTCCAGTAATTGTCATCCTGATAGTTGGTCGGATGATTCACTGCAGTGTAAGCCCAAGAGCCTTGTAGACGAGGGTAGAAGCGGGCTTTCGCCACATCGACGCCGCTCTTGGCGACCTCATGATCATACAATGCCATGCGATAGTCCGGCCGGCTTTCGAATGCTTTCTGTACCAGCGCTTCGTACTCCTCAGCCTTGATTGTAGTCTCCGGCGGCGTGGCGAGGTCGATCTCCTCACTCGTCTTCATGCCGATCAGACTTTTCAATGCATCCTTGGCAATAGTGAGTTGATTGGAGTTTTCTATGATCCGGCTTTGCGCGATGGTTACATCCAGCTCAGAGCGCAGGACTACATCCTGGGTGACTGCGCCGGCAGCGTATCTGGACCGAGCGACAGCCAGTTCCTCTTCTGTCAGGTCAAGCATAGTGTGGGCGTGTTGAACCAGTTCATCGGTCTTGAGTACCTCGTAATAGGCTTGAGCCACCTGAAAGAGCGTACCTTGTGCAGTCTGATAGTACGCTTCAATGCTGCGATCGACCATATCGAACGCCTGGCGCCGTAAGGGGAAAAAATTAGCCCGGAAAAAAGGCTGGACAACTCCCAGTTCTCCTTCCAGACGATCTTTCGGAATCGTCTCATAGTCGAACGTGACGGGGGGAGAGGGTGATGGAGGATCATAGGAGAAGGTTCTGTCCATGTTCTCACTGAGTTCAGTGTAACCTGCAGTACCGTAAACCTGAGGCAGCATTACGCTCAACGCCTTATTCGGAAGCAGCTTGCTCTTTGCGATTTCCTGCTCAGCTATCTTGATGCCTTCGTGGGTCTGCAACGTGCTGCGATACGCTGATTCCAGCGTAAGCACCTGCTTTCCTTCCTGGGCCAATGAGGGGCTGATCCACAGCACTACGGCCAGGAGCTGAATTAGAACCGACTTAACAGCCAGCGCGGCTGCATCACATCCCATGCGGCAGTATCTAGCTCGTTTCATTCTTCGTCTCATAGATTGTCTGAAAAAATATATGACATATAGGACATATAAGACGTATACTGTAACCCTGATCTCAGGGAATCCACGACCAAACTTCAACCCGGAAAAAGCGCTCGATCCAGCCCAAAAATGCTCCGGCGAGCGTTCGGTTGCCGCTCTGTATCTTGGCATAGCCGGTCATATCGGTTTTGAGCCGGCCGTGCTCATTCGACAGCTCGCTGAGTACCCGCACTACCTTTCCTTGCTCGCGAAATGTCCCTTGTGTTTCGTAGAGCATCTCCCGCTCAGAAAGAGTACGCTGTACCACTCGACCCCGGCTCTGCTCAAAAGCCACTGGTGCAATCGCAACAACTTTTCCCTTCAGCACTTCCGCCGGATAGGCCCACAGTTTAAACTTCACCGAGGCACCAACAGCAACTGCACCGATGTCCTCTTCCGGTACTTTAATTTCTGCAATGATAGTCCGAGCATTTTCGATGACAGCAAAGAGATCTCCCTCAGCGAGTCGTTGTCCGATTTTCTCCTTCAAACCGGGAGTAATGATACGACCCTCGATGGGGCTCACCAGTGTGGTAAGCTTTACATCCTCATCGGCATGCGCAAGATCTACCTCTAGCCGTCTGATCTCCGCTTTCACTGCTTCGATTTCTTCCTCGCGCGCTCCACTTTTCACCAGGCTAAGATTCTTCTTTGCCAATGCCAGCTCTTCCCGGTCTACATCACGCCGCTGTAATGCCGCTTGATAATCCTGCTCGGAAATCGCCTTGTCCGCGTACATCTTTTCCGCTCGGTCCGCTTCGCGCGTGCTATACTGATAGGCGGTTTCAGCAGTCCGCGCTGCCTGCTCAGCTCGTGCCACCTCCTCGGGCTTCGGTCCTTTTTCCAGAAGCTTAAGCCGGCTGTGGGCTTCATCCAACGAGGCCTTCAACGATTCTTGTCGCCGCATCTGGTCTCTTCCCAGCAGCATTACCAGTGGGTCTCCCTCCTTCACCCAATCACCTTCTTCGACAAACACCTCTTTAATGTCGCTGGTTACCTGCGCACGAATACCCAGCTGGTTCACTGGAAGCAGTTGAAAATCACCTCCAACTGAAAAGGGATAAAAAGGCACGAAGAACACTATAACCAGAACGACTGCAAGGACTCCCACTTTAATCAAGGTGCGAGGCGACAGAGGAATTCCCCGTTCATGTATCAGGTCATACGATCCTTTCACAATACCCATACGTAGTCCCTCTCTTACGGTTTCTTGCCTACAGCGTTTGTCTGTCGTGGTTCACGAATCGGTCAATCATGCATGGCGAGCGGTGAATTGTGTATCTCTTCTTTTTGCCCTCGAGACGATCAACCCACGTACTATTCGGTACAGGAGAAAGAGGAATATACACGCACCGAGTCCTTCCAGCACAGTCACCAGAAGGTACCCTAACAAAAACGTAATCGCGATGACCAATCCAACACTGAAGACCACCGAGAGTACCGCATACCAACGAAATCCGCAGATTTCGTCTGTGGAAAGCGGCTCCGGAAGCGGCTTCCGCCTAACCCAGGCTTTTGTGACCTGAAAAGCACGTTCTCTCAACCCCGAAACATTCAGCCAGGTCGTGAGCAGGCCGTAGCCATCCCGGTTGAGCAGCGGATTGGCATTAAAAAAGAGAGCAAACAGGTGAATAAGAATCACTACCAGCCAGAACGTACTCTCTGATGTCCAAGGGATACCCTTTTCCCACATAATGACGCTTACAGACAGGAAGAGCACCTGCATGATAAGCCCTGCCGCCATGATACGTAGACGCACCGATTTTTGAGGCATCCACGCAACGTCGCTCAAGTCGCAGTAAAAACGGGGAAATATTTTCAACACGGAACCTATGCCAGCCCCATGGATCTCCCCTCCATAGTGCTTACATGCTACGGCCTTGGAGACCTCCGCCAGAATACCGCTGCAAAACACTCCCGGAATCACGAAAAAAACGTACTCGCCGAGGTCCCATACAGTCATGAACTCGTAAAGCAGATCATCCCCATATCTCACGCTGATGCCACACGCTGCGGCAACAATCAGCATTGCGAAGAGCGCAGCGGGTCGGGAAAAACACCAACTGCACAACATCTCTATCCGGCGCAGCAATCGATCAGGATCACCGAGACGCCACTGTACTATCGGCTCTGTCGTCTGAACATTAACACTTCCTGCTCGCACCGTAGTATTTTCCAGGAGCCCGGTATCCTCCAGATTTCGGATGAAGGCATCAAGGTGCTGCGCGCTGAGCGACATCTCGAACCGTCTCTGAAATGCACGCTGGATCTCAGCTAAAGAGTTGGTGCCGTCAAGAGAGCGGCAGATGAAATAGTCTTCTTCCCGCAACAGAAAGACCTCTCCGGTCGGGGTATCTTTCACCACATAACTGAACCCACCTCCGCTTTCGGCCCGTGGCGCAATCTCCAGGTCTGTACGCATACGTAACATCTGTGACATTAGAGATCGCCCCTCCCCTGCATGCCCGAATTACTCTTTAGTGCATGTTCCGGCACACCAGCATGTTCACTCCTGCGTGGTCCGCCTCGTTGAACAGCGGGACCTGCTCCCAAAGCAGCCTTCAACGTCTCTTGAAATGCCTGAATCGCTTCAGGATATTGCTGTTGCTCGGCATACTGAATGCCGGTAGCACAGGTGATGCGCAGCAGCCCCAACGCAAAGCGGTACTGGCCCACTGCTTCCTCATGTTTTCCCACAGCCGCCAGGGTATTGGCCAGACCGATTCGGGCACGAGGCAGCTGAGAATTTATTTTCACTGCTATCATATATTCCCGAATTGCCTTCCCGGGCTTTTTCATGCGAACATAAATGTCACCGCGTCGTTCGTATGACTCGGCCAGATTCGGCTTGATAAAAAGGGCGGTGCCGAATTCAGCCATCGCCAACGTGTACTTCCCTTGAGCATAATATGCCTCACCCAGCTTGTGATGTGCCTCAGCATTTTGAGGGTTAATCTCACAGGCGCGAGAGAACTCTCTCTGAGCTTTGGCATAGTCCTTACGGGCGAAATAGATATCACCGAGGATAACCCGTGAAGGGCCAAGGCTTAAACCCGCTTCCACGGCAGCAAACGCTTCAGCGTCTTTGTGCTGAGCCAGGTACACATTTGCAAGCTTGTAATACACCATCGGCATCTGAGGATTACGCTCCAGCGCTGCCTTGAAGGCGGCAGCAGCTTCCTCATATCGCTTCTGTACAAACAGCAGCTCGCCGATAAGCACTTGAGCCGCAGTTCTCCGCGGATCAAGCTCGAGTTCTTTCTGACACGCGAGTATCGCCTCATCATAAGAACCCAGCTCCCGATAAGCGCTGGCGATCAGATACTGTGCCCCGCGTATCGAAGGATCATGTTTCACGGCCGCCGTATACGCTTCCAGCGCCTCAGAAAACCGGCCCTGCACTGCATTGATCCAGCCGAGCAGAAGGTGAGCGGGCGCAAAGCAGGGATTCAGATGCAAAGCCGCTTCACACTCTGCCAGAGCATCATCATAACAGCGACGTGCCAGATAAAACCTCGCCGCTTGAACACGGCCGCGCGGGCCAGACGTCAGCTGCCTTCCTCCTGTCGTAAAATCTCGTATCGGTATAATCTTTTCTTCTTGCGTCGCCACAGACAACTCCGCACCTGATTATCGTCTTACGACGAGCCCCAGGAAGAAGTGATGCTCGGAAGAAACTGCTCCCAGATTTCGAATGCTTCATCTTTGTTCACGAATTCCACGGCAAACGTATTTCGGCGTCGGCCTTTCTCCTTAGGGTTCTTCCGGACAATGGTGCCGTGGAACATGGTCTTTTTGCTCTCCTGACTTTGAGCGGCAATGATTTCGACCTCAGAACCTACGACAAGTTCGTCAATTGTTCCGACCAAAAGACCCTCCAGGGATATATTCACCGTGGGTGCCCAGCAGGCCGGTGCTCCGTCGATCCTGAGCTCCGTGGGAAAGACGAGTGGAAGCCGCCCGAATTTTCTTTCCTCCTTGTCGCTCACATGGTCTGCTCCAGCCTGCTCGAGCTCACGTGCAGACCGTCCGGACTCGCGCGCCAGGAAAACCTGATAGGCGTCCACCGCTTTTTCATACTCCTTGCGGACTGCCAGCCGGTTTCCTTCTTCACAGACACGTTCCTCCGCATTGAGAGCGTTCTGATAGGAAGTGACCGAATCCTCATATCTGCCGAGACGTGCATGGACATCCCCCAGACCGGCATGGGCAGCGCTCAAGCCCGGCTCATGCATCACTGCACATTGGTATTCAGTGCCGGCAAGCGGATATGCACCGAAGAGGAAAAAAATATCAGCGATAAGGCAGTGGGCTTCGGCATATGTCGGCTGCAGTGCAATAGCGTATCGGAAGGCATTAGCTGCCTGGAGATGTTCACCCCGGGCGATATGTATCTTGCCTGCTTTGACATACGCACGCGCGAATCCCGGATTGGAATCCGTAGCAGCACGGTACTCCGCCAGTGCTCCATCCATGTCGTTCCGTGCCTGGTAGACATCACCCAGAATCATATGAGACAGCGCTCCAACCGGATTTAGCCGGACGGCAGCCTTACCATGTGCCAACGCTTCATCATGTTTTTTCTGCGCCAGGTAAATCCGCGCCAGCAAGGAATGCGCTATGGACAGACGTGAATCACGCCTGAGCGCAGCTTTCAGCTCTGCTTGCGCCTTGCCATAGTTGTCCTCCCGGCCGTAGAGTTCCCCCAGAAGCACATGGCAGAAGGGCTGATCAGCGTTGGAGTTCAGTGCCTTGAAAAATGATTTCATCGCCTCCGCGTATCGGTCCTGGCGGCGATAGATATAGCCCAGAACAAGGTTTCCGTGTTCCACACGAGGATCGAGGCTAAGTGCTCGAAGACATGCTTCTTCTGCTTCCGGGTAGCGTTCCGCTGCCGCGTGAATGACCGCTCGAAGCACCTGAGCACGGGCGAAATGCGGATGCAGCGTCAGTAGATCCTCACAGGATTTGAGGGCACCCGTATAGTCACAGTTACTGTACTGAATATGTGCGAGCATCAGGTGTGCTTGCCGGCTCTGCCCCAGTCGCCTGATCCGCGGTATGTATGTGCTTTGTTTATCGCCCACCATTCACCAATAAAAATACGTTCCGAGGCAAATACTCGTTAGGTCCGATTTCACAGCAACAACGCTGGGTTTCGTTCCTCAACCCAGCCTACACCAAACGGACAGTGAAAAGTAAGGAGTAAGAAGTGAAAAGTGAGCAGTACAAAGACGAGGGGTGAGTCGTGTCTATTCATTCTTACTCCTAACTCCTCACTCCTAACTCTTTACTCCTTACTGTTCGACCTTGAACCTCCACCTTGTGGGAGCGGCGTCCTCGCCGCGAATGTCTATGGGCGTCCCCGCCGCGAACGACAGGAGAGGCGTGCCGGGGCAATGACGAACAGAGGGAAGAGCGTACCGTTTCTTCTGCGATCAACCTGGACCCGAAGGCGCCCAGAGGCTTTCGCTTACTCCTAACTCCTTACGCTCGACTCTAGGCTTTTTGTGCGCTTACCTCCAGATAGAGGCGTGGCACTGACTCCATATTGACTGCCTTCAGAGCTGGTCCAGCCATCACCTGCAAGGCCTCACTGGAGATCTCGACCGGATAGCCGCTGAACAGCACCGACGCCAGGCCTGCATAAGCCCCGATGGTCTCAAAACAGCGCTGATTCATCATCACGGTTCGCTCATACATGCTTACGAGCTTAAACCCATGGCGGGTAAGCGCTTCATTCCATTCCTGTTTTGACAGCCAGCGGTTAGAAAACGCCTGCCGTGCAGTGCCCCGCTTGCGTTTTATTCCTTCTTTTCCTTGCTTGCGCAACTCTTCGTCTTTGTACTTTATGTAGGCAGCGGCATGGCCGATCCACTGATGGTAGAACTTCTCGGTGCCCGGCGTCATCGTACCAGCATAAAACGAGCTGTTGAAAGCAAATGGTCCACCCGGTTTCAGAACCCGGTGAACCTCTTCCAGGAGCTGATCCACATCAGTCAGCAGGTGAATGGAGTTTCCCATCAACACTGCATCAAAGAAAACCGGAAGCAAAGGAAGAACGTCGGCCGTGCCTTCAGTCAAGAGCAGCGTGGTTCTCGGCTCTTCATTAAACGGCTCATCGCCGTCCGGCCCGGCGAGTTTGCCATTCGCTACCAGATCCTCTTTCGCCAGCAGCAACGATTCGCGGGAGAGATCCAGGCCTACAACTGTCCGGACTTCCGGATACTGCTCCAGAAGCAGTTCAGTGATAGTGCCAGTGCCGCAGGCAAGATCAAGCAGGATCTTTACCGCTCTCAGATCCAGCGTCTTAAGAAATTCCCGGTTGGCTTCGATGTACTCTGGTTCCCGTGAGAAAGGCTCATAGGTAGTGTTCACTTCCATTGGGCTCATGATCGTACCTCACTTATTCATATCGTTCATCACTTTCAATACCCTCGTCATGTCGCATGTCGCTGTACCAGTGGAGAAATCAAACCAAAGGATGCTTCTGAAAGAAATCCCACATCAGATCATTAGCAGATAGTACTCTGATGGCAGATCCTCCATAGTCTTTCCGTAAAATCTGTCGGCCCCGGGCCAACAGCGACCACCTCCTCTAAGAAAGAAACTGTCTCTCACCTCCTGCCAGCCTCTGCAGTATTGGTTATTGTGAACTGATACGAGCCAGCAAGTTTCCTTTTTAGAGATACTTTTTTCTGATCGGCATCTCCCGGTCAGAGAAAAGGCACACCTTTCTCTGTGAACTCCGTGTCTCTAGTCACGCTCCGAGCGTGACGGGTGGTTATTCAACCAAGCAACCCAATAACTCTATTAACCCAAGCAACTCAAGTAACTCCAGTAACAGCCGTCTCTTCCCTCAGTGAATCCCGCGCCGCGCGGGACTCAGCCGCAGGCGACGCCTCCTGCCTTTGGCCTCATATTTTTAGAGGCGGTTTAACCGCGCATCCCACCAGATAGCAGGATATCTCTCCGTCTGCTCCCGGAAGCAGAGAAGCTATCTTCTGTGCGGAATCCTCATCGATCCTCTGAGCAAGTATGAGCGTTTGGAGATACCGATGCAGGTCTCTGCTGAAACGCTCCCAGCATTGGGCAGTAGTTTCGACCAGTGCGATCTCACAATATCCGATTTGCTCCAGCAGGCCGCGGTAGTCGTCAAGACTGCGAGGTCCTGCTCCGTTATGCCATCCTCTTTTGAACGTCCGACTCTTTCGCTTCGGTGAAAGCAGATCGGAAAATACCAAACGTCCATTCGGTTCAAGCACGCGAAACGTTTCCTCGAGCAGCTTCGGCCGTGTCTTGTCGTGGTGGAATCCTTCGACACACACCACTGCTTCAAACGTGTCACTGGTGAAACTAAGCTTCGGCAGTCTCATGCACTCAAAGCGCACCCCTGGCGCGTTGCGGCCACAGTGGGGCAGATCGTCGGCGTCAGAGGTCACTCCGACCATCCAGTTCGGAGAAAATGATTTTACCAAGTGTTTGGTCGTGGCCCCACGACCACAGCACAGATCGAGAATTCTTCCTGTTTCCTTGGGAAGAAAGGATGTCAGCTCATCCACCAGATTCTCACAGGCGTCCCGGGCCTTCCCGATATCCTCGGTCCAAAAACCCACATGCCGAAAGTCGCTGCCGTCATAGTAGTGCCGAATGACATCGTCCAGTGTACTTGATTTATGAGTTTTTCTCTGAGCCAGAGTCTTTATCTGCTCTGCTGGCCGTGTCGATCTAAGGTCATAAGGACGTGAGGTCCGGCCTGCTGCAGGATAGTCATGTCTCCCCAGATAAATCTGAAGTCCGCAGTCAGGATTTCGCTCGTAGCGCCATCCGCCCAGTCTTGGTACTGCTACCTCCGGGCCGAAATCGTTCAAGATCCCCACAAACAAGCCATATGGAGTGGATTTCATCGTTCGAATTCCAACATCCATATACTTGCCGAATCCATTTCGAGTTACCGGAATCCAGGTGACACCGTCAGCGCTTCGCCACATCTCGAACCCGCCCCGCCGACGCAGATTGCTCTGGAAGGCCTGGAGGTTCGAGGAAACCTGCTTGGGCATTTCGTTGAGCTTGGCAAAAAAGGTATAGGGCCCCCAGTCGAAAGTACCGACGTAAAGCCAGCCATCGTGAGGCTGACCGTACCAGATATACCCGCAATGAAACCGATTGAATCCCGGTCCCATACCGCTCAACGGTACTTTCAGGCCGTCTGGAGTCTGCCGGGGCTCACCCATGACTACATCCCAGGACCCGTCTGGCGCCACCCGCAGTATTTCCGGAGCTGCCGGTCCCACTTTGAACTTCCGGTCGTGTCCTCCGCTTTGAATCCCTGTTCCTATATAGGCGTAATCCCCAATATTGCCTACGATTCCTCCGATCTGGTTGAACTTCCCGCGATAGGCGCCCCGCGTAAGCACCCGCTCCCACCGAAACGGCGGTTTCCCCTCAGCTTCAGTGCGCCATAGCTCAAACCCTTCCTGAATGTTGGTGGTGCCGGCATACAGATAATTGCCAAAGGCAATCATCGTAAACACCGCCACGTTGTTCGGATTGCCGAAGTCAGGCGGATTGGCCAGCTTCCAGTCTCCCTGGTCCGGATCGTCGGAGACAAAGATGGCAGCACTGCCAAAGGTACAGGTCTGTCCCTTTTCCTGTCCCATGGCTGGAGCGGTGAAAAGTCGGCCTTTAAAAGGAACGATTGATCGAAGTGACCGGGGAGTCGGGTTTTTCATTCCCAGTCCCGGTTCAGATACAATTTCGAAATCAAGGCCGTTGCGTGACCGCAGCAGCACTGCTTCCGGCCGCTGCGAAGGCGCTGTCGCGGGAATATACAAGGCTGGCTCAGGATCATGCGGTCCTTTGAACACCGTCATGCCCCTCAGACCCCAGGCAAGCGGAACATCGTATCCCTCAATTCCTCTTACAAAAGGCACCGTATAGACCTTCTGCCAGATCTCCGTGGCTGGATCGAAACGCCAGATCTGAGCCCGCATGTCGAGATCAAGGTAAATGTTCTCAGGAACCTTGACCGGCCACATGATCCGCTTCGGCACCAGTTCGGCAACCGTTTTCCCCGCGGTACCAAGCAGAAAGAGATGCCCCCGGGTTGTACCCACGTAGAGATGATCTTTGAACCATGCCATGGAGTGAGGATAGGAATTAAGAGGATCTCCAAATCCCCGGCTGGATATCGGACAAAAATTTTCAGCAGTGAGGCCGCATTTTGTTGTAACTGCTTCTATCATCTCCGCACTTCTATGTGGTCCTTGCTTTCGGTTCCGTTCCAGCTTTCGGCAGGAATGCACCCTGAATCACTAATAAAGCACGATCTGTCCCGCTCATAGTCCCGCTTCGCGGGCCAGAAGAGCTGACGGGTAACCCGCTGCAAGCGGGATTGCTCCTCGGCGCCTTGCACCCCCGCCTTCGCGGGGGCAGGTTCTGATGCTTTGCTGGTGATCAGGGACAAGGGCTAACCATCCGACGTACAAACACAACCGTGTTTTAGACAGTGGATTTGCGTGTACCAGGCCTTGCCCTTCTTACTCTTCCTTTTCCTTCTTGCGCCGCCGAGTGATAAAGGGGAAGACAACGGTGTGACCTACCAGCGTATCGTCTGGAAGGAGTGCGATATGAGTAATGACCTCAGCGATACGTTCGGGTTCAAGTGCACCTTTGGGTGCTTTGACCGGTCCGTTCTGATCCCAGATAGGAGTATTAACCGCATCCGGCATCACCACATTCACGCGGATGCCATACTGTCGCAACTCTTCAGCCAGGGCCTCGGATAACCCTACGATTCCGAATTTTGAGGCGCAGTACACAGAATCATATGCCCGTCCGCGCAGACCCGAAGTCGAGGATATGTTTATAATGTGTCCGCCTCGCTGAGTGATCATTGCGGCAGCAACCGCACGGTTGCACAGGAATGTTCCTTTCAGGTTGGTGTCGATTACTGCATTCCATTCATTCACATCGATCTGATACATGAACTTGGGACCACTTCCCGGTGCGCGCAGAATTCCCGCACTGTGCACCAGGAGATCAATCCTGCCGAAGCGATCGGCCGTTCTCTTGACCATATCTTCCATGTCCTGCTCGCTGCGGACATCTGCCGCCAAAGCCAGCGGTTTTTCTCCCGGGAAACGATTCCAGCACTCCTGTGCTGTTTCGTCCACCCGCGCCTGGTCGAGATCCACTACCACCAGAATCGCACCTTCGTTCGCCAGAGCAAAACAGGTCGCCTTGCCGATACCGCTGGCTCCGCCGGTGACGATCGCTATTTTTTCTTGTAACTGGGCGTTTGTCTGTTCTGTCATGTATCTGAGTCTCCCTTCACTTTGACAGCAGAGTAATTACGCGAACTCCGATCAACCTGGGCCGCAGCCCAGAGGCTTGTGCTCACTTCTAACTGCCGACTCTTCACTCCTTACGGTTCCTTGAAGGCGGTCTCATCCTCAGCAACTCTGGCACAACCAGGGGGGATGCCGCAACGAAGTCTCGTCTTAGACCCAAAGCTGTCATCCTGGATTTATTTCAGGATCTATTTCATCCTCACAGCCATATCCAGGTCCTGAACCAAGCCCTGAAGCAAGTATCGAGACAGGTCTCAGGATCTTGGCTCCCTCCTTTTGTAAAGGAGGGTCGGGGTGGATTTTTGAATGCTGCTGCAAATCCCCCTGTAGAGCCTGTCCGATACTGTCATTCTGAGGCGCAAGCCGAAGAATCTCGATTCCTCTGATAGTGAATTTGTGAGATCCCTCGTTTCACTCAGGATGACAGATTCCGTGTTTTACGAGTTGTCGGACAGGCTCTGTATTCCCCTTTAGAAAAGGGGACTGAATCTCCAACAACCCGTCTCCTGCATCATTCTCTGCTCACTTCTTTTTGCTCTAGGCTCTCCACTGCGCTGCTCCGTGCTCTTTGCTCTGTAGCCTGGGCAGAGCGAAGCGAAACCCGGGGATTCCGGGCAAGACGTGAACTCCCCCAAACCCCTCTTTGGAAGAGAGGAGAGTATCACTCATGCATAGGGAATCCGTGAGCCAATGGAATCCCCCTCTTGAGCAATTCACCTCTGTCCCCGCTGGCCTACCGGCGATCGGTCCTTTTCGGGTAGTATCCTTCCCATCCTTTGAATGGTTCGATGATCGGTCCGGCGAGGATAACATCGTCCGGAAGGCGCAGCATGCGGACGATCATCGTCGCCACCCGATCTACCGGAAGAATCGCTGCTGGCGGCGGAAGCGGCCCGTTCTGATCCCACATGCCGGTATCGATTGCTCCCGGCAGCAGCACCTGCACGCGCACGCCATACTGCCGCGCCTCCTCAGCCAGTGCTTCGGAAAGACCGATCACGCCGAACTTGGACGCACAGTAGGCTGAATCATAGGCTAATCCTTTGCGGCCGGAGGTCGACGATAAATTAATGATATCACCTGACCGCTGGTTGATCATGACCGGAAGCACCGCCCGGTTGGCAAGAAACACGCCTCTCAGGTTGGTATCGATGACGTCATCCCACTCTGCCACCGTCATCTGCTGAAACTTGCTCAGGCGGCCCTCTCCTGCTCGCAGAATACCGGCTGAAGCAATAAGACCGTCGATGCGGCCGAAGGTGTCCATGGTAACCCGGGCCATTTCCTCCATATCCTTCTCATCCCGCACATTCAGGCCGAGAGTGAGCGCCCTGGCCCCGGTTTCCATCCGGTCGATTTCAGCGCGCAGAGTCGCAAGCTTTTCCTGGTTACGCCCCACCGCCACAACGTGAGCGCCTGCGGCCGCCAGTGCTTTACAGGTGGCATAACCGATTCCAACGGTCCCACCGGTTACGATCACAACTGCATCTTCAAGTAATTCCACGTCTTCAGCTCTTTCTATACTGATACGGCATCATCTGGTAAACAGTGAAAAGTAAGAAGTTAGGAGTGAGAAGTTGAACATAGAGTCAAGGAATTGGTTGCGCGTTCTCATTTAAACAAGAACCTGTAACCCGCAACTCGAAACCTGTAATCCCGCCGAAGGCGGGTTGCCCTTCAGTTCGTTTGGCCCCGCGGAGCGGGACTCCTAACTCCTCACTCTTCACTCCTTACTGTTCTATGGTCAACGTCTCCCAGAAATGCTTTCACCTGATCGGCGAACAGCTTGGGTCTGCCCATGGGGAAAAAGTGACCGGCTCCTGCAATAACCTCACTCTGAAAGTGAGGCAGGATTCCGATCAGGCCTTCTAGAGAACGCCGTGCCGGCGAATATTCTCCATACAAGCCCAGGGTGGGCTGCTCTATCGTAGCCAGAGCTTCTGCGGTCAGCCCGGCGACAGCTAAAAAATCATCCCGGGCAGTGGTCTGCTGCAAAAGAGCGAGCCACTGGTCGGCTGATCGCTTGCTCTTCCCCCAGGGCAGGTGTCGTATCTTGCTCTTGAGGTCTTCACGTACCTGCTGCCACTGCGGCGAGGCGAGCTGTTCGAGTATCCAGAGTCCGGCTTCTTCTACATCATCAGGCACCACCATGCCGCACTCTTCGAGTATTCTCCTGGCAGCCTCCCGGGGCGGCCAATCGCTGGAACTCTGTGTCGGCTGCAGCGCCCGGACGCGAACGTCTGCGAGTGTTATGCTGCTGACCCGCTGCGGATGCTGAAGCGCATAATGAAGAGCGACCAAACCGCCGAAGCTATGTCCGACTGCATGGATGGGACCATCAGCTATCTCATCGAGAAGCAGACGAAGGTCTTCAGCCATGTCTGCCGACGTATATCCGGACTTCGGCATGCTGCTGTATCCGTGGCCGCGCAGATCATATACGGTCACACGATACCGCTCAACCAAGGTATTGACCAGTAGTGGATTCCAGAAGGCCTGATTCGCAGCAAGTCCATGAATGAGGACTACATTCTTTCCCGTTCCGAAGCATCGATAATTTATCGAAACCTCACTGCACCGCAGCATTCCCATGGGCCGTTTCTTTCCTGCCTATTCAACGTAACCTAAGGCTTTCATCTGCTTGTAAATCTCTTCCTCTTCCTCGGCATTCAGCGCCTCCGGTTTCTTTTCGTCGAGATATGCATTCGGTCGCTGCGTGGCCGGTCCGATTGTGACCGGGAATTGTTCCAGGAAACCTGCCTCGAAGGCTTCAGCAGGCAGCTGTCCTTCGAAATCAGCGGGAATTTCCAGTCCCAGGCTATGGAGCAGTGTCGGCGCCACATCCACAATTGACAAGGCTGGAAGTGACACGCCGGAGCGGATTCCGGGCCCGGCAGCGAGAAACACTCCTTCCGGGTAATGGGTGCCCAGAGTCTCATGGTGATGATAAATCATGGGCTCTTTGTTGAGAATCGAAGCAAAACTGTGATCGTAGAAGACCATGGTGAGATCAGGAGCCTGCTCGTTGTTTTCCCCGGGATAGGCCTCTTCTTTGGTATAAATATGTTTGATAATCCGCTCGCCGCTGACCGGATCCGTTATTGCAGCCAGCTTATTCTTAAGTTCAGATCGAAACGACTCATACTGTTCTGCCGGAACCCCGGTGTGGCCCGGGCCCTTCGCCTTGCGAATATAAATGCCGTTTGACGTAGAGGTACGAGCATAGGCGGTCGTCTTTTCCCAATCGAGAAGCACAAAGTGGCGCTCCACCAGACGGCGGACGCTTTCTGCGGCCTTCGGGTCCAGCGGGCCGAGGTCTTTCCAGGTGAGATATCCTTGTTCATGCAGCCAGGTGTTCACGCGGAAAATTAAGCGTCCAGGTCCGAATCCATGGTCCGACCCCATGACGATGCGGGCTTGCGGCCCGGCGAGCTCGGCAATCCGCTCGATGAATCCATCCAGTTCTCGAAAATAACTGAGGATTAGGCCGCGGATTTTTTCTTCCCATGGCGTCGGCTCCTGTGAATAGAACGCCGGATCCAGAAACCGCCACCCAATGTGGAGCATCTTGTCCGGGCCGTCAAACAGAATGCCGGTGAGATCGCAGGGATGTTCCTGCAGGAAGAAACGGACGATCTCGAACCACTGCCGCTCTCGGCGAATGTGAAACTCAATCCACTCTTGGTACTTCTCCGGCGGGATGCCCCGGGAAGCTTCTTTTTCCAGGTCAAAGTCCCAGGCGATTTCTTTAGCATTAAAACCGGGCAAGGCTTTGATGCGATCATAAATATCTTTGGGATACACGTAGCGCCGCAGATGCTTCCAATTTACCAATCCGGGTACGATATAGCCGTTCACTGCTGGTGCCGGAGCCATAAGCGGAAAGTTGAGCGAACAGATCTTTCCCTGCTGCCGGCTGGCAATCGACCACACGGTTTCACACTGAATATCCCGAAAATTATAGAGCGTAAAATAGTGGTCGGACGGGCGTTCTTCCGCCCAGATAAAATCAAACACGCCGTGGCTTCCGGGATTGCGGCCGGTCATCATCGACGTCCAGGCCGGGGGCGTTAAAGGATTCGGCGTGGAAAGCAGTGTGGCTCTCACTCCTCGCTCCATGAATGCTTTCAAAAAGGGCATGGCGCCTTCAGCAACCAGAGGATCGAGAATTGTAAATGTTGCTCCATCCAGGCCGATAAATACCGTCGGATGCATTCTCATTTCTCCTTATCAGCCATTCAGATGGCGATACAAAAATTCGGCCGTATCTCCTACGGCCACTTCATCAACATAGCGGCCATCAATCATGAGAAGCTCTTCGAAAGGAAGGCCGCGTTGTCCAAAACGCTCCTCAATGGCGGTGACATACTGCACAACGTCGATCGATTCGAATTCAAGATCCGCCATCAGCCGTGTCTGCGGTCCGATGGCAGCATCGAATTCCAAATCCCAGTCGCTGGTCATGTCTTCGAGGATGTCTACCAGATCCTGAATAATGCGCTCCTTTGTATACTCACTCATTAGGATTCCTCGTTTTCCGTTGACCGTTCACCGTTGTCCGTAAAGGGGTAAATCAGATACCATCCGATGTCGGTGAACGAATAACAGTGAACAATTTATTTATTAACGATAAACCTCTTCATCACTCCTCGCTGTTTCCGTACAGGCTGGCAGCCACGATCAAGATGCCATCCCGCATAGTTGATGCAGTCAGACGTTTGCCCTGAAGCTCTGGGAATGTTTCCGCCAGTTTCCCTTTTACTGTGAGGCCGACTCTGCCGGTCTGGGCATCGATCGTACACACCGCAAGATCCGACGGTCCGGCCAGCAAGCCGCGTCCAAGCGATTTTCCAACCGCTTCCTTAGCACACCATAATCGAAGCAGCCACTCGTCATCGCTCGAAGCAAGGAGAGTCCCCGCCACTTCCTGTTCATCCGGCTTGAGAACCAGCCGTTCAATTCCTTTCTTCTTTGCTTCCAGGACTTCGATGTCTATCCCGCATCCCGCTTGGCCCAAAGCAGCCAAGGCAAGGCCAATCCCACGCTTATGAGAAAGAGAGATGGATGGGACAGCCTTTACTTCTTTGGTCCAGGAGCCGCATGCAATCGGCCGCCCGTGCTCATCGACATCTATATCCACATCCGACAGGCACAGCTGCACACCGTATTTCTGTCGAAGCAGATCGCGCACCGCATCCTTGGCCGCTACGCGGGACAGCAGCCAGTCGATTCGCCGATGCTCCGATCCGGTCATTGTCGCCCACTGCTGGCGCTCGCGCCGGCTTAACGCCAGATGAACAAGCACGTTCAACCAGACGCCATGGTGACCGTGCAGCAACTGGTCAGGGTAATCATCCATCCGATAGCAGGTTATGTCTCCCGGCCTGTCCAAGCCAGAAACCGCTTCATTCCAGGCCGTGCTGAGAAGTACGTCTCGTGCCTGGAAGCGGGCGAGATTAAACAACGGCGGCAGCAGGAACTCACGATCTTCCCATCCTATCATCCGCATGGTGTAGCGGCCGTCGGGACCGATCATGTCGATATCCGAGCTCAGTTGATTCTTGGCGATGAACGTGGTTCGGCATCGTGAAGGCACTGCGGTACCGGCCGGCAGCGGCGGACCATAGACGTGAAATGCCTTCGCCCGGAAGGGATAGAGGTCGACCCCTTTGCTCATATCATCATTGTAAAAAAACGCTACCAGCTGTCCGGCAGCATCGAGCAGCACCGGATCAAACAGAAACCGCGGACTGGCCGTGGAACTGAAAAGATTATTCGTAGGCAGGGTTGTTATTGTTGCCTCGACACCCTCCTCGCCCCACCAGTCCACCGAGGTAACACCGCGAAAGCGCGGCCCGTGAAACATCACCCGTCCATAAAGGGCCTCCTGAGGGATCCGTGAGGGGCGACGACCGGTCAAAGGAAATGCAGCTACCGGTGGTGGCGTCGGATAGCGATCCGCAAACAGAACGATTGCTTCCAGGATCGGCAACCCTACGGCGGACTGGCCGCTCTGATCCATCGCCTTTCGCAGCCGCACCCGTGCAGCCCCGGCCTCTTCGAGCTTCACCTCGGTCTTTACCAGAAATCGCTCTTCCTCCAGGGTGATCCACCGGTAGGCGCGAATGTCTCTCATGCCGATAAATACTTTTCCCGGAAAGAGCGGCGCCGCCGCTTCAGCCATGATTTCCAGGCTCATAGTAAGTGGCATGACCGGAAGTCCGTATAGTCCTTTATCGGTTACCGAGACATCCCGTCCGAAGGTATGATCGAAGAGAAAGATGTCGTTAGCAAGCGTAACCTCTCGTACCGCCGTAATCTCTGCTCCTGGTGTATGGGAGAGAATGGTCCCGGAAAAAGGCAGAGGGCCGACCTGGCGTAGAATGTCCTCTATGCTTACAGCTGCCTCGACATGTTTCTTTGTCACTGAAGCTGGTTTTGCGGCCGGGTTCGGAGTCAAGGGAACACTGCGGCCAATAGAAGGCGTCTCCGGAATCCGTGCAACAGGGGGCTGCGTCTGTTTCAGATACGCCTGAAACACGGCTTCCTGATCGTCCAGAAACTGCTCCATAGTCTGAAAATACTCGGCCATCACTTGAGATCGTTCACGTGCAGCCGTTGAAACGATTCGCTCAGGTGAAGCGCCAACAGGCATTGCAGTGTGACCATTATCACCGGGAGCAGCAATACGCGGCTGTCTCGTGCCTGTAGCCGCTGTACCAGCACCATGAGGACGTTCTGTACCTTCCCGTTCCGCATGGATGAACTCCTTTGCTACCAAGCGCTTTCCGGTCATCCATTCGAGAGTAAGCCCTTTGAAGTTGAGCAAAGGAATCGCCAGCGATAACGGCGGCTCGGGTTTCGCCTCAGCAACGTGTTCTGCTGCAGAAGCATCCAGATTCACCGGCTGCGGCCGGCGGCGCTTGTATAAGCACTGCAGGTCCATCGATATCCCGTGGGCAGCGAGCAGCCCGAGGGCGTGATGCAGCTGGGTGATCCCGGAACGGTACTGGACATTGCTGGCAACCGCCAGGTGGTCTTTGTTTTTGAGGATATCGTTGACAAACCCGGTGAGCTGAGCCTTAGGGCCGACTTCGAGAAAGATCCTCACACCGTCATTGTACATCGATTCAATGGTTTCCCGGAACCGGACCGGATTGAGCCATTGCTCGATACCGAAGCGACGCAGTTCCGCGCTGTCGGAAGGAAGCTGTCCAGCACTCAGGCACGAGTAGACCGGCACCTGCGGCGCGGAAAACGAGCCCCAGTCAAAAAGTTCATTGAGATGCTTTCGAGCCGGTTCAAACAAGGACGTGTGGTAGGGACGGGAAAACGGCAGTACCTGGCAGATCGCCCCCTGTTTCTTGAGCAGTTCCAACGAGCTGCCCAGAGTACTCGGATCTTTGCAGCACAGCACAACCTGATTAGGGCAATTGTCCATCGCAATTACGATGCTGCCGGAGCTCTTTTCGATCAGCTCAGTGATGACCTCTCTCTGAACACCTCCCACACTTACCAAAGGTGCGTCGGGAATAACCTGTTCACGTTCGATGCGTTCCATCATCAAGTGGCCGAGGAGGAGATACCCCATGATATTTTCTTCCCGGCCTCTACTCAACTCGCTCACGCCGGAAGCGGCAAGAGTAAAGAGCTCTCCACTGCTGTGGCCTACCATTGCCTGAGGAGCGATCTTAAGCTGTTCCATAAGGGTGAGCAGAGCCTTGTCGGCAGTCATCACCGCCGTTATAGCGGTATCCATTTCCCACAGCCTTGCTTCCGCGGCCTTCCTTTCCTTTTCCGTGAATGGAGGAGGAGGGAAAATAGCATCCCGGTACAGGCTGAGCTGCGGATAGGTTACGCATGCCTTCCCGAGCAAATCGAAGTGATAACGAACTTCTGGGAAATGCCGGCAAAGATCACCCAGCATGTTGACATACTGTGAACCCTCACCCGGAAACAGGAATGCCACCGTGCCTTCCTTGGCCAGCGGCTTGTCGAAGTAATAGATTCCGCTCTTGTCTTTAATGCGGCTGCGACTCGCGTCCCGAAGCCGGGCAACCGCATGGACAAGTTTCTGCTTGAATTCCTCCGGAGTAGCGGCAACTATTGCCAGACGAGTCGTGTTGTCTCGAAGAGTACTGTTAAGCGTAAAAGCCAGGTCCTTGAGTACCACTGCCGGGGTGATGTCCAGGTACCTGAGAACGCGCTCGGCTTCGGTCACCAGAGTCTCACGGCTGTCGCCTTGAAGAATCAACAGCTCCGTCTCCCACTGATCATCAAAATCTTCGGTGTCAGATTCCGGAGTCGTGCTATATTCTTCGACAATGACATGCGCATTGCTTCCGCCGAATCCGAATGCATTGATACCGGCGCGGCGCGGGCTTGCGGCACGGCCGCGAATCCAGGGTCGTGACTCGGTGTTGATATACAAGGCAGTTTCATCGATTTTCAAATTTGGATCTGGATGATCACAGTGCAGCGTTGGTGGTAGGGTCTTGTGGTAGAGAGAAAGCACAGCTTTGATCAAACCAGCCATCCCGGCAGCGGGGAGAAGATGGCCTACCATCGATTTTATCGAA
>Ga0116143_10002005_pt1 | contig 23157 bp, 20 predicted proteins | sample AD_UKC034_MetaG_FD_89745 | JGI IMG/M metagenome (GOLD analysis project Ga0116143, IMG submission 89745) | Active sludge microbial communities of municipal wastewater-treating anaerobic digesters from USA - AD_UKC034_MetaG | ecosystem: Engineered > Bioreactor > Anaerobic > Digestate | place: USA...
CATCTCGATCGCCACGAAATCCCAGCTCGTGGCCAACCAGATCGCGCTGCTCGTCTCGTACCTGCCGGCGCTGCTGCTCTCGGATTTCGTCTTCCCCGTGGAGAACATGCCCCGCGTGCTCCAGCTCGTCACGCGGATCGTCCCGGCGACGTACTACATCGACATCCTCAACGGCCTGTTCCTGCGCGATGTCGGGATGGCCTACCTCTGGCCGAGCTTCGCGGTGCTGCTCGTCATGTTTCTCGCGAGCGCCGCCCTGGCCGTGGGCAAGATGCGAAAGGAGGGGCTGTGAACCGGGTCCGCATCCGCGAGATCGTCCGCAAGGAGTTCATCCAGCTCTTCCGGGACCGCAAGAACAGGCCGATCCTCGTTGTCATGCCGTTCATCCAGCTGCTCGTCTTCGGCTATGTCGTCTCCACGGACGTGCGGGACATCAAGGTGGGGCTGCTCGACCAGTCCCGGACGGCCGAGAGCCGGCTCGTGAGCCAGGCCTTCGAGGGCAGCCCCGTCTTCCGGGTCACGCACCGGGCGGACGACCCGCGGGAGCTCGAGGATCTCCTGCTTCGACGGAAGGTGGACGTGGCCGTCAAGATCGGGCCCGACTTCAGCGAGCGCGTCCGCAGCGGCCGGACGGCCGCCGTCCAGGTGCTGGCCGACGGGAGCATGAGCAACCTCGCGGGGGTGCGGATCGCCTACACCCTGCAGGTCCTCGACAGGCTCAACCAGGCGTTCATCCGCGAGCTCCTGCCCCAGCGGATCGAGTACGGCCGCATCGACGCGCGGGTGCGGACCTGGTACAACCCGAACCTGGAGAGCCGGGACTTTTTCGTCCCCGGGATCGTGGCCGTCCTGATCATGATCATCTCGCTGCTCTTCACCTCCATGGCGATCATCCGCGAGAAGGAAGTGGGGACGATGGAGCAGCTGATCGTGACGCCCATGCGGCCCTTCGAGCTCATCCTCGGCAAGACGATCCCCTACATCCTGATCTCGATCGCCCAGATGGTCGCCGTGACCCTCTTTGCCGTCTTCTGGTTCGACATCCCCATCCTGGGGAGCGCCGTTCTCATGTTTCTCGGGGTGTGCCTGTTTCTCCTGAGCACCCTCGGGATCGGGCTTTTCATCTCCACGATATCGGCCACGCAGCAGCAGGCCATGCTGACGACGTTCTTCTTCATCGTGCCCTTCTTCATGCTCTCGGGGTTCGTGTTCCCCATCGACAACATGCCCGTCGCCGTGCAGTGGCTCACCTATCTCGACCCCCTGCGGTACATGCTGGTCATCATTCGCGGCGTCTTTCTCAAGGGGGTCGGCATGGACGTTCTCTGGCCGCAGTACGCGGCGCTGACGATCCTGGGGGGCGCGGTGTTCGCGGGGGCCGTGGGGCGGTTCCGGAAGAGGCTGGATTAGGCCGGCGCAGGCAGCAGGAAAAACCGAAGTGAGGAAGCTCAGAAGTTAAGAAGCTCAGAAGTTAAGAAGCGTGGAAGATCCGTCAGTATTCGTCTGGCCTGCAGTGGGTCCGAACTTCTCAACTTCCCAACTTCCTCGTTCATCATGAGGTGAGTATGATGAGCAGATGGATTCGCACGGGATGGACAGCCGTCATCCTCTGGACGCTGGTCCTTGCCGGCATCGCCGGGGCGCAGGAGGCGGCGCCGCCGATGACGCTGGAGGAGAGCATCGCCCTCGCCCTCAGGCAGAGCGTCGCCGTCCGGTCGGCGAGGGAGGGGGTCTCCGCGGCGGAAGCGAGACGCAAGGAGGCCTTCACGGGGTTTCTCCCCAAGCTGAGCACGTCGTACAACTACACGCGGCTCAACGAGGACCCCTTCGTCCGGCTCGCCCCGCCCATGCCCATGGGCGATGTCATCACCGGGACGGAGAACAACCACACCTGGTCCCTCGATGCCCGGCAGCCCCTGTTCACGGGCGGGCGGGTCACGGCGAACTACGACATCCAGCGCCTGGGGGTCGACGCCTCGAGGCACGAGGAGCTCGGGGTCGTGCAGGACATCGTGCTGGAGGTCAAGCGGAGCTACTACACCATCCTCAAGGCAAAGCGCCTGGTCGGCGTGGCCAGGCAGTCCGTCGAGCAGCTCGAGGCCCAGAGGGACCTGGCGAAGAGCTTCTACGAGGTGGGGATCGTGCCGCGCAACGACTACCTGCAGGCCGAGGTGCGGCTTGCCGACGGCATGCAGGGGCTCGTCCGGGCCGAGAACCGCCTGCTGGAGGCCAGGGCCCGTTTCAACACCGTGCTGCGGCGGCCCATCGACGCGCCCGCCGACGTGGAGGACATCCTCGACTACAGCCCCGACGAGAGACCCTTCGAGCAGTGCCTCAAGACGGCCCTCGAGAACCGGCCCGAGATCCGGCTCTACGCCGCGAGGGTGGAGCAGGCAGAAAAACGGGTCAAGGTCGTGGAGAGCGAGTTCTATCCCTCGCTCAACGTGGTCGGCAGCTACCAGCGCTACGGCGACAGCCCCGACTTGAGCGGCTCGAAATACCGGGACCCGGAGAATTGGTCCGTCGCGGCCGTGGCGACGTGGGACCTCTGGGAGTGGGGGCGCACGAAGTATGCCCGCGATGCGACGCTGAGCCAGGAAAAACAGGCCCGCAACGCCCTCGAAGGCGTCAGGGACCAGGTTGCCCTCGAGGTGAAGAACGCCTGGCTGGCCGTCAGGGAGGCCGAGAAACTCATCGCCGTGACGGAGACGTCGACCGAGCAGGCCGAGGAGAACTACCGGATCAACCAGGAGCGTTTCCGCGAGCAGGTCTCGCGGATGACGGACGTCCTCGACGCCCTCACGCTGCTGACCGCAGCCCGCGCCTCCCGGTCCAATGCCCTGAGCGATTACCGCATCGCGCAGGCCGCCCTCGAGCGCGCCATGGGGGTGATCTGGAAGGACGGGGCCGGGCAGCAGGCGGCAGGTGACAGGCCACAGGGAGGATGCCATGAACGGGAAAAATGACCGGGAACACGCAGCGGCCGGGCGGGGGATTTCATTCAAGAAAACGGGTTTCTGGACGATCCTATTCATTGTGGCGGCACTGCCCGGTGCGGGCTGTTCCATGACGGGCCCGGAGATTGCAAGGGGTCCCATGGTGGGAGGGCCCTGCGAATACCGCTCCTACCCGGGGCAGGCCGAGATCGTCTCGGTGGCCCCCTCCGCGGCTGCGGCCGGACGGTTCGACGTGCGGTTCCGCTTCATCCCCGACGGGGCGGTCGAGGAACCCCTGGGGAAGGCGGCGCTCGGGAGGACTTTTTCCCTCCTGCCGGAGCGGGAGATGCCGCCCGACAGGGCCTTCGTCGAAGCATTTGACATCCGGCCGGGGAAGCGCTACCCCTGCACGCTCAGGGTGATCACGCGGGGGACCTGCACGCCGATCCTGTTCGACTTCCCCTCGCTGAAAGCCGGCGGTGAGCCGCCCCGCTGAGGGGATTCGCGCCCGGTCCCCTGAGCATCGCAGGACGGGTGCCTGCGGCCGCCCCATCGCAGAACGTCGCGCACAGGACTTGCCCCATGAGAAAAACCCGGCTCGGTATTGTCATCCTCGTCGCACTGTCCATTGTTGCAGGGTACCAATCCCGTGCGTTTTCCCAGGGAGGCCCAAAGCCGCGGCCTGCGGTCATGCGGCCGGACGCCGACACCTTGAAGAGGTGGGAGCGGGAGTACGAGAACGCGCCGAGAGCGCAGATCGACGGGCTGGTCCGGGCAGGGCTCGTCAGGGCCGCGGATCAAAGGCTTGGCTCGTCTCTCAGCCTTCTGAATAACATCCAATATGCTCCGTCTGAGCGGAATCAGGGCATGTGCGGCAACTGCTGGGTATGGGCGGGGACAGGCCTGCTGGAACTTGCGCTCCAGTCAGGTCTTTCGATCAAGGACAGGTTGTCCATTCAATTTTTGAATTCGTGCAACACCGGCGACTGCGCCTGCGAAGGTGGAAACTTGACCCAATTCGCCAGTTTCTACAACAGCAAGGGCTTCGCCGTTCCCTGGTCGAACCCGGGTGCGGCGTATGTCGACAGCGGGGGAACCTGCTCCGGCACCTGTGAAGCCGTGTCCTGGTATCCGACGAATTATGCCTTCTCTTCGACCCTGACGGTTCAGACCATTACCACAACCGGTGTGAGCCAAGACGACGCGATCATCAACATCAAAGCAATCCTCAACCAAGGCAAGGGCGTCTGGCTTGCCTTCTATCTGCCCAATAGCGCAGCATGGAATGCCTTCTACTCATTCTGGAATGATCAGGGGGAAGCGGCACTGTGGGATCCCGACACCTATTGTGGGACCAACTACGATGAGTCGGAGGGAGGAGGACATGCGGTCATCGTCGTCGGATACAATGACGACGACGCCGATCCGGCCCATCACTACTGGATCGTTCTCAACAGCTGGGGCACATCGGGCGGCGATCGGCCGAACGGATTATTCAGGATGAAGATGAGAATGAATTACGGCTGCTCCATGCCGCCGTACACGACGGCAAGACGCTTTCAGTCCCTCGGCGCGTCGTTCGCCGGGACTTGCGGGTACTCCCTGCCGTCTGCAAGCACGTCCGTTTCCGCTGATGCCTCGACGGGCACGGCCGCCCTGACTTGCGGTGCCTCATGCAAGTGGACCGCATCGAGCAATGCCCCCTGGATCACGATCAGCTCCGGGACGAGCGGGACGGGCAGCGGGCAAGTGCAATACAGCGTAGCCGCGAACACGACGGCCTCGAGCCGAACAGGATCCCTGACGATCGCGGGCTCAACCTTCACGGTGAACCAGGAAGCTGGCACGCCGCCCGTCACGGGCAGCGGCGGGGGCGGGGGAGGCGGCGGCTGCTTCATCGCCACGGCGGCCTTCGGCTCGGCCCTCGAGCCGCGGGTGGTCGCGCTCCGGGAATTCCGGGATCTCTACCTGCTGCCCTCCACGTCGGGCAGGGTTTTCGTGGAGCTCTACTACGCGCTGTCGCCGCCCCTGGCGGACCGCGTCGCCGCCGACGAGAACCTCCGGGCGGCGGCGAGGGCCGTGCTTGCGCCCGTTGCGGACGCGAGCGATGCGCTGCTGGGCGCGGGGAGCCGGACCGTCGGGATCTTCGGCTGGCTCGGCGCCGCCGTCATCCTGCTCTTCGGCACCGGGAGGAGGAAGGCGCCGCCTGCGGAAAAAAGTCATTGACAAACAGCGCGGCACGCTTTATGCTCCCACAACATTCGAGAGGTCACGATTTCGACATGCAGAGCATCATCGGCATCATCATCCCCATTATTATCGACATAATCGGCATACGTCCGGGAGGCGTAGGGGGCTGATGATGGCTTGATGCAACAATCGGAAGGAATCACCCAATCCGTTATCAGGCTCCCTGGTAACGGATTTTTTATTGTGAGGGGGACAACGGACGATGGACAAGAGAACGGTTCTGATCTACGACACGACCCTGCGGGACGGCACCCAGGGCGAGCAGGTGAACTTCACGGCCGAGGAGAAGCTCCGCGTGGCCCGGCGCCTCGACGAGTTCGGGATCGCCTACATCGAGGGGGGCTGGCCCGGCTCGAACCCGAAGGACATGCGGTTCTTCGAGCTGGCCCGCCGGGTGAAGTTCAAAAACGCCAGGCTGGCCGCCTTCGGGAGCACGCGGAGGGCCCACACCGCGCCTTGCGAGTGTCCCAACGTGCAGGCCCTGCTCGAGGCGCAGACCCCGACGGTGACGATCTTCGGCAAGAGCTGGGACTTCCATGTCCGGGAGATCCTGAAGGTCTCCCTGAAGGAGAACCTCGCCATGATCGGTGAGACGGTCGCCTACCTCAAGGCGAAGAAGAAGGAGGTCATCTACGACGCCGAGCACTTCTTCGACGGCTACCGGGCAAACCCCCGCTACGCCCTGCAGACGCTCGAGGCCGCCTTCGCGAACGGCGCCGCGATGATCGTGCTGTGCGACACCAACGGCGGGACCCTCCCCTCGGAGATCGCCCGCGCGGTGGACGAGGTCGCCGGCCTGATCCCGCGCGATCGCCTGGGCATCCACACCCACAACGACGGCGGGCTGGCGGTGGCCAACACGCTGGCGGCCGTCGAGAGGGGCGTGCGCATGGTCCAGGGGACGATCAACGGCTACGGCGAGCGCTGCGGCAATGCCGATCTCGTCCCCATCATGGCCAACCTGGAGCTCAAGATGGGCAAGACCTGCCTGCCCGAGGGCGCCCTGAAGGACCTCACGCGGCTGTCGCTCTTCGTGAGCGAGATCGCCAACATCACCCCCCTGAACTCGCGGCCCTTCGTCGGCCGCAGCGCCTTCGCCCACAAGGGCGGCGTCCACGTCCACGCCGTGCTCAAGAACACCGGGGCCTACGAGCACGTCCCGCCCGAGAGCATCGGCAACCACCGCCGGGTGCTGGTCTCGGACCTCTCGGGCAAGAGCAACATCGAGTACAAGGCGGCCGAGCTGGGCCTCTCGCTGGGGGGGGACGACGCGCGGAGCCGCCGGATCGTCGAGGAGATCAAGCACCTGGAAAACGAGGGCTACAGCTTCGAGGCCGCCGACGGGTCGCTCGCCCTGATCATCCGCAAGGCCACGGGCGAGTTCGAGGAGCCCTTCCACCTGGAGTGCTTCCGCGTGATCAACGAAAAGCAGGGCAACGAGCCCTCCCGCGCCCAGGCCCTCATCAAGGTCATCGTGGGCAAGGACACGGAGATCACCGCCGCCGAGGGCAACGGGCCGATCAACGCCCTGGACAACGCCCTGCGCAAATCCCTCGTGAAGTTCTACCCCGAGCTCAACCGCATGCACCTCACCGACTTCAAGGTGAGCATCCTCGAGGGCAGCGAGGGCACGGCGGCGAAGGTGCGCGTCTTCATCGAGTCGCGCGACGACAAGGACATCTGGAGCACGATCGGGGTGTCCGAGAGCGTCATCGAGGCCAGCTGGCTCGCGCTGGTGGACAGCATCCAGTACAAGCTCAGCAAGGACCGGCTCAACCGGAACGGAAAGGAAGCCCGCAAGGCCGTGGCCTGAACAAGAACCGAATTCCCTTCGCATGCAGCAGGCGCAGGGTGTTCCGATCTGTGTCGAACGAACACGCAGTGAATCACTGACGGGAGCAGCAACGAGATGCCCATGACGATAACGGAAAAGATTCTGGCCCGGCACGCGGGGCTCGAGAGCGTCGCCCCCGGCGACCTCGTCGAGGCGAAGGTGGACCTCGCCTTCGCCCACGACTTCACGGCCCCCATCGCCATCGAGGTGTTCAGGCGGATCGGGGCCCCGAGGGTCTTCGACCGCAGGCGGGTCGCCCTCGTGGCCGACCATTTCGTGCCGAACAAGGACATCGCCTCGGCCGAGCAGGCCAAGCTCATGCGGGAGTTCGCCCGCGAGCAGGACCTCGATCTCTACTACGAGGTCGGCGAGGCCGGCATCGGCCACGTGCTGCTGCCGGAGCAGGGGCTCGTCGTGCCGGGGCAGCTCGTCATCGGGGCCGACAGCCACACCTGCGCCTACGGGGCCCTGGGGGCCTTCTCCACCGGGGTGGGGAGCACCGACTTCGCGGCCGTGATGGCCACGGGCGAGACCTGGCTGCGCGTCCCCCCGACGATCCGCGTCGAGTACACGGGGACCCTGCGGCCGCTGGTGGGCGGCAAGGACCTGATCCTGCGCCTCATCGGCGAGATCGGCGTCGAGGGGGCGCGCTACAGCGCGCTGGAGTTCTGCGTGGAGGTCATCGCCGGGCTGCCCATGCCGCATCGCTTCACGATGGCGAACATGGCCATCGAGGCGGGTGCGAAGAACGGCATCATCGTGCCCGACGAGACGACGAAGGCCTACGTGACGGGCCGGGCCCGGTGGGAGCCCCTTTACCTCGAGAGCGATCCCGACGCGAAATACGACCGGACGATCACGATCGAGGTGAGCGCCCTGGAGCCCCAGATCGCGTTCCCGCCGTCGCCGGCCGACGTGCGGCCCGTCTCCGAGGCGAAGAACATCACCCTGGACCAGGTCTTCATCGGCTCCTGCACCAACGGCTGGCTCGAGGATTTGCGCGACGCGGCGCGTGTCCTCAAGGGCCGGAAGAGGGCGAAGGGCCTGCGCCTGATCGTCATCCCGGCCTCCCCGACGATCCTGAAGGAGGCGACCCGGGAAGGGCTCGTCGAGATCTTTCTCGAGGCGGGCGCCGTCGTCGGGCCGCCCTGCTGCGGGCCCTGCCTGGGGGGGCACATGGGAATCCTCGCCTCGGGCGAGCGGGCCCTGGCGACGACGAACCGCAATTTCGTGGGCCGCATGGGCCACCCGAAGAGCGAGGTCTACCTCTGCAATCCCTCCATCGCCGCCGCATCGGCGGTGCTGGGGAGAATCGGCTCCCCCGAGGAGTTGTAAGCGGCTCCCGACCGGGGCGCATCCGTCCCACTGCAGAAGGCAAGAAGGTGAGAGGGTGAGAACGTTGAATGGGTCGGCGGCGAAATTCATGCTGCATGCTTCTCCAACCTTCTCACCTTCGAACCCTCTGCCCCTCTTTACCGGAGAGCGCCCTGCAAGCTTTCGAAACAGCGTATTTTCACAGGAGATGAATCGAGATGAAGTACGAAGGTCGCGTATGGAAGTTCGGCGATGACGTGGACACGGATCTGATCATCGCGGCGCGTTACTGCAACGTCTCCGACGGGGCCGCCCTGGCGAAGCACGCCTTTGCCGACGGGCGGCCCGAGTTCGCCTCCTCCGTGTCGGAGGGGGATGTCATTGTGGGGGGGCGAAACTTCGGATGCGGTTCGTCCCGCGAGCATGCCCCCATCGCGATCAAGGCGGCGGGCGTCCGGGTCGTCATCGCGAAGAGCTTCGCGAGGATCTTTTACCGCAACGCCTTCAACATCGGCCTTCCGCTGCTCGAGTCCGACGAGGCCGCCGAGGACATCCGGGACGGCGACCGGCTCTCCGTGGATCTCGTGGCGGGGCGCATCGAAAACCGGACAAGCGGTAAGTCCTACAGTGCAAGGCCGATCCCGCCCTTCATGGAGGGGCTCATCCGGGAAGGGGGGCTGGTGGCCTACATCCGGAAGGAAAAGATCGCAAAAGGGCAAGACGGATCGTCAACAACATCCTCGAAGGGAGTGAGAGCATGAAGACTTACAACATCGGTGTCATCCCCGGCGACGGCACGGGTCCCGAGGTCGTCGGCGAGGCCCTCAAGGCCCTCCGGGCCATCTCCGATGCCGAGGGGATCGAATTCAACCTGACCCGTTACGACATCGGCGGGGAGCGCTACCTGGCCAAGGGGGACCTGCTGCCCGACTCCGTCCTGTCGGAGCTTCGGGGCATGGACGCCTCGCTGCTCGGGGCCATCGGCCACCCCGGCGTGCGGCCGGGGATCCTCGAGACGGAGATCCTGCTGAAGATGCGCTTCGAGCTCGACCTCTACATCAACCTGCGGCCCGTCGTGCTGCTGCCGGGGGTCTGGACGCCGCTCAAGGACAAGGGGCCCGGGGACATCGATTTCGTGGTCGTGCGGGAGAACACCGAGGGGCTCTACGCCGGCAGCGGGGGCTTCCTGCGAAAGGGCACGGCGGGCGAGGTGGCGGTGCAGGAGTCGGTGAACACCCGCAAGGGCGTCGAGCGCTGCATCCGCTACGCCTTCGAGTACTGCCGGCGGCGCAACCGCCGGAAGAAGCTCACCCTCTGCGGCAAGACGAACGTCCTGACCTATGCCTGGAACCTCTGGGAGAGGGTCTACTACGAGGTGGCGAAGGAATACCCGGACGTGACGACCGATTACGCCCACGTGGACGCGACGTGCATGTGGATGGTGAAGAACCCCGAGTTCTTCGACGTCATCGTGACGGACAACATGTTCGGCGACGTCATCACCGACCTCGGCGCCATGATCCAGGGGGGCATGGGGATCGCCGCGGGGGGCAACATCAACCCCGACCCCGGCCAGACGGCGATCTTCGAGCCCATCGGCGGGTCGGCCCCGAAATACGCCGGCACGAACAAGATCAACCCGCTGGCGGCCATCTGCGCCGTGCAGATGATGCTCGAGTTCCTCGGCGAGACGACCGCCGCCGGCGTCCTGCTCGATGCCGTGCAGAAGGTCATCCGCAACGACCTCAAGAGCATGGATGCCGGCAAGATGGGTCACGGCACGCGGGAGGTGGGGGATCTCGTGGTCAAGTACATCCTCGAGCCCTGAGGGAGCAGCGGGAGGCCCGGGCAGCCGGGCCTTTTTTCTTGCCCGCCCATCCCCGGCCATTTTCCCGGCGCCCCGGCATTGCGGCGGCCCGCGACTTCCCGATTGACGAACCCGGGCGTTTCGTTTAGAGTTTTTCCCGTATTGACGATCGGGGCAGGAATGCCCGGGAGGCCGATTCGGTGCGGGACTTCGCAGGGTATCTGGGCAGGCAGGCCACGGACCGGTTGAACCGTTACGCGGAGCAGTCCGCGCTCTTCTACCGCATCCTGCGCCAGATCGTCGTCAATCCGCGGGCAGGCCGCAGGCTGCGGCTGCGGATCGTCGTCGAGCAGATCTATTTCACGGCCGTCGAGGCCCTGTGGATTCTCATCCCCATCTCGCTGCTTCTCGGCAGCATGATGATCCTGCAGTTCTCCGGCGTGGCGGCCCAGCACGACCTGGGCCGGATCACCGTGGCCCTGCTCATCCGGGAGTTCGGCCCCCTCGTCACGGCGCTGGTGGTCATCCTCCGGTCCGCCACGGCGGTGACGATCGAGACGGGCTACATGCAGGTCCTGCGCGAGATCGAGGCCCTGGAGCTCCAGGGCGTGGACCCCCTCGACATCCTGTTCGTGCCCCGCATGATCGGCATCACGGTGTCGCTCCTCTGCCTGATCACCATCTTCTGCATCGTCTCGGTCCTGGGGGGGTATGCCGTCGCCTGGGTGCTGACGACCCTGCCCCTGCAGAACTTCCTGGCGCAGATCGGCAAGGCCGTCGAGCCGATCGACATCGTGGCGGTCGCGCTCAAGGCCCTCTTCTTCGGGCTGGGGATCACCGTGATCTCGCTCTACTACGGCCTGTCCGTGCGCAAGGGGATCACGGAGATCCCCGTGATGACCTCGAGGGGGGCCGTGGCGTGCCTCTTTTACTGCGTGGCGGTGAACTTCGCGCTCTTTGCCGCCTTCTTCCTGTAGGTCCCCCATGGCGCTCATCGAACTCAGAGACTACGCGCATACGCCCACGGGCCGGGGGAAGGGGCTGTCAAAGTTCTCCTTCTCGCTTTCGCCCGGCGATGCGTTCAGCCTCCACGCCGACCGGGTCGACGACGCGCACCTCTTCCTGCGGGCCCTGGCGAGCCTCGAGCCGCCGGAGGAGGGGAGCTACCGGTTCGACGGCGAGGAGCTGAATTTTGCGAAACGCCGGCGGCTCCTGGCCGTCCGCAGGAGGATCGGCTACCTCGGGGTCGATGCGGCCCTGATCGGGAACCGCACGCTGCGGACGAACCTGCTGCTCGGCCGCTACTACGCCGAGAACCGGCTCGATTTGTCCCTGGGCGAAGACGTCCTGGACCTGTGCCGCCTCTTCGGCATCGAGGACAAGCTCGACCTCCGCCCCGCGCAGGTGGCGCCGGAGGATGCGCGGGCGGCCATCATCGTCCGGGAGATGACGAAGGGCGCCGAGGTGTTCCTCGTCGAGCAGGCCTTTGTCGACCTGCCGCGCCAGGCCGTCGAGATGTACATCGGGATGATCCGGAAGATGGCCGATTCGGGCATTCCCTTTGTCTACTATGCCGGGTTGACGCAGTACGATCGCCTGTTCAAGAAACGGGACATCTACATCCGGGACGGCGTCGTCAGCGTCGTCTGAGTGCCGTCCGGTCTCGGGGGAGTCATGGAACTGAAATTCAGCAGGATGGATCGCGTCGTCGGGGTCTTCATCATTCTCGTCGTCGCCCTCATGGTGAGCTCGGTGGTCCTCATCGGGCGCGGCAAGGACTGGTTCCGCCCGACGGTGACCTACTATGCGCAGTTCAAGGAGAATTACAACCTGTCCCCGGGCTCTCCCGTGAAGCTCTACAAGGCCGAGATCGGGAAGGTGAAGGACGTCACGCTCGTCGGCGACGCCGTCCGGGTCCGGCTCTCCATCTTCGAGGAGTACCACACGCGGTTCCGGCAGGACACGGTGGTGACCGTCGAGAGCCCCACCTTCGTCGGGTCCGAGTACGTGGCCGTCCGGCCCGGGAAGCCCGAAAGCGCGCTGATCCCGGAGGGCGGGACCGTCAAGTCCGAGGAGAAGAAGACCATCTCGGAGATCATGGCCGAGTACGAGGTGGAGGAGACGGCCAAGCGCCTGACGGAGACCATCCGGAACCTGGCCGACATCATCGACGAGCTGCGGGACCCCGAGGGGCCCCTGTTCAAATCCCTCGGCAGCATCGAGAGGAACCTGAAGAACATGGAGGCCGTCACCGCCGACCTCAAGGACGGCAAGGGGACGGTGGGACAGCTCCTGCGCTCCGACGAGCTGATCGGCCGGGTGAACACGTCCATGGAGCGGCTCGATCACGTTCTGGCGAACCTCGAGGGGGCCACGCCCGAGGTCACGGCGAACCTGAAGGAAAGCATGGAGAAGATCCGGGAGATCACGGCCAATCTCGAGAGGGGCAGCCGCGACATCCCCGCCGTGATCCGGACCACGAAGCGCGGCATCCAGGAGATCCGGGACGGCATCGACGAGATCAACCGCGTCGTCCAGGCCATCGAGAAGAACCCCCTCATCAGGGGGAACCTCCCCCCGAAGCCCGAGGGGAAGGAGCTGGACGCGGGGCTGAGGAAGTGAGACGGCGATGAGAACGATGCGATACGGCCTGTTGACGGTTCTGGCGGTCCTGGCGGTTTCCTGCGGCGGGGGCAAGGCGGCCGTCGTTCCCGGGCACCTGAGCGCCGGCGCCGAGCAGACGGCCCGGGGGATGCCCTTTTTCGAGCGGGGCTGTTACGCCAGGGCCCTGGAGCATTTCACCCGCGCCCACGAGCTGTACACGGCCGTCGGGGACAGCCGCGGCATGGCCATGAGCGCAAACAACATCGGCGTCGTCTACCGCGCCATGGGCGAGGCGGGGGCGGCCATCCCCTTCTTCGAGGATGCCCTGCGGACGTACCGCAGTCTCGGGGATCGGGCGCAGGTGCGCCAGGCCCTCTCGAACCTGGCGGCCGCCCAGGTGGATGCGGGGGATTACGGGTCGGCCGGGAAGAACATCGACGAGGCGCTCCGGATCGATATCCGGGGCGGACCGTTCACGCCGGCGATGACGGTGAAGGGGATCCTCCTGGCCAGGCAGGGAGATACCGGCGGGGCCGAGGCGATGTTCAGGAAGGCCCTCGATCCGATCGGCGACAAGAATCCCGCCGGGGCGGCGGCTGCGCATTACGCCCTGGGGGATCTGCTGCTGGGGGCGGCCCGATACGAGGAGGCCGTTTCCCATCTCGAAAAGGCCCTCGAGAGCGACCGCCGGGCGGGCTTTTACAGGGGAATCGCCGACGATCTCGCCGCCCTGGGCCGTTGCCATGCGGGACTGCGCAACGATGCGGCGGCCGTGGCATCGTGGGAGCAGAGCGTGCGGATCTATGCCCTGCTGGGGATGGAGGAAAAGGTCCGCTCGACGATGGTCCTGCTCGAGGAGGCGGCCGGGCGATCGAACCTCGACATCGATCTCACCCGCACCCTGGCCGAGCACTGGCTCAAGGGGGAGACGGCAGAGAGCCTCTGCGATTGACACCTTTGAAAAAGCAGTGATGAGTTTTGAATGGGGGAAACACCTTCCCACTCATCCTTCATGACTCATAACTCAAAACTCACAATTCAAATTTCGGTGGACCATGGACGTCTTCGGCCTCGGCCAGTGTTCCCTCGACTATCTCGGGCGCATCCCTGCCTGGCCCGGACCCGACACGAAATGCGAGTTCCATGACATGGTCATCCAGGGGGGAGGGCCCGTGGCCACGGCCCTCGTGGCCCTGTCGCGCTGGGGGCTTGCCTGCCACTTCGCCGGGGTGGCGGGCGACGACCCCTTCGGCCGGCAGATCGCCCGGTTTCTGAGCGACGAGGGCGTGGATGTGTCGGGCCTCGTCGAGAGGCCGGGCCACCGCTCGCAGTTCGCCTTCATCGCCGTGGAGCCCGGGGGCCGCAGGACCATCTTCTGGCAAAGGCCGACGGGCGAGGCGCTCCGGCCCCGGGAGATCCGGATGGAGGTCCTTCGCGCCTGCCGCGTGCTGCACACCGACGGACTTTTCATCGAGGCGTCCCTCGCCGCGGCGGCGGAGGCGAAACGGGCGGGTGTCCTGGTCGCCGTCGACGCGGGGACCCTGCGGGAGGGGATGCTCGAGCTGGCCCGCGCAAGCGACTGCTTCGTCGGCTCCGAATCCTTCGCCCGGGCGCTTGTCGGCGGGGACGACCCCCTGGAGGCCTGCAGGCGGATCCTCGGGTCCGGTTGCCGGATCGCCGGCGTCACCCTGGGGGCCAGGGGCTACGCGGCGATGTTCGACGGGCGAAGGATCGTCAAGCCCGCCCGGGCCGTCGAGGCCGTGGACACGACGGGCTGCGGCGACGTCTTCCATGCCGGGCTCACCTACGGCCTCGCCCGCGGGTGGGACCCCGAGAAAAGCTTCGACCTCGCGGCCTGGGCGGCGGCGCAGGTGGCCACGGGAATGGGCGGTCGCGCGGGAATCCCCGCGAAAGCGGACCTGCGCGACAGGGGATACGACTAGGGTGAGCCCATGGAGAGGCTGCCCGCGAGGTTCATCGGGGCCTTGGCCGGGGGCGCCCCGGGAGACGCCATCGGGGAGACGGCCTCTCGATACGAGACGGGCACGAGGCCCTGCTCGAGGCGATCGACGCGTCCGGGACGCCGCATTGACCGACCGGCAAAACTCCTGCGGAAGAAACGAAGGACGGGGCAAGGGGGCATCACGGGCGCATGGCCGGACGGGTGATCATCATCGGGGCGGGACTGGCGGGACTGACGGCGGCCCTTGCCGCCCGGAAGGAGGGGGCGGCGGTGCTCGTCGTCGACCGGGGCCCCATCGGCCTGGGGACGAACTCCGCCCTGGCCAACGGGGTGATGTCGGGTCCCTCGGAGCGCTACGGCGCCGAGGACTACATCCGCGACACGCTCCGCGCCGGCAGCGGGCTCAACTGCGGAGCCCGGGTCAGGCTCATGGCCCGCGAGGCGCCGTCGGCCTTCCGGTTCCTGCGCTCCGTCGGGATCCCCATCCGGGAGCGCGGCGCCCAGCGGACGGTCGTGTCGCCCGACCCGTCGGTGATCCCCGGGGTGACCCTCATGCGGATGCTGGCGGATCACGTCCGCGGCCTCGACGGCGTCCACACCCTGCCCGGGTTCTGCGTGACGGAACTCCTCCGCCGTGACGGCAGGGCCTGCGGGATCCGGGGGTTCGACCGCAGGGGCGGGCAGCTGGAGATCGAGGCGCCGGCCGTGGTCCTGGCGACAGGCGGGGCCGGGGCCGTCTGGCGGCGGCACGACAACCAGAAGCGGATCATGGGGCAGGGCTATGCCCTGGCCGCCGAGGCCGGCCTCGCCCTTCTGGACATGGAGTTCGTGCAGTTCTATCCCCTCGTGCTGGCCGAACCGGGGCTCCCGGCCCTGATCGTCTACCCGCCCTTTGCGCGGGAGGCGAAGCTGATCGGCGCCTCCGGCGAGGACATCCTGGAAAAGCACGGCCTGGCCGACGTCAACGACGCGATCGTCAAGAAGCGCGACCGCCTCTCGGCCCTTCTCTTCGAGGAAGCGCGGGCGGGGGGCGTCTTTCTCGACCTCCGGGGGGTCCCCGCCGCAGCCTGGGATGCGCATCCCCTGGCGATCTTCCGGCGGCTCCGCTTTCCCTTCCGGGAAAGGCCCGCGGCGGTTGCTCCCGCGGTGCATTTCATGATGGGCGGCGTGCGCGCCGCCGAGACGGGCGAGACGGACCTCGCCGGGCTCTTTGCCTGCGGGGAGATCCTCTGGGGCCTGCACGGGGCCAACCGCCTGGGCGGCAACGCCCTGACGGAGTGCGTCGTCTCCGGGGCCCTCGCGGGCCGGTTCGCCGCGGAGCGGGCCCTGGCCATGCCGCCCGCGCCCTCGTGCGGACAGAAGGCGCAGCCCGCGGCCCGGGCCGAAGGCGCGGGGACGGCGGTCCAATACCGCGAGATCCTCAGGGGCCTGCGGGAGGCGGCCTGGAGCGGCGCCGGGGTCGTCCGGGCGGAAGGGACCATGCGCGCGGCCCTCCAGGCGCTCGACACGGTCGAGGAGAGGCTCGGGCGCCTGGCCCCGCGGACCGTGGCGGAGCGGCTGGCGCACGGCGACCTGCGCGCCGGGGCCCTGACGCTCAGGGCCGTCCTGCTGGCCGGCCTGGCGAGGACGGAGAGCCGCGGAAGCTTCCTGCGGAGCGACCACCCGGGGCAGGACGACGGCCGCTGGCGCCGAAACTCCTGCCTGCAGTACGATGCGGCAGGCGGCGGCTTCGCGGTTCGTCATCTGCCCGCGGAGGACGCCTGAACGGGGAAGCGAGGCCTGCAGGCCTGCCCGCGGCCATGCGAGAGATCCTGTCCGTCGCGTTTCCGGCCGCCGCCAGCGGCTGACTGGGTTCGTCTTCATCGGCGCCGTGTTCCCCTCCCCGGTGATCCGGAACATCGGCGGCAGGGGCGACCGGCGCTGACGACGCAAAGCCGGGAAGGAGGGTCCGATGAACCGTTTCGTCCGCACCCTGCCCGTGGTCGTCGCGGCCTCGGTGCTCGCTTGGCTGTGGTACACGGCGTGGCCGGAGCTGTTCCGGGACGGCATGCCGTCGATCGCCCGCGACGCCGAGTTCGCTCTCATGGTTCGGCTCTCGGGCTTTGTCGTCATCCTCGCCATCGCCTTCTATGTCGCCGTCCGGAATCTGACGAGGAAATGAATGTGGCGCAAGCAGCAAGGGCCCAGCGGCAAGGCGCCGTCTTGCGGGGGATTCTCTCTTCACCCTGTTGCCTGATGCTTGATTCTCTCTAGGGTTCCCCGCCGTGCAGCAGGGCCTTGAGCGTCTCGAGCGTGTCCGCCTCCTCGGGCGGCTTGTCCTTCCACCTCACGATGCGGGGCCGGCGCAGGGTGACCCCCGACGTGCGTCGCGCCGAAGGCTCGATGCCCTCGAAGGCGATCTCGAAGACGAGCTGCGGCCTCACGGCGCGGACGGGGCCGAATCGCTCGAGGGTGTTGCGGCGGATGAAGGCGTCGATGCGCCGGATCTCCTCGTCCGTGAGCCCTTCCGCGATGCGGGCCACGGGGACGAGCTGCCCCCTGCGCCACAGGCCGAAGGTGTAGTCGGCCGTGCGGTCCTCCCGCCCCCCCGGTGCCGGCTGCGCGTACAGCAGGATCGCGTCGACGGTGCAGGGCTCGAGCTTCCACGTCCACCAGCTGCCCCGTTGCCGCCCGGCCTCGTAGGGCGAATCGAGGCGCTTGAGCATGAGGCCCCGGGCCCGCATGTCCCGGCACTGCCTGCGCCTCGCCGTCAGGTCCTCCCAGCTCGTGTCGCCCAGCAGAGGCGACAGGCGAATCCGCTCCCCGGGGCCTCGGTGTGCGAGGAGCCCGGCCAGGGCGTCCCGCCGCTCCCGCAGGGGCCGCCGCCGGGCATCCGCGCCCCCCGATTCCAGCAGATCGAAGGCCATGAAGACCGCGGGGATCGCCTCGAGGAGTTTCCGGGGCGCGGAGAGGCGCTCGATCCGTTTCTGCAGCAGCCCGCCCGAGAGGGGCGCCCCGTCCTTCCACGGCAGGATCTCCCCGTCGAGAACCGTTCCATCGGGCAGGCCGCCCGCCCCCCCGGCGAGCTCCGGGAACGCCCGGTTGAGCAGCTCGCCGCCGCGGGACCACAGGAAAACCGAACCGCCGCGCTTCACGGCCTGGGCCCGCATCCCGTCCCATTGCCACTCGGCGCACCACTGCGCCCGGGGGCCGAGCGCCTCGGGCATCCCGTCGAGCGGGCAGGCGAGATGGAACGGGTAGGGGCGGCTGCGCTCCGCGTCGGCGCCGCCGGCCGCGAGGAGACGGCAGAAAAATTCCGCCGTCGGTTCCCAGGGGGCCAGGAGGCGGTGCGCGATGACATGGGCCTCGATGCCCGAGAGTTCGCCCAGCGCGCGGATCACCGTCTGCCGCGAGACGGCGGCACGGAAGCCGCCCGCGAGCATCCGGTTCCAGACGAGGCGCTGGCGCTCGTCCATCTGCCGCCAGGTCTCTTCGACCCACTCCCGGCGCCGCCCCTCGCCGGCGTCCTGCATCGGCAGGAGCCTCTCCTCCACCAGGGCCCGCAGGCCCCAGGGGCTCGAATCGCCCGCCCCCGGCACGATGAGGGCGATCGTCTCGGCCGAATCGCCGGCCGCTTTCCGGCATTCGTCGAAGAGCCACCCCGGGATGCCGGCCGCCTCGCAGGCCCACTGCCGGAGACTGGCCGCCGCGACGGCCCGCCCGGTCTTCTCGCCGAGCAGAAAGAACAGGGCCCACGCGGCATCCTCCGCCGGGGCATCCCCGAAATAGCGCTTCAGCGCCTCGGCCTTGCGCGAGGCCTTCGTCGTCTCGTCGAGTTCGAAGTACAGATCGGTGAAGTGTCGCATCCGTAGAGGCTGCAGGCTGAAGGCAAAAGGCAGAAGGCAAACGGCACCTCTCGCCCGGCGGGTTCAGGCCCAGGGCCGGCTAATCTTCCGTCGTCTCATCCGCGGCGAACCTCGCCTTCAGCGGCTTCGCGTCGATGCCCTTCTCCCGGAGCATCCGGACGACGGGATCGACCGTGCCGTGGGTGACGAAGACCTCGCCTGCGCCCGTCGCCGCGACGGCCTCCAGGAGGCCCGGCCAGTCCGCGTGGTCGGAGAGCACGAACCCCCGGTCGACGCCGCGGCGCCGTGCGGCCCCGAGCAGGCGCATCCAGCCCGAGGCCAGCGCCGTGGCGCATTCGCCGAAGCGCCGAACCCAGTCCGTGCCGCGCACCGAGGGCGGCGCGAGGATGAGCGCCCGGCTGAAATCGGCCTTCTTCCCCGCCGCCTCGACCGGGGTTGTCTTCGGCAGCCCCACCCCGCTCATCCGGTAGCGGCGGCTCATCTCCTCCACGGAGGGGTGCGTGAGGATGGGCCCCTGGTCGGGGTCGAGCCCCATGAGGACCCGCTGCGCCTTGCCGAGGGCGTAGGCGAAGATCACGCTCGGGCGGCCCGCCCCCTGGTTGGAGCGCCACCAGGCGCGGATCTGCGCGAAGAGCCTCGCCGGCTCGTCCCAGCGGTACAGGGGGAGGCCGAAGGTGGACTCCGTGATGAAGCAGTGGCAGCGGAGGGGCTCGAAGGGGGTGCAGGTGGGGTCGGGCTGGAGCTTGTAGTCGCCGCTGAAGACGGTGACGTGACCCCGGCGTTCGATCCGGACCTGGGCGGATCCCAGGATGTGCCCGGCCGGGTGCAGCGACAGGCGGACGCCGCCGAGGTCGACGGTCTCCCCGTAGGCCGCGAACCGGATCTGCGCCTCGTTTCCCAGCCGGGTCCGCAACACGTGGGCGCCCGGCCGCGCCGCCAGATACCGCCCGCAGCCGCGCGCCGCGTGATCGGCGTGCCCGTGGGTGATGACGGCGCATTCCACGGGGCCCCAGGGATCGATGTGAAAGCCGCCGTCCTCGCAGGCGAGGCCCCAGGCTGTCATCCGCAGGGGAATCATGATGTCCGCAGTATGGCACAAACCCCGGGCCCGTGCAACGAAGACGGCTTCCCCGTCGGGCGCAGACGTCCGAAAATGTGCTTGACAGGCCTTGCGCGGGGGCGATATGGTTCGCCTCGTGGTCTAAGGGGGGGACCATTCTGGGGGGAATGGGGGCCGCTGATCCAGGGTCTGTCGGACGGTTCCCGCTTTTTCAGAGTGTCTGCTCCCGGCCGTCGAGAATTTTGCACAGGAGGGAACACGATGGCGCAGGGAATCGTCAAGTGGTTCAACGAGAAGAAAGGGTTCGGCTTCATTCAGCAGGACGGGGGCGGCGATCTCTTCGTCCATTATACGGCCATCAAGGCAGCCGGGTTCAGGAGCCTGCAGGAAGGGCAGCGGGTCCAGTTCGAGGTCGAGACGACGGACAGGGGCCCGAAGGCGAAGAACGTGGAAGTGATCTGAGCGCAACCAGACCCTGAGAGAGGCGGCGCCCGCCCGGCGCCGCTTTTTTTTTTGCCCGGGGGCCGTCCCGGCGGGGGATCCGGAAATTTCCGATAGAATTGGGACGCAAAGGCTGATATAGATACACCATCGGTCGCCGGATTCATCATTCCTGCTTTCCCGCTCATTCTACAAGGAGGTGAGGTCCCATGGTGTCAGCGGCTTTTTTGAAGGAGTGCAACGTGTTCGAGGGATTGAACGACGCGCAGATCGAGAAGCTCGTGTCGATCGCCAAGGAGGAGTCCTACCCGACCGGGACCCTTCTGTACAAGGAGGGGGACCCGTCGACTCACCTCTACCTGGTCCAGCAGGGGAAGGTCTTCCTGGAGATGAAAACCGACATGGGGCCCACCCGGCCCCCGATGCAGGTCATCATCGACGTCGTCACCCGCCGTGAGGCCTTCGGCTGGTCCGCGTTCGTGGAACCCAACCTCCACACCCTGAGCGCGCTGATCGCCGAGCCGACCAAGATCATCACCTTCGACGGCGGCAAGCTGAGAGCCATGATGGAGGAGGACTGCGGAATGGGCTACGAGGTCATGAAGGGCCTCGCGCGGCTGCTCGCCACGCGTCTCAACCACACCCGGGTGCTGCTGATCGGGGAGCGCGCCCTGGCGACGCTCACGGCGGACACGGAGTACGCGTGACGCGCCGTCCACGCACGGTTACGGAATCCGCAAGGCGGGGGGTTTCAACCCCGCCTTTTATTTGACCTTCACGGCGCAAGGCTCAAGAGCGATGGTCGTCTTGCCCTTCGTCTCTTGCCTCGAGCCGCAAGCCCTTTGCCGTATGCCATGCTTTCATTGAACAACATCTCAAAGCAATACGGCCCGAAGGTCCTCTTCGAGGGGCTCTCCCTGTTCGTCGGCGAGCGCGACCGGATCGCCGTCGTCGGCGCCAACGGGACGGGCAAGTCGACGCTGATGAAGATCATCGCCGGCGAGGTGGAGGCCGATTCGGGCACCCTGCACAGGTCCCGCTTCACCACCGTCGGCTACCTGCCCCAGGAGCTGATCGGTCATGGGGGCCGAACGCTCCTGGAGGAGGCCCTGAGGGCCTTCGAGGACATCCGGAAGCTGCAGCTGCGGTTCGACGAGATCTCCGCGGAGATCCGGTCGAGGACCGACGCGGGCCGGACCGGCGCGGAGCTCGAAGCCCTGCTTGCCGAGATGGGACGGATCCAGCATCGGATCGAGGACGGCGAGGGCTGGCGCATCGAGGCCCGGGCCAAGGAGATCCTCTTCGGTCTCGGCTTCCGGGAACGGGACCTGGAGCGCCCCTCGGGCGAGTTCAGCAGCGGCTGGCAGATGAGGATCGAGCTGGCGAGGCTCCTGTTGCGCGAGCCCTCGGTGCTGCTCCTCGACGAGCCGACCAACCACCTCGACATCGAGTCCCTGGAGTGGCTCGAGGGCTACCTCGAGGCCTACATGGGCGCCCTGCTGCTCGTCTCCCACGACCGCCGGTTCCTGGACAACCTCGTCGGGCGCACCGTCGAGATTTCCCAGGGCCGGGCGACGGAGTACGCCTGCAACTACTCGGGCTACCTCCGCGAGAAGGAAGCCCGGCGCCGCCTCCTGGAGGCGGCCTTCGAGAACCAGCAGAAGATGATCCGCGAGACGGAGCGCTTCGTCGAGCGCTTCCGCGCCAAGAGCACCAAGGCCCGGCAGGTGCAGAGCCGCCTGAAGCGGCTCGAGAAGGTCGATCGTATCGAGCTCGAGACGGACGAGCAGGAGATCGCCTTCCGCTTCCCGTCCCCGCCCCGCTCCGGCAGGGTGGTCCTGCGGCTCGAGAACGTGACGAAGCGCTACGGGGATGCGGCCGTCTTCGAGGGGGTGTCGCTCACCGTGGAGCGGGGGGACCGCATCGCCGTGCTGGGGGTCAACGGCGCGGGGAAATCGACGCTGGCCCGTCTCCTGGCGGGGATCGAGCCCATCCAGGGCGGCCGGCGCATCGAGGGACACCAGGTCACCGTCTCCTACTACGCCCAGAACCAGGCCGACGCGCTCGACCCGTCAAGGACCGTCCTGGAGTCCGTCGAGGAGGTGGCCGCCTTCGGCGCCGGGGGGAACCTGCGGACCCTGCTGGGTCATTTCCTCTTTTCCGACGACGATGTCTTCAAGCGCGTCTCCGTGCTCTCGGGCGGCGAGAAGAGCCGGCTGGCGCTGGCGCGGATGCTCCTCGTGCCGGCCAATTTCCTCATCCTCGACGAGCCGACGAACCACCTGGACATGCGCTCCAAGGAAGTGCTCAAGGAGGCCCTGCGCGCCTTCGACGGCACCTTCGTGATCGTGTCGCACGACCGCGATTTCCTGGCGGGTCTCGTCACGAAGGTGCTCGTGGCAAAGGACGGGGATCTCGTCCTCTACCCGGGCTCCGTCGACGACTACCTGCGGATCTGGCACGAGCGGGAGGCCCGGGGCTCGAAAGCCGGCGCGGCGGACCCCGATGGGGAAGGAAAGGCCCGCCTGCGGCAGGAGCGCGAGCGCAAGCGCGGGGAGGCCGAGCGGAGGCAGCAGCGATACCGCCGCGTCAAGCCCCTCCGGGACGACCTGGAGGCGCTGCTCGCGGAGATCGACGTCCGGGAGAAGCGGAAGGCAGAGCTGGAGGCCCTCCTGGCCGACCCCGCGACCTACGGGGACGGCGGCCGGGTGAAGCGGCTCGGCGCCGAATACCGGGACCTTGCGCCGCTGCTCGAGGGCCTCTACCGTAGGTGGGACGATCTGCAGGGGATGATCGATGCCATCGAAAGGGAGGGGTCGGAACCGGTGCACGGGGGAGGATAAAAAAAGGGGAGCCCGGGGCTCCCCTTGCGTCTTCATGCGGGTCGACGGCCGATCAGCCGCAGGATCCGGCACAGCCGCCGCAGCCGTCCGCCCTCTTGAGGTTCGATTCAATCGCGTACCCCGACCCGCGGGGCGTTTCGATGAAATCGACCTTGATCGGCTTCACTTCCTCGTAGAGGCCCTTCTCGATCATGAACGTCAGGCCGTTTCGGGTGAAAATCTCGTCGCCATCGTTGGACTCGTCCAGAGCCATGCCCAGG
>Ga0116143_10002009_pt1 | contig 23137 bp, 18 predicted proteins | sample AD_UKC034_MetaG_FD_89745 | JGI IMG/M metagenome (GOLD analysis project Ga0116143, IMG submission 89745) | Active sludge microbial communities of municipal wastewater-treating anaerobic digesters from USA - AD_UKC034_MetaG | ecosystem: Engineered > Bioreactor > Anaerobic > Digestate | place: USA...
AATCGCTCTTGACCCATCGTCTGCCTCCCCATCCATGTCTGACGCGCCGTGGCACCATACCCAGTGTACCGGATTCACCGCCTGCACACAAAACGCCAGGTCGTTTTTCAACACTCTCGGGGCTGACGTTTGCACAAGTCGCCGCCTTCGCATAGAATAGCAGGACGGTCAGCACGTTCGACCGCTCTCTGCCGGTACCTGGCGGCTCCTGATTGGAAGTTGCCCGGCGCTTTCTGCACGGGCCCATAGCTCAGTGGTGAGAGCCCCCGGCTCATAACCGGGTCGTCCTTGGTTCGAATCCAAGTGGGCCCACAGAACCTGCAGTCGGCCTGGCTGATGCCGCCTCGGGCGGCTCCTTTTGCGCATCTGTCTGGAGGACACGGTGAGTTCAAGCTGGTCGCGAAATGGCTTCGTCTACCTGCTGCTGCTCTTGGCTGTAGCAGCATTGGTCTATTTCAACTTTGTCGCCCCCTCTGAGGAGCTTTCGACAGTCTCCCTCAATAAGGTGGCCAATGACATCCGTGCGGGGACAGTGGCCAAGGTCATCATCTCCGAGGACGACCTGACCATCACAATGAAGCAAGGTCAGGTCCCGGCCAAAGTGCGCGCACGCAAAGAGTCCGGCATCAGCCTGACCGATACGCTCAAGAATCTCGGCGTGACCGCCGAGGAGCTGAGCGCCGTCGAGATCGTGGCCCAGGGGCCCGGCCTCTGGTCCGACCTGCTGCCGCTACTCGGCACCCTGCTCCCCATGCTGGGGCTGGGCTTGCTGATGATCTTTATGCTGCGCCAGGCGCAGAGCGGCAATAACCAGGCCATCTCCTTCGGCAAGAGCCGAGCGCGCTTGATGAGCGGTGACAAGCCCACGGTGACCTTTGCCGATGTGGCTGGAGTGGACGAAGCGAAACAGGAGCTTCAAGAAGTAGTCGAGTTCCTGCGAGAGCCCGCCAAGTTCACCAGCCTGGGCGCGCGCATTCCCAAGGGAGTACTGCTGGTAGGTGCACCAGGAACGGGCAAGACTCTCATGGCCAGAGCCGTAGCCGGCGAGGCCGGGGTGCCCTTCTTTAGCATCAGCGGCTCCGAGTTCGTCGAGATGTTCGTAGGCGTGGGCGCCAGCCGGGTGAGGGACTTGTTCGAGCAGGCCAAACGGAACAGCCCCTGCATCGTCTTTGTCGACGAGATCGACGCCGTGGGCCGGCATCGCGGCGCCGGCCTCGGCGGCAGCCACGATGAGCGCGAGCAGACCCTCAACCAGATTCTGGTTGAGATGGATGGCTTTGACACAGATACCAAAGTCATTGTGGTCGCGGCAACCAACCGACCAGACATCCTCGACCCGGCGCTGCTCCGTCCCGGCCGGTTCGACCGACGCGTGGTCCTGGATCGCCCCGATATGAACGGGCGCAAGGCCATCCTCGAAGTGCACGTCCGTGGCAAGCCCCTCGATCAGGGAGTGGACCTGATGGAGCTGGCTCGGGAGACGCCGGGCTTTTCGGGTGCCGACATCGAGAATGTCGTCAATGAAGCCGCGATCCTGGCCGCGCGCCGCAACAAAAAGTCGATCAGCATGGCCGAAATGCGCGAGGCAGTGGAACGGGTGATTGCTGGCCCGGAACGCAAGAGCCGGATCATCAGTGCCGAGGAGAAGCAGATCATCGCCTACCACGAGGCGGGCCATGCTCTGGCTCTTTCTCGGTTGCCCAAGGCCGATCCGGTTACCAAAGTCTCAGTGGTCTCCCGGGGCATGGCTCTTGGCTATACTATGAACCTGCCCGAGGATGATCGCTACTTGCAGGCCAAGGCCAAGTTCGAGGATGACATCGCCGGCACCCTGGCCGGGCGTGCGGCAGAGCAGCTCGTCTTCGGTGACATCACCACGGGCTCGAGCAGCGACCTCGAAAAAGCTACCAAGCTGGCCCGCTCGATGGTGACGCAGTATGGCATGAGCGAAGTCCTCGGCCCGCGCACCTTTGGCCAAAAGGAAGAGCTGGTGTTCCTCGGCCGCGAGATATCTGAGCAACGCGACTATAGCGAGGAAGTCGCCCGCCAGATTGACGCCGAGGTCAAAAAGATCATCGACAAGGCCTATGAGCGCGCACTGGCCGTCCTGCTCGACAACAGAGACAAACTAGACATCCTCGCCAGAACGCTCATCGAGCGCGAGACGGTTGACGGCGAAGAGCTCAAGGCTCTGCTGGCCTGATGGTTGCCCGGTCCGAGAACCTCTGGCCCGGCTGACGGTCACGGTCCGGGCCCTCGGCTCCTCCTGCGAGGCACAAGCGTCGATGTTCCCGCAGATCCAACCTGGTTTGGAAAGCGAAATCGACAGCGTTGTCACGGCAGAGCACACTGCTCTCCACCTCGGCAGCGGCCAAGTGGCCGTCCTGGCGACGCCCCATATGATACGCCTGATGGAGACAGCGGCCGTACAGGCGGTCGATCCACTCCTGCCCGATGGCTACTGCACAGTAGGTGTCCAGGCTGAGGTGAACCATCTGGCTGCCACTCCGGTTGGCATGAAAGTACACGTCACTGCCAGGCTCGTCGCTGTGGACGGCCGCAGGCTGACCTTCGACGTGACGGCCACAGATGAGCGCGAGGTCGTTGGCCAGGGTTCTCACCAACGAATGATTGTTGAAGTAGCTCGTTTCAAGCAGCGAGTTGCCGCCAAGCTCGCTGCCCCTGAGCCAGGAAAGGACTCGATATGAACAGGTTTACGCGCTACTGCTTGCTGCTGCTCGCCCTGATGACCTTGGCCATCAACGCGGGCCCAGTGCGAGCACAATCCAAGACCTACTACTGGGATAGCCTCGACGTCGACATCACCGTGCTCTCCGACTCGACCGTCCGCATCGTCGAGACGCAAACCTATGTGTTCACCAGCGGAAGTTTCCATTTCGCCTACCGCGAGATTCCTCTGAGCCGCATCGAGAGCATCACCGATGTCTCAGTGCGCGAGGGCGGCACATCCTATCGGCAAGGCAGCGAGGATGCCGGCACGTTCAACACCTCCCGCCAGGACGGCAACTTGCGCATCACCTGGTATTACCCCTACACCAGCAACGCCCAACGCACCTTCACCATCGCCTACACCTTGAAGGGCGCACTGCGGTTTTACGAGGGTGGCGATCAACTGTGGTGGAAGGCCGTGTTCGCCGACCGGGACTTTACGGTCCGTTCCTCCACGGTTACCGTGCACCTCCCCAGCGGCTCTACCACCGAATCCCTCAAAGTCGCCTCCTATGGAGCATCGGCCGACTACCATATCGTCGATGCGCGGACGGTGGTGTTCACCGCAGCGGACATCGGTTCCGGGCAGGAACTCGAAGTGCGTGTTCAGTTCCCCCACGGCCTGGTCGCCGGAAAGCGAGCGGCCTGGCAGGTCCGCGAAGATCGCCTGCAAGACTATAACCAACGCTACCGCTCGATTGCCAACCTTGCCGGCGGGGTGCTGGGCCTGCTCGTCGCTGTAGCCGGTCTGGTGGGAGCCTTCCTCCTGTGGTTCCAGAAGGGGCGCGACTCTCCTACCGGCATCGTGTCGGACTACCTGACGGAACCGCCGTCCGACATGCCGGCAGGACTGGTTGGGACCCTGCTCGACGAGAGCGCGGATATGAAGGATATCATCGCCTCCATCGTCGACCTGGGCCGCAGGGGTGTGATCACCATCACTGAGGAAGAGGAGCGGGGCTTTCTCGGCATCGGCACAAAGCGGGACTTTCGTTTTGACCTAAATCAAAGCGAAAGCGGCCTGCGGCCTTTCGAAGGGGAACTACTGAGGGGCCTTTTCCGGGGCGGGCGATCAACTACCCGGCTGTCGGACCTCAAAGACAAGTTCTACGAGGACATACCCGACATCAAAGACGAAATGTACAAGGCGGTGGTGAAGGAAGGTTTCTTCCCGCGCAGCCCCAAGACGACTCGAGAGCGCTACCGATTGCTGGGCATCGCTGTGATTGCCTTGGGCTTTGTTCTGGCGGTCGGTGGGGGCAGCCTTCTGTCGACCTATGTGGACACGGCCTTCTGCCCGGGGGCCGGCCTCTTGCTGCTAGGAGCGGTACTGACCAGCCTGAGCGGTAAGATGCCCAAAAAGACAGAGCTGGGCGTTACCGCAGCAGCGCAGTGGAAGGCCTTTCGCCGTTACCTCGACAACATCGAGAAATACACCGACCTTAGCCAGGCCAAAGAGGTCTTTGACCGGTACCTACCTTATACCATCGTGTTTGGCCTCGAAAAAGAATGGGTCAGCAAGTTCGCCCGGGTCGACACCCCTGCTCCTGTCTGGTACCAACCTTACCGGCCAGTCGTCTACAGTGGCTCGGGCGGTAGAAGCGCTGCAGGCGGAGCACCGGACATCGGCGGGCGCGGCGCCCACCTTCCCTCCCTGCAAGGTGCCAGCGACAGCATGATGGGCTCGCTGCAGAGCATGAGCAACGGGCTCTTTAGCATGCTGAACTCGGCCTCCTCGACACTGGGCAGCTCACCCTCGAGCTCTGGCAGCGGAGGGTTCAGCGGCGGCGGGGGAGGCGGAGGCGGGGGAGGCGGCGGGGGCGGAGGCGGGGCCGGTTAGTCCGGCCGGGTGCCCTACTGAGCGGCTCTAACGTGGAGCTCATAGGGCGAGGGGCTGTCCGCAAATCGCGTGACGTCCGAAATGGCGACAACGGCGGGCGTGACCACCGTTACCTTTGTGTCACGCCCGCGCTCGACCCAGTAGCGCTCCAGTCGGACATCCCCGCGGTCGACGGCAAACGTCTGCAGCAGGTACCTGCGAGGAAGCACGTTGTCGGTGCGCACGAACCCTCGCCCTATCCATCCATCGTCGCCATGCTCGGCGTCGTAGGAGTAGCCCAGCTCGGGAATTCGCACGTCATCAATGCACAGGCCTGACTGACTTACCGCGTCGTCTGTGACGTATTCAAAGCGCAAGAGAACTGGACCTCCGACGTATGGGCCCAGCTCGACGGTCTCCTCCAGCCAGACCGGCGCGGCAGGCCCTTCGCCAGCCGACCGTCCGGTGTAACCCGGGCCATAGCTCTGACCGGTCGGGTTGCTCATCGTCGTGTGTGTTCCGCTCAGCACCCGCCAGCTTTGGCCACCATCGGGCGATGCCTCGACGTAGGCGTAATCCCATCCGTCTTCGATGTCATACCACAAGGCAAACTGCAGGTGAGCCTCAGTGAGACCGGTGAGGTCAAACGAACGGGTCAGGGTCATATCGCTGTTGTCACCCCGGTTTGACCACCAGAAGTGAGCACCGCTGTGTGGCGTCGCCGGCACCAGTTGCGCCTCGCTTGCGGCGGAGAAACCGAGCTCGACTGACTCGCCTCCGCCCTCAAACACGACATAGTCCGTGCCAAAAGGATTCACAGTCCCGTCGACCTTGGCCGGGTATGCCGACACCTTGGTCTGCGGCCTCACCGACACCTGTAGCGCGTCATAGGCCCAGGGCGCGACAGCACTCTCATAACCATCCGCATAGTTGGCCACGGCCCAGTCGGCAAACAGGTCCTCAAAGGTCAATCCGGTACCCAGGGCGGCCAGCACCGTATCGTAGCCCGCCATGCCGTTCGCGCCTGTGGCTACCAGGCGACGCACCGCATCAGGCCCAAAACGTTGGGCAAAGTAGGCCGAGAAGAGAAAGGCGGCGCTGTAGTGCTGGCTGGTGGTCGCGTCATCCGCACTCCATTGGGTCAGTGCGACGTCAGGATGCCCGGCAAAGGTAGAGAGGCGGTTGGCCTTGGGGTAGCCGCACAGCAGCTCGGCGAGTTCCGAGAGTCCCTCGCTAACCCAGGACTCTTCGTTCGAGTCGGCCTGCCAGTGGATGAGGTGCTGCAGTTCGTGGGCCAGCGTCGAGTTGTACGCCTCTGAGCCGACTTGGCCGTTGCCGGCTGCCATATAGAACATGGCTCGCTCGTTGCTGGAGAAAATGACCGAGGTCGGATAGAGATCCGAGCTCGAGAAGTAGCCGTCAGCACCCTTGAGGCGCAGATTCAAGATAGTCACCGGCCCATAGCCCACCGCGCCCTGGGCCGGCAGTGGGCCGAACTCGCCCGTTACGACCGGCAGAATCTTGTCTTCAAATGCCCGCGCCGACTCGAGCAACGCCGCCTCGGGGATGTCGATTCCATTCTCAACCCAGATGTAAGCCAGCGGCCCGGCGTAGCGCAGGGTGGCCTCAGTCTGGTATGAGCGCGAGGAGGCGAGATCCAGCACCCAGAATGTGGCGCGAGCTCCTACCTGCTGAGAAGAGGGTGTCGCAACGGGATACTGCCTCTCGCCCTGCCAGCCGCGCAGCCGTTCCGCCAGATCATAGGGATCAGCCTCGGGGATGACCGCCCTGGATAGCGTCTCGAGCGTAGTTACGTTGCCGACAGGCGACTCAGTAGCAACAGGCGTCGGTGTGCTGGCTGAGCCTTCGACCCGTCTGCCCTGGGTCAAGACGTGGTACAAACCAACCCAGAGGGCCAGGCCCAGCGCCGCAAAGAGCAGCAGGACCAGCGCCCCTCTCCAGTATTGTCTCAAAGGGGCGACTATTCCTTCGTGATCTCCAGGTTCGCCCCGCAGTTCGGGCACTGGCGCATGGCGCTCTTGACCGCGAATTCGCTGCCGCAGTAGGGACAGCGTTTGATTGCCTTGGCTGGCATCACACCCTTGAACAGATACGCATCGATGTCCTTACGCTGCTCACGCTGGCACTCACCCCGCCCACACAGACGTTCCAGCGCACCCAGAGCCATCGCGTTGGGGATCCGAAACTCGGCCTGCACCTGGGAAACGGTGACCTCGCCGCCCAGGCGGCGTGCCAGGTCGACAATGCCGGTGGCCAGCGCCTCCGGGCTAATTTCAGCCAGCCGGCGCAGGCGGAAGGCACCAGCCGCCAGGAGGAGCCCGCCAATGACCAGCAGGGCCAGGGCGGTCAGAAAGCGGCTCGGATTCGTGGCTGCCGCGATCAGAAAGATCAGACCAAAGCTCAGGAACGGTATGGATATGAGAATGACCAGAATAGAAGTCAGTTTGCTCATGTCTCTCCTTGCTTGCGCCGGCCGCGCTTGCCCAGACGCCGACTAGCGCCACTGCTTGGTGGCGGTTGTCAGGGCTGCCCCCATCTGCTCAAACATCTTTTGGATCTGCGTGGTTCCCAGGCGCGACCCAACGGCCTCTTTGACCTTCTGGCTGAACTCCAGGGGGTGTGTCCCCAGGTACTTTTCGTCCTTGACCATTGCCTGGAGCGTCGGCCAGTAGGCGTGAAAGGCGGTTACCTCATCCGGAATCGAGAGGCGGAGCTCAGCCAGCTTGTAGCGGGTTTGTTCCTCGTACACCGTGCCGACGCTGCGGATGAAGCGGTCCATCCCCTCGCCCAGTCCCTTCACCAGGCCCAGGATCTCGGCCACGCTGGTAAGGCCGATGACATAGTTACCCACGCTCTTGTTCAGTTCTGTCAACGGAGTCAGGCGGTCGCGCCATGACCCGGCATCGGCGGGCGGCTCCCGCAGTTCGACCAGCAAGTTGCGTGCCGCGTTTTCCCTGCTCCGCGGCTCCAGGTTGCCGCTCAGGTCATCGAGAAGAGCCTGCTTCTGAGAGATCTCCACACTCAGAGTCTGCCACCTGGTCTGCATCTCCAACTGGCCAGCCTGCACCTGTTCTCGCAGCGTCTTCCATTTCTCGCGCACAGTCCGAATTCCCTGATCCATCGAGGCAACGTTCCCCGCCAGTTTCTTGCGCTCGGTTTGCAGGCGCCGCCGTGCCGCGTAGCCGGTCAGGCAGCCCGTACGCTTGATCTGCGCATCGAGCTCCTCCAGTTGCTGCTGTAGCGCCGCGCGGCGTGCCTTGAGTTTCTCCTCCTGCTGGTCAAGCAAGGGGTTCTGCTCGCGCAGATACGCAATCTGCTTCTGCCCCTCAGCGATGAGCCGCTCCGAGTTCTGCCTCGTTTCCGTTAGCTCCTTGCTCAGTGCAGCGATTCGGTCCAACAGCAACTGCCGCTCCAGCTGAACACGAGCCTCCAGAGCCTGCTTGAGCTCCTCGGTGAGGTCAGTACCTGCCAGCAACTGGGGAGCCAGCGTGGACAAGACCTTGTTGCGCTCGTTCAGTTGGCGCGTATGCAGGTCATTGAACTGGAACTGGATCTCCTCCACCTCGCGGTAGACATCGGCCATCCGCTGCCGACTGGTGCGAACATAGTTGTAGAACTGGGCAAGGGTCATTGCCGTTGCCATAGCCTCTCCTCCCGCTTTCGATGCCCGCCGCATCTCGCCATCGCTGCGGCTAGCGCAGGCCCACGCCTTTGGCCTGGCCCCACAGCCGGCGTTCTACCCGCCACCGGACATCGTTCCACCACCGGCCTTTGTGGCCGGCAGCTTCCAGCTCCCCAAAACCTCCGTGAGCGTGCCAGTACAACGGGCACGCGCCACAACAGATGTGCTTGATGTCACACCGCTCGCAGACCGGAGGCAGAAAGCGCTTCTTGCGCCAGTACAGCGCCTGGCGGCTGAACCACAGCTCGGCGAAAGGCCGGGCCAGCAGGTTACCGATCCCACGCTCATAGCTGGAGCACGGCAGCAATTCGCCGTCCGGAGCGACCGAGAGCAGCCCATCGATGCAGGCGCAGGACTTGGACCCGAGCCCGTGTGTGACCGGGTTGAACAGGCAGTAGGGCGTGGGCGAATACCAGACCAGCTTGGTTCCCTTCTGCCTGGCCCGTGCCTGCAGCTGCTCGATCATCGCGCCTAGTTCGGTATAGGTGACTTCTTCCTCCGCATGCTTGAGCGCGGTGCCTGTGCTGATCATCACGTTCATTGAAAAGTACTCGGAATGCAGCTCGTCGGCGATATAGTCGACCAGCTCCAGCAAGTGGTCGCGGTTGCTGCCACAGATGGTGGTATTGGTATGGGTGTGAATGCCCGCCTCGCGCAGACAGTGCACGGCTTGAGTGGTCAGCTCGAACGCCCCGGGGTGCCGCACCACCAGGTCGTGCACTTGCGGGGTAGGTCCCTCGAGGCTCACCTGAGCCGAATCGAGGCCTGCCTCTTTGAGCCGGGCTACAAACTCCGGGTTGGCGCACTTGAGTCCATTGGTGATCAGGTTCACCCTCATGCCTTTGGACTTGGCATAGCTAACCAGCTCGGGCAGGTCGTCACGCAGCGTTGGCTCTCCACCGGTGAAGGAGACGGTCGGACAGTGAGCATCATCAAAGATGCGGTCGATGATGACCTTGACCTCGTCCGTCGTCATCTCGTGCACCTGCGTGCCTCTGTTGGGCGACTCGGCGTAGCAGAAAACGCACTTGTTCTGGCAGCGGTAGGTCAGGGCGATCTCGGAGAGAACTGGCAGGTCTCTCTGCTGCGATCCAAAGGGGATCTCGCGCACCGCCGGGGCGCCGCAGACGTCGTCGCGAAGGAGAGCAGCCACGCTGATCAACAGCCTCTCCAGATCCTCTCTGACGCGGGCCTCATCGACCGCAAACTCGGCGGCGACAGCGCGCACAGCTTCTTCTGTATCGACTGCGCTTCCGTGGTCGTACAAACGCGACAACAGCGCAAGGGCCGTCCGGTTCAGGCGGTGCACCCGATTCGGGCGCAGGATGAACAGGCCATCCTCGGGCCGGATGTAGATATAGTCCCTGGTCTGTGTCACCAGTTCAGTGGCAAAGGACTGCAGTTCAGCCGCTTCCATCGGCCCAGGACCCTAGAATCGCCCTACGCAGGCGCTGTGGCAGGCGCTGTGGCAGGCGCTATGACACACGCAGGCACTGTGACAGGCGCTGTGACAGGCATCGTGTACGCAGGCGCTGTGGCACGCGTCGTGGACGCACGCGCTGTGGCAGGCACTATGACAGGCACTATGACAGGCGTCATAGCCGGCCGCAGCGGCCGACTCTTTGCCTGTCACCTTGGCGACTGCGCCCTCGATCCCGGCCGCAACCTTGGACACCGTCGTCTCCACGCTGCGGCTCACGTCGCGAGCGAGGCTCTCGATAGGCGTCACCGCTTGCTCGGCCGCCCGGGCCAGAGGACCGGGTTCGGCTGCGGACCCTCCCCCGAGCGGCTGCGGCGCGCTGGGGCGATCGCGAATGATGATCCAGGGCGTGTAGGGCTGCCGCCACACCGTGGGCCCCTCGCGCACTGTGGTCGGCGCACGGTCGAACTCGTCCCAGGCATCACGAATACGTTTGTCGTAAGATTCCCTGGTGGCCTTGGGATCGGCGTTCCAGACCTTGGGTTGGATGGCCGCCGCCACCGCACTCAGAATCGTCGGCACTTTGGCCTGGTCAATCGTGCCGTCCTCCAGCAGAGCATCAACCAGGGCCTTCTCATAGGCCGTCATCTCGCTCTTGGGGTTGGTGACCTCGAGCTGCAGCGGGTTGCGGTTAATGATGGATAAAACGCCGCGATTCACCAACGATAGGACAATCAACGTGATCGTCCGCGCCGAATTGCCCATGTAGAATGCCGTCTCAATGGCATTCAGGTCCGGGACAACGCCCGCTGTCTCAAACGTCTCCAGCTCAATCTCCGGAGGCTCATAGACTGGCTTCTTGGGCCGGCGCTTGACCACCAGTGCCACGACCACAGCGACTCCGAGAACCACTATCATTCCCATGCAAAAGATGAGCCCCAGCGCCGCCCGAGTCCATCCTGTCCCGCCAGATGGCTGGACTGGCGTTGGGCTGGGTTTCAGCGGGATTTCGGTCTCGCTCGTCGTTGGGATCGTGCTGCCCCGCAGGTAGAACGGCGGTTGAATCTTGCCCTTGGGCGGCACGTTCTTTTTTTCAACATAGATGGACAGCCAGTTCTTGCCAGTAGTCTCGTCGGGGGTTGGGAAGTAGACCCAGCGCGTGAAGTCGCTCAGCCGACCCACCTTCACGCCGGCCGCGTTCACAATCGCATCGGTCACTTGCTCGGGCCTGGTAATGTCGGCAGGCAGCTCGATTGGCAGAACGAAGGTCGCTCCGAGCACTTCGATCCCCAGTGACCACTCGCCCGATGCCCAGCCGATGATCCGATAGTCCTCACCGTCGATCTTGGTGGCGTCAAAGACAGAGCGATCCACGGTGTAGCGGACGGTGAGCACATACTGGCTCCCCTTGCGGGTGCTGGTCGCAAAGAGCGCTGAGTACACTCCGGCGCGGCCGGTAGGCTGGAGCGTCACCTGGAAACGCCCGTCGGGGCCAGAACCGTAGGCTTCGAGGATCGTGTGCGGACTCTCCAGCGGTGGCAGTTCCTTGATGCGGTCGCGGCCATTTTCGCGCTCGGTGAAAGTCAGCTCGTACTTGACCCGCAGTCGACCATCTTGAAGGACGGTGACGTAGTAGTCGGATTTATTCAGAGTGACTGGATCTTGGGCCTGCACCGCGGCCGGCATGGAGACAAGCACAATCAGCAGGGCCGCCAGGGCCAATAGCCATCTCTTCATCAGCAATCGCCTCCTCCGTGATCCTCGCGGAGTCACTATACCATAGTACGGAACGCCACGCCAAAAAGGGCGGCCCAAAGGAGAGAGCCACCTACCCCTTGCCAACCATCTCCAGAACGCGCAGCACGGTGGCGGCGCAGGCCGGCCAGGTGAAGCGTGTTGACTGTCGGTAGCCACGTTCTATCATGCCCTGGCGCAGGCTCTGGTCGGTCAGAACCGAGGACAGTGCCTCCGCCCACTGCCCGGCGTCGTGAGGGTCCAGCAGAACAGCGGCGTCACCCGCCACCTCGGGCACGGATGAAGCATTGGAACAGAGCACCGGGCAGCCGCAGGCCATAGCCTCCAGCACGGGAAAACCAAACCCCTCGTACAGGCTCGGCAGCACGAATGCCAGCGCTCCGCTGAACAGAGCCGGCAGATCCTCGTCGGCGACAAAGCCGAGGAAGTGAACTCGCTCGTCCAGGCCCAGTTCGTGCACGCGGGCAAACAGCGGCTCGTAGAGCCAGCCCTTTTTGCCGGCAATCACCCAGTGCAGGTCGAGGCCGCCTTTCACCAGCTCCCGCAGCGCTTCCAGAACGACGTTCAGGTTCTTGCGCGAGTGCAGGGTACCCACATACAATACGTAGGGAAAGGTGATCTGGTGTCGCTCCAGCACCGCTCGACGCGCACGCTCATCCTCGACTCTGTGGTAGAGCGGATTGAGGCCTGGATAGGCCACGGTGATCGATTCAGCCCTGGCCAGACCGTGCTTGACCAGGTCATCGCGAGTCGCCACTGAGTCAGCCAGGATGTGAGCGGCGTTTGCGGCGTTGTAGGCGGTCGACCAGCGCAGGTAGCGGCCAGCCCAGGGCGTGTGCGCCTGCGGATAGTACAGGTAGCCCAGGTCGTGCACGGTAACGACAGAGCGCCGCGGATGAACCACTGGCAGCACGTGAGCCGGCACAAAGAGCACGTCTGGAGCCGACCGTGCCATCTCGACCGCAAGCCGCAGATGGGTCCACAGTCGAGGAAAGGGAATGATGCGTTCCTCGCAGCGATCCGACGGGGGGAATAACCCATCCGCAGGCCTCTGATTGAAGTAAAGGCGATAGCGGTTCTGCTGGTCCAGTTCGAGCAGCGAACGCAGCAGGTGCAGCGTATAGTTCTCCGTACCAGTGCGCTGCAGGGCAGCGGCCCTGCTGGCATCGACGCCGATCAACATGGCTTGCTCATTCGCCGGCCCCGGAGCGAGAAGGCGCCGGTGTCTGTCTGACCTGCGTCGTCATCACCTGCACTGCCCCGGCGGCACGCACACTCGCGGCGACCTTCCCAGCCCCATTCCTTGAGACCAGCGCCACCATGTTGCCACCACGCCCCGCGCCGCATAGCTTGGCCCCTTCCGCTCCTGCGGCCAGCGCAGCCGAGATGAGCTTTTCCAGTTCGGGGCTGGACACGCCGATCTCCCGCAGCAGCTCCTGGTTCTGGTTCATCAGGCCACCGAGGGATCCGCTCTGCCCGGTCTCAATCGCCCGTCGGGCCAGTGCGGCGATCATACCGATGCGATCGAACACGGCCTCGAACCGCTGCCGGTCGGCCTCCCAGCTCCGCCGCACGTCTTCCACGGCCACGCGTGTGGGACTGCGAACACCCGTGTCGGCGATCACCAGATTGAACGGCCGGCGAACATGCAGCAGCTCAATCGGGCTGCTTCTCACAAAGTAGATGGGGTTGGCATAGCTGACAACCGTGTTGTCGATACCGCTCGGCGTACCGTGGTGGATTACCTCCGTCGCAAAGACCAGCGCCGAAACCTCTTCTGTGCTCAGCGACGCACCCAGGTGCTGCGCCAGCGCGCGGACCATCGCCGTAGCCACCGCTGCTCCGCTGCCCATGCCACTGGCAACGGGCACGGTGGAAGTCACCGTAATGGTCAGGTCGGGCATGTCGGGGCACCCTAGCTTGCGCAGAACGTTGCGCACCGTCGCTTCAAGGGCAAAGGCAGCCTCTCCCCGAACAACGACATCTCCCAGGTGATGGCTGACCTCGAGGTCAGGAGCATGGATCCAGATTCCTTGCCGTTGCGTGCCCTTTTCTACTGTCGCCCTGGCGCACACCTCCGGCACCGGCACGGCGATGGCCGGCCTGCCGTACACCACGGCATGCTCTCCGAACAGGATTACTTTGCCCGGAGCAGACGCAGAGCTAAAGCTCCTCCTTCAGTCGACGCACCGCGCGGCGACACCCCGGCTCGGATGCTGGCGGCCGAACGGTGCGCTGCTTCCCCTGATTGTCCGCCTATTCTACGGCATAACCCCCGGCTGGCCAACCCTTCGGCCCGGGTACAGTTCCACAGTGCCCACGCGAGTGCTACGCCGGGCGGGTCAGCCCGAACCCGTTGCCTCGTCTGTCGTCGAGCGCTCGCCGCATCCAGGATGCTGCACCTCGATACACGAATCCGTGACCTCTAGATTCTTTGCTGCCATCTAGAAAACGAAGAGGCGCCTTCCCGTTCGGGCAGGCGCCTGAGTCTGGCGAGGGGGCTCTCCCCCATCGTGTGGTGACGAGGCAGTTCGAGCTAGGCCTTGGCCATTTCCTTGAGCGCTTTGACGTACAGATTGCGAACGCCGCTGTTCTGCTCGGTCTCGCTCAGCGTCTCAAGTACGGTGGCCAGTTCTTTCCCCCTCTCCCGATGGTGTTTGGCGATCTCCGTCAGTGCAAATGCAGCACACCAGCGGACGACAGTGCTCTTGTCCTTCAGGTTCTCGAGCAGCTTGGGAATGGCCTTCTCAACCTCCACCGGGTATTTCCGCGCAATGTGGCCAATCGATTCGGGGCAGCCCCACCTGACTCGCGGGGCCCGGTAGTCAATGTACTCGATCAGCACATCGAGATGGGGCAGCATCAGCTCGGGGGCTTCCTGCGACACGAATTTCATTACCTCCGCTGCAGTCCCCTTCTCGACGTCATTGCCAGTCTTGAGGACATCAAAGAGCTCAGCCAGAGCGCCCTTGTCCTTACGGGCCAGCTCCGTCATTGCTGCCACCTGCTCCTTATGTTTCAGATCCGACGACGCAATCTCGCGTATGGTCTTGGCCATCACCCTCTCCTCTCTGCTCACTGTAGCTGCTTGGACCCGACTTTTGCTGTGGACCCACTCACAAGTCACGTGACCTGAGCAAGCTGTCAAGAATCATGCTCGCCTGTGGCGGCATCTCTGCCATCGCTTGCAGGCTCGCCTCTACTCCAGCGGCCTGATCGGTCCGTGCGCAGGATAGACCCGGGTCGCCCCCCGTTCTCGCAGCAGCCTCCAGCTTGCCAGCGCGACGGGGTTGTCAAAGGCATAGGCTTCCGGCGGCAGGTCACCGGTAAAGACGGAACCATCATCGAGGAGCAGCGAGACGCAGTGCTCGGAATGCCCGGGGGTGTGCAGGATCTCCCCGCTGATTCCCATCTGGCCCAGGAGCAAGCGGCTCTGCGCGCAGGGGATGACGATGTTGCCCTCCATCGTGATGTCGACGTACCTGTCTTCGGGCTTGGTCCAGGTTTTCATCATGGGGATGGCATCGACCTGGACGTCCAGCACCAGCAGAGGTACGCCCTCCCGCTTCATCTCCTCGGCCAGGCCCGCGTGGTCGATGTGATAATGCGTGGCGAAGGCATAGCAGAGCTCGCCCAGAGGCACGCCCATCTTGGCGAGGTTCGCCTTCATGGTACCCAGTGTACCCGGCCAGCCGATATCGACCAGCAGGCGAGAATGCCCCGCGCTGACTACCCAGTAGTTGGTCGAGCGATAGCCCACGTTCACAATCGTCAACGGTGCCATTTGTGCCGTAGCTTGTGATTCCTGCCCCACGCGATCATGTCGCCCTTTGCCAGGCCAGAAACACGAGGAATGCCAGCGGAACTCTGGCGCAGTATACCGCATCACAGCCGGGACGCCTCGCCACCATCTGGTAATGGTGGGCTGCGCCCTTGGGCCAATGTACCTGCCACCGTGATGCACGATCCGCAAGGTCGGGTGCCCAGCGCGCAAAAAAGACAAAAAGCGCCCTCCTGGTTCGAAGAGCGCTTTGTGCGTTTCAGAGTTCGATGGCTACTAGCGTGACGCGGCAATCACCGGCCGGAACTTGTACCCATACACCACCATGCCGTTCTCGCCCTCTTCCTTCAGCTTGCGCGTGACCATCTCGACCGGCATGCCGATTCGTACGTCTGCCTCGTCCACGTCGGTGAGCTGAGCGGTCAGCAGGGGGCCCTCCTCGAGCTTGATCAGCGCCATGGTGTAGGGCTGATACTCGGTGTAGCCAGCAGGCGCATCGGCCACGTGCGCAAACGAGTAGACCTCGCCCTTGCCGCCAAAGGTCCGCAGGTCCTGACCCGCCTCCGTGCAGTGAGGACACAGGTCACGCGGGGGAAAGATGGGCTTGCCGCACACCCGGCAGGTCTCGCCGACGAGGCCGTATCTGGTTTTCTCCGTTCTCCAATAGCGTGCTACGTTCATTTCCAACCTCCAAGCTGGGGACTTGGTCCCCGACTAGACTTCCAGGATATGAGTGATGGCGGTGGCGCCCGTGCCGCCCAGACTCTGGGTCATGCCCAGATGAGCCTCGACCTGATTCGCGCCTGCTTCGCCGCGCAATTGCTGCGCCGCTTCTACGATTTGATAGACTCCACTGGCCCCGATGGGGTGCCCGCGGGCTTTCAGTCCTCCCATAGTGCAAATGGGCGTCTTGCCGTGGAGGTCGAATCGACCTTCTTTGGCCAGGTGCGTTGCCTTGCCTCGTTCGGAAAAGCCGCAGGCTTCCAGCGACACGGCAGCCAGAATCGAGAAGGCATCGTGCAGTTCAAAGAACTGCACATCTCCCGGTCCGATCCCCGCCTGCAGAAAAGCGCGCTGTGCCGAGAGAAACGCCGCCTGCAAGAACAGCACGTCATTGCGGCTGTGCAGAGCGAGCCGATCCGTTGCCGCCGCCGAAGCGCGAATCCGCACCGGCTTTTCGCTGAATCGCGAGGCAATGTCGCTGGGGCAAAGCAGCACTGCCGCCGCTCCGTCGCACAGTGGAGCGCCGTCGAACATGCTGATGGGATCGGCCACCATGCCCGCCCGGGCATAGGCCTCGGCCGAAATGGGCGACCGATACATCGCGTGCGGATTGTTGACCCCGTTGGCATGGGCGATCACCGCGAAAGGCGCGAAAGCCTCACGCGCCACGCCATACTCGTGCATATAGCGGCGCATCATCAGCCCGGCCATAGCAGGCATGGTCACGCCCTGGTTGCCCTCGTACTCGGCGTCGGTGCCATAGCTCCAGGCCGCATTTGACGTCTCTGTGTCGGCGTCGGTGGTCTTCTCAACGCCGCAGGCGATGATGAAATCGTGCACCCCGCTGGCCACGGCCAGATAGCCCTGGCGAACCGCAGCCGCGCCCGAGGCATCAGCGGCCTCGATCTTGCACGCCTCCGCTCCGCCGAGCCCACCCCAGTCCGCCAGCAGCGCACCCAGGTGCTGCTGCGCGGTCAGCTCTCCTGAGAGCATGTTGCCGACATACAGAGCATCCACCCTCTCAGCATGCGAGTCTTTGATCGCACCGATCATGGCGTCGACGGCCAGGTCGCGCAGTGAGCGCTCCCAGTGTTCGCCTACATCAGTTTGTCCGATGCCAACGATGCTTACTTCGCGCAAGAGAAAGGAACCTCCGTTGCGCCAATGTCTGTTGCGGCGCTCATCTAGTGCATCTCCAGCTTGCGCCGGTAACGCACGTAGACGGCGTAATCGATTTGCTTGCGCCGGGCCAGATAGTCCCTCGTGGCCGGCGCCAGCGCCTGCCGCTCCTTGATGGAATCGGTGACCACGAACGAGAACGCATCGCTCCCTGCCCCCGACCCAAATGAGGCCAGGAGAATCCGGTCTCCGGGCCTGGCCGCGTCGAGCACGGCCGTGAAACCCAGCATCGCCGCCGCGGCATAGGTATTGCCTACCATCCCCGACAGCAGACCAACTTTGATCTGATCCTTGTTGAAACCAAGCATCTGCGCCACACGCTGCGGAAACTTGACGTTCGGCTGATGAAACACGGCTGCCGCAAAGTCACTTGGCTTGAGGGCCAGCTCTTCGAGCAGCGCCTGCACCGAGCCCGTGATGTGCTTAAAGTACGCCGGCTCGCCGGTAAACCTTCCACCGTGCTCCGGATAGTGCCTGTATGGCCGACGGAAAAAGTCGGGCGTGTCAGTCACGAAGGAGTAGGACGCCTCCAGATAGGCCAGGCTCTGCTCGCGCGGACCGACGATGTAGGCCGCACCGCCCGCGGCAGTGGTGTACTCCAGAGCATCGCCCGGTCGACCCTGAGCCGTGTCGGCGCCGATGGCCAGGGCATAATCGCCCATGCCAGAGCCTACCAGGCCAAACGCTGCCTGAAGCGCCTCCGTGCCGGCTTTGCAGGCAAACTGCCAGTCACCTGCGCTCACCGACGGCGTCGCGCCGATGGCCTCGGCCACGATCGTCCCCGTCGGCTTGACCGCGTAGGGGTGCGACTCGCTGCCCACCCACACCGCGCGCAGCTCCTGCGCATTCACCTGGCCGCGCTTGAGCGCATTGCGTGCGGCTTCAATGGCAATGGTGGCGGTGTCCTCGTCCAGCCCCGGGACAGACTTTTCCTCAATCGGCACGCCGCCGTGCCCGCCCGTCCACACGCGCGAGACCTCGGCCGCGGACAGCCGATAGCGAGGCACATACGCCCCGTACCCGACGATGCCCACGCCCCTATTTGGCTTCACGCTTTGTCCTCAGTTGCTTCAAGATCTCCTCAGCCCGATCAACTCGAACCGCTCCGGCGGCCAGCATGCGCTGCACAACCGGGTCGATCTCCTCGCCTTCAGCGCCAGCGGCCATAGCCACCTGGCGGGCGTGCAGCTTCATGTGTCCCTTTTGAATTCCCTCACTGACCAGCGCCCGCAGGGCAGCCAGGTTCTGCGCCAATCCCACTGCCGCGATGATCGCCGCCAGCTCGGCCGCCGTCTTGACCCCAATCAGCTTGAGTGCAGCCCTGGCCGTGGGATGAACTCTCGTCGCTCCGCCAACGATCCCAACAGCCATGGGTAGTTCCAGCGATCCAATCAGATCCCCGGCGCTGTCCAGACCCCACGTGCTCAGCGAGCGATAGCTGCCGCTCCTCGCCGCGTAAGCATGAGCTCCCGCCTCGATGGCGCGCCAGTCGTTGCCTGTAGCCAGCACCACCGCGTCGATGCCATTCATAATGCCTTTGTTGTGCGTCGCCGCCCGGTATGGATCGGTCGCCGCCAGCGCCCAGGCCTCGACGATGCCCTGCGCCACCTGTTTGCCCTCAAAGGAACCCACCGTCAAAGAGGCTGCCGGCACCCGGCAACTGGCCCGCGCCAGGCGCCGGTCGGCCAGATTGGTCAGAATCCGCAGAAGCGTCCTGCCCCCGCTGATCTCGGCCACGGTGGGGGCAATGGCTTCGAGCGCTGTGTTCACGGCATTGGCGCCCATCGCATCTCGGGCATCGTAGATCAGGTGCACCACCAGCATCGGTCCGGCGGGGCTGGAGTCGATGACTCGGACCTCAACGTCCCGGGCACCGCCGCCAAGCTTGACCATAACCGGGTCCTGCTCGTTGGCCAGTGCGAGTAAGCGCTCTCTGGCCTTTAGCAGCCTGCTCCGAGCGGCCTGCAAGTCGCTCAGGTCGAGCACCTGGATCTGACCGATCATGAGGGGAGCGTCCGCGGAGGCAACGAACCCGCCGCCGTCGCGAACCAGCCGCGCCGCGAGGCTGGCTCCAGCGATGACTGAAGGCTCCTCGATGGCCATGGGCACCAGCACATCGTGCCCATTGATGACAAAATTGGTCGCCACGCCCAGCGGCAGGGCATAGAGCCCCACCACATTCTCCGCCATGTGGTCGGCCTGTTCGACCGCCAGACCACCTTCCGTGAACGCGGCGGCGTCATCGGCCGATAGTCCTGCTTCTTGCCGCAGCAGCGCGGCTCTTTCTTCGATGCCGAGCTTGAAAAACCCGCTCAGTCGTGAGGACTTGACCACGAGCCTCCACACCCTCCGCGGAACCGACTGCCTGCCGCGGCGCAATCATTTGCCATAAGAAAGCACAACAAGCCTGCGCGCCAGAAGCCCGCTCGGCTTGCTAGGGTCAGTATATCGCGCCTATCCTGCCAAAAACTATCAGGTTGGTGCCGAGCGCCCTGGCGCGGCGCACCTGCCTGATCGATTGCGCTGCACTTGACAGAGCCACAGACTGTGGTATGATGCTGTCACCATCCTAGGCTCAAGGAGGTGATGCCCGTGATAGATAGTTTTGAACACCTGGGCGTCGCCGGAGGTGGCGCGCGCTAGCCGCGCTGCCTGGGCCTCGCCATGAATCTGGCGAGTTTCCACGGTGATGCCCGCACGGAGGGCCTCTGATCATTCAGAGGCCCTCTCTGCTATCTGCCGCCTGAAGAGGGACCCAATGCCCACACCCGGCTCGCTCCTCATTCGTGACGTCGACGTCCTGACCCTCAACGACTCGAGCGATGTCTTGCTCAAGACCAACATCCTCATCGTCGGCAATCGTATCCAAACCATCGGTCAAGTACCGCCGGAGGTACAGCCGTCTGAGGTCATCGATGGCAGCGATCACCTGGCTATGCCTGGCTTCTTCAATGCCCACACCCATGCTGCGATGACTTTCGAGCGCGGCTGGGCCGATGACCTGCCCTTCGACCGCTGGCTGAACGAGCGCATCTGGGTCGCCGAGTCAGCACTGACCGCCGAGGATGTTCGCTGGGGCGCCTATCTGGCCGCGGCGGAGATGATCCGCGGCGGAACGGTAGGTTTCTGCGACCATTACTTTTTCATGGACGAGGTAGCGCGCGTAGTGGAGGAATCTGGCCTTCGCGCCACGCTGGCCTGGTGCGTGTTTGGCATGGGGGAAGGCACCGAGGTCGGGCGTGGCCTGCCGGAAACCGTCGACTTTGTGCAGCGGTGGCAAGGGGCCGCTGACGGCCGAATCAAGACGGTGCTGGGGCCGCACTCACCCTACGCCTGCCCGGCGGATTTTCTCGTCACCGTGGCAGCCAGGTCCGCCGAGCTCGATGTCGGCCTGCACCTGCACCTGGCCGAGTTCCGCGACCAGCTCGAGGCGTCACTGGCCAGGCACGGCAAGACCCCGGTGCGGTATCTGGCAGACCTGGGGGTCCTCGACCGCCCGACCATCGCCGCTCACTGCATCTGGATCACCCCGGAGGATATTGCGCTGCTGGCGGAGAAGCGCACCCATGTCGTACAGTGCCCGAACACCCACATGAAGCTGGGTATGGGCGTGACTCCGGTGCCGGAGCTGCTCGCCGCCGGGGTGGACGTGGCTCTGGGAACGGACGGGCCTGGCTCCAACAACGACCTCGACATGCTCGAGGAGTGCCGCCTGGCCACGCTGCTGCAGAAAAGCCACCACCTGAGCCCAACGATTCTTCCCGCAGAGGATGCGCTGCGCCTCGCGACTCGGGGCGGCGCCAGGGCAATGGGTTTTGCACAGAGCGGGGTCATTGCCGAAGGTCGTCCGGCCGACCTGATCCTGCTGGACCTGCGCAAGCCACACCTGCGGCCGCGCCACAACCTGTTGTCCAACGTTGTCTATGCGGCCAAGTCGCCGGACGTCACCTACGTGATCGTTGATGGCCAGGTCCTGCTGAAAGACGGCCGCCTGACCACACTGGATGAAGAGCGTATCCTGTACGAGGCGGAAAAGCGCGCTTTCCGCATGGTCAATCAGGATATGCACATCGTGCGCGCTTACGACCTGGGGTAGGACGACACGCCGGTGCGGAAGCCGGCGTCAGTTCAGACAACGCAGTCTGGAATGACCACCGTGAAGGTGCTGCCCCTACCCACTTCGCTCTCTACCCAGATGCGACCCCCGTGCAGCTCGACCAGGTTCTTGGACAGCGCCAGCCCGATGCCCAGACCGCCGTGCTCACGGCGGAGAGAGCTCTCCACCTGGTAAAAAGGCTTGAAAATCCACTCCCATTCTTCCTGAGGAATGCCCACGCCGGTGTCGTGCACGGCGATTCTCAGCGCCTTGCCTGCGGACCAGGCCTCCACACGAATGTCGCCCTTCTCCGGAGAAAAGCTGATGGCATTGCTCATCAGATTCTTGAGCACCACCTGCAGCTTGGGACCATCGGCAACGATCTCATTGAGGCCAACCTGCACCGAGGCGGTAATGGTCTGGCCCTTCAGTACGGCCAGGGGTCTGAGCTGTTGGATGGCCTCCGACAGCAGTCCTACCAGCGAGAGACGGGTGGCGTGGAGCTCGATCTGTCCCGCCTGGAGAAACTTCAAGTCAGTGATGTTGTCCATCAGTTCGTTCAGGCGGCTGGCCGCCCGCTCAATTCCGGTGAGGAATGGCGGACCGGCTCCTGCTTCCTGATCGGACAGGGCGAGATAGGTAGAGATCTCTGCCAACGGCGTGCGTAGCTCGTGTGCTACCACGTTAATGAACTCGCTCTTGAGGTCATCGAGCGCCGCCAGCTTTTCGTAGGCGTGGCGCAAACGAGTAAACAAGCGTGCGTTCTCAATCGCCGCCGCTGCCTGGCTGGCCAGAACGGAGAGAAACTCGACATCACCCTGCGAGAACGACTCTCCCGGCTGTGACTTGCCAACGCCCATCACCCCGCTGCGTTCGGTACGCACGATCAGAGGAACAACCACCCCGGCCGACGGGGTATCCCGGCTCCGCCCTCTGGCAAAGAAGGTGCCGCCCTCTGGCGCCGGCCACAGTACGGCCTGATCGCCTTCGATGGCCCGGCTGCTGAGGTCCCGATCCAGCTCGTACGCCTGTGGGCCCTGCCCTTCTATCGAGGGAGCGTTGACTGCCCTGACCTCGAGCTCGCCCGAACCACGGTTGCGCAGCATCAGCACCGCCAGGTCCGATTGCGTGTCCCTCACCGCAACCCGCAAGATCTGCGACAGCAGGGCATCCAGGTCGGTAACGGCCACCAGCGCCTTGCTGATCTCGAACAGGGGGATAAGGGCTTTCAAACGGGTGTTCTCGCGCTCCAGGCGCGCTCTGTCCAGCGCTTTGGCCACCGCCGCTCGCAGGTCATCCAGGGAGAAGGGCTTGAGGATAAAGTCCTCCATGCCCAGCTTGAGGGCTTCAATGGCTGTTTCAACAGAGCCATAACCCGTGATGGCCACGCCGATGATATCAGGCGCCTGGCGCTTGATTTCGCGGTACGCTTGCAGACCACTCAGGCCAGGCATCTTGATATCAGTCAGCAGCAGGTCAAACGACATCGACTTGACCATCTCTATCGCTTCCACGCCGCTGCGGGCACCGGAGACGTGATAGCCCTCGCGCGAGAGCGCGCGGACACACATGTCCAGCACCTCTGCCTCATCCTCAGCGACTAGAATGCGTTCGTCGGGCATCTACCGCTCCTACCTCGTCTGGGGTGACCCCATCTTGAACTGCCTACCTCCATTATATCCGCCTGGCCGGTTCATCTCAAATGCCTCTGCTTGCTCCAGCACGGGCAGCAGGGCTATAATGGCCACCAGCAGAGCGCTTCGACCTCAAATCAACCAGCGGAGGTTCACCCCTATGCCACGATTGGTGCCGGAACCCTATCGCATCAAGGTCGTCGAGCCGATCCACCTAACTACCCACGCCGAGCGCCAGGCATTCCTCTCCGCCGCCGGATTCAACCTGTTTTCCATTCGCAGCCAGGACGTGTACAT